>Ga0102824_1000774_pt1 | contig 11104 bp, 9 predicted proteins | sample ColrivemetaGS753_FD_78460 | JGI IMG/M metagenome (GOLD analysis project Ga0102824, IMG submission 78460) | Estuarine microbial communities from the Columbia River estuary - Ebb tide non-ETM metaG S.753 | ecosystem: Environmental > Aquatic > Marine > Intertidal zone > Estuary | place: USA... | reverse complement strand
CGCCGCCGTCGGGACGCTCGAAGCCGCCAACGAGTCTCCAATGCTAACGCCATTTGTCGCCACCGATAGGTCTTTTCCGATCGGCAGATGGGTCAGCGCTTGGGTGACAATTTGGGATGACGTAAAGGGCAAGGCCGCCTCACTCAATCGCTCACTTGGGCTCATCATTGAGATCGGGAATGGACTGTCACACAGCGCCTGAATCAGTGGCCATGGCTGTGATGCCTCGTCCAGTTTGCTGATCATGATGGAGGCCCATTGTTGGGCCTCACGAACGCGGCGAATGGTCACGCTGGACGTGTCGCCTGCCAAAACGGCGTGCTGCTGTGCCTGTGGCGCAATCTGACGAATTTGGGCGGTGGTCCGCTCAAACTGAACCCCTGCCGTATCAATCACCAAAAGCTGTCGGGTAGCCAGTTCATCAATCAACAAGGTGAGGGCGCTTGCATCGTTGGCGCGGTAGCATTCGACGCCGGTCTGGGCGGCCAGCATTTGCATTTGACTCCAGGCACCAGGGCGGCTGTCTGCAAAGCTGATGAGTGCGACGTTATGGGTGCCGTGAGCCAGTGCGCCAGCTTGTGCCAAGCGAGCGGCCATCAGGGATTTACCAACTCCCGTTGGCCCGCAGATGACATGGACACCGGCGTCCGGCATGGCCGCGCCGCGCTTGGGCATCGCTTCGAGCAAATGGCTGCTCAGCGCGGAGAGCGCTTCTTCGAGATCCTGTGCCTCGCGGATGCGGTCAATTAACAACCCGCGCAATCCGGCAGGGACGCCCGCATCGCTCAGTGCAGCAATCAAGGGCTTGACCGCCGGCGCAATCGGCAAGGTGTCCTGCCACGGGTTCATGCGCTGGCTGATTGAAAATTCTCGTCGCAGCGCCGCAATCTCATCGCGTACCAAGTTCACGATCTCGCGACTGCGCGCGGCATCCCGCTCCGCCTGAAGGGCCACCAGGTCAACGTCGGGTTCTTGGCGCACCACTGGGGCAGACGGCGCAGCCGGTTCCGTCGGTTCCGCGGGCATCACCACGGGCTCGAGTATCGGGGCCTTTTGCTTGCTGCGCTCAATCGACTGCATCGTTTGTGTGGGCTTGCGACCTGCCAAGCGCGACTTTTGACGCTGCAGCATGGTTTCTTCAAAAGCCGCCTCAAAAGAATTGATGGGCTTGGCGGTTTGCGCCTGCAAGCTATCCGCGCGGTGCAGCTGCGCGCGACCAGCCTGAGGTTTGCGGGGTGCCATGGCCACTTCTGACTGGACAGACGCGTCCTCGAGCGGGTCATCAAGGGTAATGTCAGCCGCTACCAACAGCTCCGTTTGTCCGTTGACGCGGTTGTTTGAAATGATCAAAACATCCGGGCCAAATTGGGCAATCGCCTTATCGGTGGCTGATTTGGTATCGCGGGCGAGTATGCGTTGAATTTCCATGATCGTCTCAATTACGCTTTAAATTGAATGCGCTTTACGCTGTCTTTGGTTGTGCTTGAACCGTATGGATCACATTGACACCTTGGTCATCTGGAATCTCGCTGTACGACAGCACGGTTAAATCAGCAACGCGGTGGCGAGCTGCCTTCGATAGCCACGAGCGAATGCTGGGAGAGACCACCAAAACGGCGGCATGCCCCTTTTCCTCAACCTCACGGGTGCCTTGTCGCAACGCGCTGAACAAGCTCTCGGCCAAACCCGGCTCCAGCACCATCCCCGTCCCTTGGTTTTGCTGCAACACGTTGTGGAGCAGCTGCTCCAGTGATGGGTCGAGCGTCATGACCGATAAGCTGTCCGCGTCGTCCACCAGGGACTGGACGATCATGCGACCCAGCTTGGGGCGAATCATGGTGGTCAATTGGTCGGGGTCTTGCGTGCGTGTCGCGGCATCTGTCAGCGACTCGACAATGGTGCGCATGTCACGGATTGAGACGCCCTCAACCAACAGGTTTTGCATGGTGCGGGTCAAGACGCCCAGGGCCAGCTTGCCCGGTACCAAATCTTCAACGAGCTTGGGATATTTGGCCGCCAGTTTGTCCAGCAGCTGCTGGGTTTCGTCATGGCTGAGTAACTCGGCAGCGTTGTCACGCAGCACTTTATTTAGGTGGGTCGCGATGGCGGTACTGGCGTCCACCACGGTATAGCCCAAGGTGCGTGCGGTGTCGCGCTGCGCGGGGTCAATCCAAACCGCATCCAAACCGAACGCAGGCTCCTTGGTATCGATGCCTTCAATCTTGCCGTAAACCTGCCCAGGGTTGATGGCCAGCTCTTTGCCAACCTTCACTTCACCTTTACCGCGCATCACGCCGTTCATGGTGATGTGATAGGTGTCAGGCGGTAAGTTCAGGGCGTCACGAATCCGCACGGGTTGAACCAAAAAGCCCAACTCAGCCGAGAGCTTTTTGCGCACGCCTTTCACGCGCGGCATCAGTTGACCGCCCGTCTCGGGGTTTACCAAGGGAATCAGACCATAACCAATCTCCAAGCCGATCAAGTCCACTTGATCGACGTCGTCCCAATCCAACTCTTTGGGAGCGCCATCAGCTGCCGCTTCAGGCGTGGGTGCAGCGGCTGCAATATCGTCGATGGTTTGGCGACGTACGACCATGTAACCAATACCGCCCGTGAGACCCGCCAGCGATAAAAACACCATATGGGGCATCCCGGGTACCAGACCCAACAGGGTCATGATGCCAGCGGCGATAAACAATGCGGTGGGGTTGGACAGCTGTGTTTTTGTCTGCTCGGTCATCGACTGTGAGGTCGTGACGCGGGTCACGATAATCGCCGTCGCCAATGACAGGAACAGTGAGGGGATTTGGGCAACCAAGCCGTCACCAATGGTTAGCAACACGTAGATGCGACCCGCTTCCGAGAACGACAGGTCATGTTGCGCCAAGCCAATCGCCAAGCCACCCACAATGTTGATGATCAAAATCAGCAAGCCCGCCATGGCGTCACCGCTCACGAACTTTGACGCACCATCCATCGAGCCGAAAAAGTCGGCCTCTTGTGACAATTCTTCGCGGCGCTTCTTCGCCTCGTCTTGGTCGATGACGCCGGCATTCAAGTCGGCGTCGATCGCCATTTGTTTACCTGGCATGGCATCCAGTGTGAATCGTGCATTCACCTCCGAGACGCGACCTGCACCTTTGGTCACGACGATGAAGTTGATGATCATCAAGATACCGAAGATGATGAAACCCACCAAATAGTTGCCACCGATTACAAACTCACCGAAAGCTGCAATCACTTCGCCAGCAGCCGTACCGCCCTCATGACCATTCACCAGGATGACGCGCGTTGACGCAACGTTCAGTGCCAGGCGAAGCATCGTTGCGAACAACAAAACCGTCGGAAAAGAGGAGAACTCAAGTGGCTTGCGCGTACCAATGGAGATCATCACGATCACCAGGGCCACCACGATGTTGAAGGTGAACAGAATGTCCAGCATCAGCGGGTGCAGGGGCAGCACCAGCATGGCCATGATCATGAGCACGAGCGTGGGAATCCCCAGACCGGCTAAGTCAAAGGCCGACAAGTTTTGTCGAATCGTTGACAGGCTAAGAGTGCTCATGCGTTGAAACCATTCAGATGTTAATTCTTTTGTAGCAAATTTCCGTCAATCTGCTCGCTATGGCTTTGAGGTAAGCAAGGGACGTGCCACGCCAGTCCTGTTTGATCGGGTTTGCGCTGCCGAGCGGCAAGAACTGTCCGGTCACGGTTCTTGCTACATGGCCGGTGGGGTGGCCGGTGAGCCGCCTCATTAATTACTTGAACGGCACCCACCCAGACATGTCACCGACCACAACCTTCAGCCTTGCGCCCCCCGAGATTGCCCCGCCCAACCCATTGAACAACCGGGCGCTGAATGCCCCCACGCAACGGGACACACCGCCCTCGAACGCGAGTTTCGGGCAACTTTTTGAGCGGGTCTCCGCTGTCAATAACAGGCAAAAAATTGCCGCTCCGACACCCCACGCAGAGGGAGAGGCGAAAGATACCGAACCCAATCCCGATGGCCTACTAGCCGCTGAAACGACACCCGCTGTGACTGCCGAAGGGGGTGATGGCGAAAAGTCAGGGCCGCCCGAGGCCTTAATGGCGCTTGCTGACCCCATGGCCATGAGCGCCGCTGCTTGGCTCGTCGGTGCAGGCGCGCCGCAGTTGGCGGGCGATTTACAGGCGGTTCCTTTGGCAGGCGGTATGCAAATCATCGCGCCAACCCAAGGGCCAGACAGCATCAGCGTGCTGGCATTTGCCCAGGCCCAAGGCATGAGTCCACAAGCCCTGAAGTTGTTGCTTGGTGACAAAGCTGGGCTGCAAACGCCATCAGGCCCACAAACCACAGCCCAGCTGTTGGGGCAGATCATGGATGCCCGCGCCCTCGTCGCGCCGACCGCGGGTTCAACAACGACCCCGGCAAACGCGCCCACAACCCAGCCAATAGCCCCGCCAATAGCCCAGCTAATGGCCCAGCCAATGGCCCCCTCGATAACCCAGGCGGGCATGGATACAGCCGTCCTCATGGCGCAGACCTTGGTGATTACGGGTGTGACCGACGAGGAGGTTCAACAACTGCTGACAGACGGTAAAGTTGGCAGTCTCGAGGGGCAGGGCCTTGATCGCGCCGCTTTGGCGGTACCACGTTCGGCCAATCCCATGGGGATCGCCTTGTCGCAGGATCCGACCGCCAGCACGGCCTCACACCGCAGTGCGATCTATGAGGCCATTGCGCAGCGGGTGGTTGACGCTTTGGGCGCACGCATACAGGGGCAAATCGCCAAAGGCCAGTGGACCATGCAACTGACATTAAGACCCGCCAGCCTCGGGAGCATCGACGTCGACTTGCGCATGCACAATGGCGAGTTGGAAGCACGATTTGTATCCGCAAACCCCTTGACGCGCGACCTTTTGCAGGACAACGCACAGCGCCTCAAAGACCAGTTGAGTCAAGCTGGAACAGATATTGCTAGAGTCACGGTAGACGGCGGTTCAAGCCAGCAAGGGCACGGAAAGTCGACACCGCAGCGCGGGGAAGCCCCCGCGCAGCCCACGGGGCAAGCAGTGAATTCGGGTGACGTGTCGGCACAGGCTGGCACGGTCAGAGAAAATAGTCGTGATGATGGCACGCTGAATATCTTGGTCTAACCACCAAGCGGCGACATGAATAGAAAGTAGGGTAGACACATGGCTGACGAAATTGAAGAAGAAGAAGGCGGTAAAAAGGGTGGCGGCTTGGTCAAGATCATCTTGATCGTGGTGCTGGTGCTCGTCTTGATTGCGGGCGCCATCTTCGGCACGTTGTTCTTCACGGGCTTCTTCGACAAAGCAGACGAGAAGGCAGCGGAGGAGAAGGTCGCAGCGCTTGAGGCTGCAGCCGCTGAGGCTGCCGACCCAACGAAAGCAGAGCCAAAACGCGTCACCAAAGACAGTCCCGAACTGCAGCGCTTCGAGTACCACTACATGGAGATCGAGCGGGAGTTCTTGGCCAACCTGACCAATTCACGAAAAGTGATGCAGCTTCAACTCGCGGTGATGACCAACTTTGACCAGCGCGTCTTTGACAACGTCACCAAGCACGAATTTGCGTTGCGCAACGCTGTGCTGGATTTGATGCGTCAAGTCACGGAGGCTGACTTGGCGAAACCAAACTTTCGTCGGGAGTTGGCTGCAAACCTCAAGGCCGAGATGAACGCTGTTCTGGAAAAATATGAGGACTTCGGCGGCATCGAAGAGGTGTACTTCACCAACTTCGTCGTGCAATAAAACGCAGACTGGAAAACGGATCAATGGCTGATAAACCCCTTCTATCGCCCGAGGAGCTCGATGCCCTGGCTGCCAGCCTGGACAGCGGCTCGATCGAGGTGGACACGGGCTTCAATACGGGAGCCAAAGTGCGAAAGCACGATTTGGCGAGTGAGGACAGCAGCCTGGGTGTGAACATCTCATCGATCGACATGATCAATGAGCGGTTCATTCGGCAATTCCGTTTGGGCTTGCTTGAGGTTTTGCGAACCAGCCCTCGCATCAATCCGACCCGCGTTCAAATTCTGCGGTTTGGCGATTATTTAAAAATGCTGAAGGCGCCACTGTCGGTCAACATCATGCGTGCCAACCCACTCAGGGGTTACACCATGGTTGTCATCGAGCCCACAGTGGTGTTCAGCTCACTGGACAGTTTTTTTGGTGGCTTCGGGCGCGGTGTGGGCGATCTGCCTCCTGGGCGCATGTTCACGCCAACCGAGACCCGCATCATTCGGTTGATTTTGGACGTTTTTACGCGCTCCTTAAAAGACGCTTGGGCACCCATTTATGAGGTCGATTTTGAGCATGTCAGCTCTGAAATCAACCCGCAGTTTGCCCAAATCGCCGATGAAAACGACCTTGTCATTCTGAGCCGATTCGACGCCGAGCCGACCAGCCAAGGCAAGGGCTTTATCGATTTGGTTTATCCGTATGCGGCCTTGAAGCCCATTCGCGACCTGTTGCGCAGCCGCGTTCAGTCGGGTGATGGCAATGAGGAGTCCGACAAGCAGTGGCGCAGCGATTTAGAAAATGCGGTCAATGACTCCAGCGTTGAGATGCAGTTTTTATTGGGCCACCTGAACATTGCGCTCAGCCAATTGGAAAGCATGAAAGAGGGCGACGTTTTGTACTTTAAGAAGCCGGATATGGCGCGGGTGTACATCAGTGATCTGCCGTCGTTTGATGTTGAAATCGGCAGTGTTGGCAGTAACATTGCAGCCAAGATCGTGGCCCCCGTTAACCCCAGCCTGCTTTAAGCCAACGCGAAACATTACAGAAGGAAGACAGCCATGAGCGACGAGAATAGCGAAAACGCAATGGTCGAAAAAGAGACGATAAATCCCGATGTCCTCGAGAACATCCCGGTCACGTTGTCCATTGAAGTTGGGCGCGCTGTCATTAAAATACGAGACTTGATGCGTTTGACACAGGGCAGCGTTGTTGAGCTTGACCGCATTGCGGGCGAGCCGCTTGATTTACTGGTCAACAACACCGTTGTTGCGCAGGGTGAGGTGGTTTTGGTGAATGACCGCTATGGCATTCGCTTGACCCGTGTGGTGCCTGCGTCGGAGCGTATGAAGAACTTGTAACCGACCCTAACAACCCATGGGCGCCTCCTCTATGAACACAACGACGCCATTAGCGCCCCTTACCAGCACGATCGGCGTCGCTGACTGGCTACAATTTGTAGCCAGTTTTGCGTTGGTGCTAGGCCTTTTATTCGCCCTGCTTTGGTGGTTGCGGCGGCTCCAGAATAACCGTGGATTTGGCCGTAAAGACGGCCAGATCGAAGTCATCGAAACCTTGGGTGTCGGCGTTCGCCAGAAGCTTATGCTGGTCCGTGTCCGTCATCGGGAAGTTTTAATCGGCGTTGGTCCCAATCACATGCAGGCGCTAACGGGCTGGCTTGATGGCGATAGCGCACCACCCCCCAACCATTTCGCGCAAACCTTGGCGCAACTGAAAGACAACCCATGACGCAATGGTTCCCCGTGACGCTTAAAAAAGTGTTGGCGGCTGCAGCCCTTTTGGGCTTTGGGTTGTGTGTCTCCGCCGCCCATGCACAGGGCATCCCACTCGTCAATGTGACGAACACGCCGGGCGGCAGCCAATACAGCCTCACGCTCCAATTGCTGGCGCTGATGACGGCGCTCACGCTGTTGCCCTCGCTGCTCTTGATGATGACTTCATTCGTTCGAGTCATCATCGTCATGTCACTGTTGCGCCAAGCCCTTGGTACAGGGCAAACGCCGCCTAACATGGTGCTCGTTGGCCTCGCCTTGTTCCTCACGCTGTTCATCATGCAGCCGGTTTTTACCGACGTTTACACCAACGCGTTGCTGCCCTATTTCAACGGCACCTTGCCGTTCGACCAAGCGCTGGCATTGGCTGAGAAGCCGTTCCGTGCCTTCATGCTGAATCAGACACGGGAAGATGACATCGCCATGTTCATGGAGGTGGCGCGCAACACGCAATTCACCTCGCCTCAGGACATCCCATTTTCGACCTTGGTACCTGCGTTCATCACCTCCGAGCTGAAAAGCGCATTCACCATTGGCTTCCTGATTTACATACCTTTCGTGGTGATTGACCTCATCGTGGCCAGCGTACTCATGTCAATGGGCATGATGATGTTGTCACCGATGATGATCTCAATGCCGTTCAAATTAATGCTGTTTGTGCTCGTCGATGGGTGGTCACTCATCATGGGCTCTGTTGCCGCCAGTTTCGCGATGCCATAAGGAGTCAAGACCATGGATACCGCAACCGTTGTTGATTTGGGCCGCTACGCCCTTTGGATGACCGCGCTCATCTCTGCGCCTTTGTTGTTGGTGGCATTGGGTGTGGGTTTGATCATCGGTATTTTGCAAGCTGCCACATCGATCAATGAGATGACACTGAGTTTCATTCCCAAGCTCTTCGCTCTCGGATTGGCCATGGCTTTGTTTGGGGGGTGGCAGATTGGTACGTTGGTTGAGTTCACACGCAACATCTTTCAGCGCATCCCGACACTGTTTAGCTAGGCGAATCACCGGCACCATGCCTGAACGATCAGCCCCATGAACTTATTGGTCGCCGATATCGTCGAACGGTTTTATACCTTTCTGTGGCCCATGCTGCGTATTTCCGGGCTGTTACTCACGGCGCCGTTGTTTTCTCAAAATGCCGTCAACGTGCGTCTGCGGGTGCTGTTGGCGCTGGTACTGACTTGGTTGGTTTACCCGTTGCACGATTGGCCCCTGATTGACCCCACATCAGCGCCGGGGTTATTGGAGATCGTGAATCAAATTTTCATTGGCGCCAGCATGGGTTTGATTCTTCAAATCGTCGTTGCAGCGATAACCGTTGCCGGTCAAAGCATCTCGGCTGCGATGGGCCTCTCGATGGCCAATATGATTGACCCCAACGTGGGTAATGTGCCCGTGTTGGCGCAACTTTTGTTGGTGATGTCGACGCTCATCTTCGTTGGCGTCGGTGGCCACGCCCTGTTAATGGGTTTGGTGATCGACAGCTTCAACGTGCTACCAATCGGCGCCGGTTTGCTCGATCAAAACCATTGGGGTCGTTTGGTGACTTGGAGCGGCATGATGTTCGCCGGGGCGGTCTTGTTGGCACTGCCGGTGATGGTGAGCATGTTGTTTATCAACGTGGGTTTGGGCGTTGTGACCAAGGCCGCACCCAGTTTGAATATTTTTGCGGTTGGCTTCCCGGCCATGTTGTTGGCGGGCTTGTTGATTATGATTTTGTCGATGGACAGCATTGGCGGGCGTATTCAGTGGCTTTGGTTAGAAGCTTTCACGGTGTTGCGTGATTGGGCGGGGGTTCGGTAATGGCCGAAGATAGCGCACAAGAAAAGACCGAAGAGCCGACGGCGCGAAAGCTACAAAAGGCGCGCGACGATGGCCAAGTTGCCAGATCGCAAGAGCTGCCCGGTGCAGCCGTGATGATTGGTGCAGTCAGTACGATGGTCTTGATGGGGGGCTGGCTCATTACCGGACTGGTTGATGTGTTCAAGGCCGGCTTTGTGTTCGACCGCAAAACGCTTTTGTCGCCCGACTTGCTCCCCCTGACCTTCGGCAGCCAAGCGGTACACGCCTATTTGGTTGTCGTGCCCGTTTTCATTGTCACCATCGTGTTGGCGATCTTGGCCTCAGGCGCGACCGGCGGTTATCTGTTTTCGCTCAAGTCAATCGCACCCAAAGCCAGCAAGATCAATCCGATGGAGGGCTTTAAGCGGATGTTTGGCGTCAAGGCGCTGGTCGAGCTGACCAAAGCGCTCTTGAAATTCACGTTGGTCACCGGTGTCTTGGTTTTGATGATCAATCTCAACCTAGAGGCCTTGGTACAAATTGGGCGCATGCCACTTGAACCGGCGCTGCACGCCGCGGGTGAAATGGTTGTGAAGTCGGCGCTCTATGTCACCTTGTCTTTGATTGTGATTGCCAGCATTGATGTGCCATGGCAGAAACATGAGTTCATGAAACGCATGCGCATGACCAAGCAGGAAATCAAAGACGAATACAAAGACATCGAAGGTCGGCCTGAGGTGAAGGCTCAAATTCGCCGCCGTCAGCGTGAAATGTCAAACCAACGGATGATGGCGAATGTGAAGGACGCCGACGTGGTCATCACCAACCCAGAGCACTTCGCTGTCGCCTTGGCCTATGACCCGACCGGCGATGGTGCGCCAACACTGGTCGCCAAAGGTGCCGACCTCATCGCCGCAAGCATTCGCGAAGAAGCGAAAACGCATGGCGTTCATATCTTCGAAGCACCGCCCTTGGCGCGGGCGCTTTACTACACCACCGAGGTAGACCGGACCATTCCCGAGGGCCTCTACGTGGCGGTCGCGCAGGTCATTGCCTACGTGTTCAGCTTAGGAAGCGTAAGGCCAGGAAAGCCTGGCATGGCGCGCCCTAACCCCGAGGTTCCTGCAGATATGCAGTTTGATGAAAAAGGTCGACTCATCGTGCGGTAAGCTCCATCCGTACGTAACTGCTTGAAATGCCCATGAATTCTGCTGAAATGACACCCACGTTTTCCCCCGAAGACCTGTTTTTAAGAGACAGCGATCGCGAACGTTTGGCGATGTCATACAACGTCATGGTCACGCGTCGTCAAAGCCTGTTGATGATCAGTGACAGCGATGTGCTGCTCGAACACTACGGCCGCATGCTGATCCGCATGCTGCGTGAAACCACAGGCGTCGAAGTCGAGGTATTTTTCCCCAGCAGCACTGACGCGCTGATCCAGCGGTTCAACGATATTTTGGCCCCACTGTCGGTCGAGGATGCGATGGCCACGAGCGGCGCAGTACTACCCGCACGCGTGCTGGTCATGCATGATGCCAAAGCCGTACAGCGTCAGCAGGTTGAGTTGCTGGCACGCCTCGTGAACGATTTTCCAGGCGCAAACGTGCGGCTGGTCATGTTGGTGAACACCACCAACGACCTCACTGTTGATTTGTCCTCGTTCGGTAAACGCACATCGCGCTGGACCATTGAGCAACCCAACGAAGGCACTGCTGAGGCGTTCATTGACAAAGCCGCCCTGCAAGGACAGGCGTCTGCTGCGCGCGCGCTAATCG
>Ga0102824_1000762_pt1 | contig 11204 bp, 9 predicted proteins | sample ColrivemetaGS753_FD_78460 | JGI IMG/M metagenome (GOLD analysis project Ga0102824, IMG submission 78460) | Estuarine microbial communities from the Columbia River estuary - Ebb tide non-ETM metaG S.753 | ecosystem: Environmental > Aquatic > Marine > Intertidal zone > Estuary | place: USA... | reverse complement strand
CCAATTGGCTTCACCGATGATATTGGCACCCTTTCGGTTGGAATTTGAAGCTTCTTGAAAATTATATGCTTGTTGCAATAGCGCTTGTTCAGATGCCCCACGAAAATGCCTTGAGTTTCTTTCAGTTGTTGCCAAATCTGCAAATTGGGTCTGATTGAGGCCTGCATTTTGTGCATAATATTCCCAATCGCCATATTCGGCAATGAACATTGCATTCGCTTTAGGTTTGTAGCCCGACCAGTAGGATGGTGCTTTGGAATGTTGACGCGCAGGTATAAAAACATCGTAGCTTGGGTGATCAATCCAACCCGCTGTGAACCCTTTATTGTTGAGTAGCGACTTGGCAAGCTGATTCATCTCGAGTATAAATTGTTCTGGCATTTCTGTTTCGTTGAGTGAGTTTTCCCAAAAAATTACACTCGGATGATTTCTGTCTCTATGGATAAGTGCTTCGAGATCATTCTTACATCTTTGTTCAAAAGGTGGTGGCCCAAAAAATTGCCAGCCTGGAATAGCATCCATAATGATGATACCAAGCTCATTACAGGCCTCATAAAATGCTGGAGCTTGCGGATAGTGTGAAAGCCGGACAAAATTAAAGCCTGCTTCTTTAATTAATAAAGCATCTCGCTTTTGTGCATTATCAGGAACTGCATAACCCACATAAGGAAACTCTTGATGTCTGTTCGTGCCATTCAAAAAAAGTTGCATTCCATTTAAGTAAAAACCGTCAGCCTTCAATTCGGGTTTACGGATTCCAACTTTTAAAACATGTTTTGCAATGGTGTCGTTCGCAACAATAGCATGTATCTTTAATTCATAAAGATTTGGATCAGAGGGCGACCATAACTGAGGAGTTTTCAAGTTTAATTTCCCTATATAAGAAATGACATTTGTAGAATCCGCGATTGATTCACTAGAAAGTGTAAATGTAGCTGCTCCTATTTTTGCCTCAACCTGAATTGGTAATCTGATCCAATCGGGTTCATACTGCAGCTTAAAATCCAGTTGAAGGTCAGCAGATGAGGCATTGGCATCTATGGTTTGAAAATGAGGAACTTGTATTTGAATGCCACCTACTTCGGCTAACCATACATTGCGGTAAATGCCTGCGTGATAATAAAAATCGAGTTCTTTGAGTGGTTTCCCAGGTGGCACAGAGGGGTCTTCACGGTTGTCCAGAAAAACCTCTAATACATTTGCTGAATCTTTGAGTGCTTCCGTTAAATCAATTTGAAAAGGCAGGTAGCCACCTATGTGTTGCCCTACATTTTTGCCGTTGAGCACAATTTTTGCGGTATGCATGGCACCTTCAAATTCAATAAAAAGACGCTTGCCTTTTGCTAAAGGATAATCAAAGCGCTTTCGGTATATCACCTCACCAGTAAATTGTCCTTTCATCACAAGAGGTTCTAATTTGGGCGAATGCGGTAAGGAAATAACCGAAACAGGATCTGACGGCTTGAATTGAAATTCCCAATTGTCGTTGAAGAGCAGCTTTTTGAGCTGCCCTAAGCAGCTAGTCATACTTAGCACAAATAGCAAAAAGAAGGAAAATCTCATGAGGCGAAAATGAAAAACTTAATACAAAAAAGCATCGAGGGCAGGTGAGGGGCGGCCATTATCTTGCCAGCAATTGAGTTGGTATCCGCTCCAAGGTTTAGCCCCTTGTGGTTCCCAATAAAAAACACCCAAACATCCATTGTTTGGCACATCTAAGGCAGCGCCGATGGTGGCGATCAGTAGATCTTTCGAATTTTGAACCTGCCAGTAGTCGCCACCTACTTCTACGATCATCAAAGGCTTGTTGTAGCGTGTCACCATGTCTTTTAGGTTGTTACCAAGATCGGCAATTGTAACTGTGTAATCAGTGCCCAACCAATGCGGGTAATATGATGCTCCAATGATGTCGAATTGAGCATTGTTTTGCTGCATGAGATCAAAAAACCAACGGAAACGAGCATTGTCATTACCTTGATCTATGTGAACGATGGTTTGTATACTTGTATCGATATCCTTCACGGCCTGATGCCCTTTATTGATCAGTTGTGCGAGTTGCTGAGGGTTATCTATGTGTCCTTCTGGCCAAAGCAGACCACTTGGAATTTCGTTTCCAATTTGCACCCACTTGGGCATAACACCGGCTTGCTTGAGCAGGTTGAGCGTGTATTGGGTGTGGGCATACACGGAATCTTGAAGCGCGGCGAAAGAAACATTGGCCCAGGTAGCAGGTTTGGTTTGATGCGCAGGGTCGGCCCAAGTGTCTGAATAGTGAAAATCGATCATGACGTCGAGCCCTTTATTTTTTGCCCGTAGTGCCATTTGAGTGGTTTCTTCAGGACTACAATGTCCACTAATTTTATCACTATTTGGATGAACAAATACGCGCAGTCGTATGGCATTAATCCCTCTTGCGATGAGCAAGTCAAGACAATCAGCAGGGTTGCCATTTTCATCATAAAATACGTAACCTGTTGCCTCCATCTGTGGCAGCCAACTGACATCAGCGCCTTTGAAAAAGCTAGTCTGAGCTGGAGTTACAGGGGGTTTGGGCGTTGATTTTTCATGACATGAAAATAGCGCAAAAGAGAAAAGCAAGGCAAACATGGACATGTGATTCATAGTTTTTGCTCAAAGTTAATGGTCAATGTATTTAATTTCTTTTGACCTTTCTTTAGATAAATATCGCTAAAATTTTTATGATTGGGAGCGTCAGGCTCTGCTTGTTGTTCAAGACAAATTCCTGAGTACGCATGATAAATGTGCTTGTCTTTTCCTCTCAAATCGGTTTTACCACCTATATAAACTTGAAATACCGGCTGATTGGTGGTGAAAAATAATTGAAAACCATCAGATGCAATAAGGATGGCTTGATCTTGTTTGTCATTAATCACAAAAGCATGATCTATTTGTGGATATCCATGCACTTCTGAGAGCGTAATTTGCTTCAATTCATCATGAGATATGTCTTTTAAGGTGCCTAATGGTATTTTTTCCGCATTAAGTTTTAAAAAACGTTTGGTCTTGATGAAGGTAATGGTATCTAGAATGCTTCCTTGGTGCCCATTAGGGTTGAAATAACTATGCTGAGTAGGATTAGCAACTGTATCATCTATTGCTTTGGTCTCTATTTGAATATCCAATTCATACTCCTTTAAAGTATAGGTCACTGCACAATATAAGATTCCGGGCAAATTGAATCCTTTCCCTTCTTGTAACTCAAATGTCACAGAGGGGTGAGGATTTTCGCTCGTTTCTTTGATTGTCCAGTTGTGGTTAGCAAAGCTATTAACTCCGCTGTGTAATAGGTGCTGTTCTTCATTGGGTACAAAATCCCAAAAAGCACCTTTCCAAGGTATTGTCGCTCGGTTAATTCTTCCGGCTATAGGGCCAACTATTGCCCCGAAATAAGCACTTTGGTTGCGGTCGAATGCGGTTTTATAGGATTGCCAATCTGGGTATCCCAGAACGACATCTCTTTTTTCAAAACCATTTACCTGTATCTGGAAATGTTGAAGTGTTGCTCCAAAGGTGAGTAATGAAACAGATGCATGTTGCTGAAATAGTACGACCTGAAAAACAGGTTTACCGTCCACTTGGTTATTCAAAGGAAAAATCTGTACACAAGGTTCCATGCTAGCGCTGCAACCAATTCTTAAATAAACTATGCCACTTTGGCAAAAATGCACCCATAAGGGGAACTAATATCAATGTAAGCGTTAAGGTTTTCAATAACTGGTGCCAGTCTTTCATCAATGGAAATAAAAGAAAAAAAAGTACATTGATTAATGGATAGATGAAAAGCCATGTAAGTAACATGAGTTTCCATTTTGGAGCTTGTTTTGTTTGCATGATCAAAGATAAGTAGAAAGCGTGAAAAGCGTATGTGGGATAGCAAACTGTAACCTAAGTTACAATAATATGCAATTAATTAATTTATTTTAGTTTCAACATAAACTAAAATTATCATACTATAACCTATGAAAAATTCGTATCAAATTGTTGTTATCGGCGGGGGTAATGCTGGCTTGTCTGTTGCCTCGCAATTGTTAATCAAGGACAAGTCTTTAGCTATTGCCATAGTTGATCCGGCAGAAAAACATTATTATCAGCCAGCCTGGACTCTTGTGGGTGGAGGTACTTTTGATATTTCTAAAACCGTTCGCTCCGAAAAAGAAGTTATTCCAAAAGGTGCCACTTGGATTCAAAAAGGAGTAGCTAGTTTTCAGCCAGAAAGTAACCAAATTACTTTACAAGACGGCTCTCAGCTTAGCTATGAAGCATTGGTCGTTGCGCCTGGTATTCAATTGAATTGGGATGAAGTAAAAGGATTGAAAGAGAATCTAGGAAAGAACGGTGTTTGTTCAAATTATAGCTTTGAAACAGCTCCATATACTTTCGAAACCATGAAAAATCTAAAGGGTGGCAAAGCGATTTTTCACAATCCGCATACACCTGTCAAATGTGGTGGAGCTCCGCACAAAATCATGTACCTCGCCGCTGATTACTTTAGAAAAAATGGTAAGCTTAAAGATATTCAAATTGAATACTGGAGTGGTGGTGGACGCCTCTTTGCAGTTGAAAAATATGAAAAGACCTTACTTAATATTTGCAAACGTGCCAATATCGGATTGAACTTCATGCAAAAACTCGTTGAAATTGACGGCGAGAATAAGCGCGCTAAATTCATTGGTTTTGGCGAGGCCAATAAAGATGTGGAGACATGGGTGGATTTCGATATGATTCATGTTACGCCACCTCAGTCAGCGCCAAACTTCATCAAAGAAAGTCCGCTGGCAAATGCGGGAGGCTGGGTAGATGTTGACAAACACACGCTTCAACACGTCCGTCATTCCAATATCTTCTCATTGGGAGATGCCTCAGGTTTACCGACAAGTAAAACAGGGGCAGCCATTAGAAAACAAGCGCCAGTTTGTGTAGCTAACGTATTAAGTCAACTTAAAGGTCAAACGCTAAGTGCAAGTTATAATGGCTATACCAGTTGCCCGCTCGTTACAGGTTATGGTAAATTAGTGTTGGCAGAATTTGATTATGACAACAAACCACAAGAAACATTCCCTTTTGACCAGAGCAAGGAAAGATGGAGTATGTTCGTGCTAAAAAAATACCTTCTACCATGGATGTATTGGGCAAAGATCCTTCCTGGAAAAGCGTAACACATTCAATTGATAAAAAAAGAGGGGCAATAGCCCCTCTTTTTTTATCCCAACGCTGCTTTGAGATCGGCTATAAGATCTTGTGGATCTTCGACCCCAATGCTCAGACGCACAAGTTTTTCGGTAATATTCATATTTAATTTGTCTGCAGAAGGAATATCTACATGTGTCATAGTGGCAGGGTGCTCAGCAAGACTCTCAGTAGAACCCAAACTCACGGCTAGCTTAAAAAGCTGGAGTTGATTTAAAAAAGAAAATGCCGTCTTTTCATCACCTCTGATATCAAAACTAATCATAGCTCCCGGCCCTAAGCATTGTTGGCGGTAAATCTCTTGAGTACGGGGATTTAGATTTTCTGAAATACCTAAGAAATAAACCTTTTCTACTTTTGGATGAGCTTGCAAGAATGTAGCAACTAATTGCGCATTGGCTTGTTGGCGCTCCATTCGTATTTGAAGTGTTTCTAAAGAGCGCAATAGCATCCAGGCAGTATGTGGAGAAATCATATTCCCTAGAAAAGTCCTTAAGGTTTTTACTCTGGAAATAACTTCTGCCGTACCCATTACTGCACCAGCAATTAGATCGGAATGACCACCTAAATATTTGGTAGCAGAATACAATGCAATATCAGCACCCAGCGCTAAGGGCTTTTGCCAAAGTGGCCCTAAATAGGTGTTGTCTACGGCGACAAAAACTTTTTGTTTATTGAGTTGAGTATATCTTTCACCTAATTTCACCATTTCTTTGATCGAAAACAGATCGTTGGTCGGATTGGCAGGTGTCTCGACGTAAATCAGGGCTAATTCATGAGATTTACCGCTCTCCTCTAGTCGCTTTTCAATGATTTCAAGTGAATCATGCACGCCAAATTCAATTGCGGAAACCCCAAATTTTGGCAAAACATGATGGATAAAGTGGTGGGTCCCTCCATAGACTGGAGCAGAATATAATAACAGGGCTCCAGGTTTTAAAAATTCTAATAAAACCGTTGAAATGGCACTCATGCCTGATTCAAAAACAGCAGAACCAGCTGCTGCATCCCATAAGGTAAGGCGATCTTCTAATATTTCTAAGTTCGGATTGTTAATGCGGCTGTAGATGAGGCCAAGCTCCTCGTTTGGTCGACTTTCTCGATGACCATAAGCTAATTCAAAAAAATCCTTACCTTCCTCTGCAGTATTAAATACAAAGGTGGAGGTTAAAAAAATAGGACACTTTACCGCCCCTTGACTAAGCGCTGGTTTATAACCATGGCTCATCATTAAACTTTCTGGTTTCATTTGATTGATGTTGATGTGGCGTAAAATTAGTTTTTTCTTCATGAAATTAATTAGTTCATAAAAATTTCATTTTGAAATCAAGGCGGAATAAGTACTTTTGACCATGCAAGTTTGTGTTTATTGCGCCTCGAGCGGGCATATACATCCAGATTATTTTGAGGCCACATCGAGGATGGCACATTACCTGGTTGAAAGTGATATTCAAGTAGTTTTTGGGGGAGGCTCTTCTGGGCTCATGGGACAACTCGCCGATAGCGTTTTGGCTGCAGGTGGTCAAATCAGAGGGATTATGCCTCAGTTCATGAACGAAGTTGAGTGGGGGCACAAAGGTGTTTCAGACTTTATTTATACCCAAACTATGCATGAGCGAAAGGCCAAGTTTTTGGAGGGTACTGATGCTTTGATCGCCTTGCCAGGTGGTCCCGGCACCTTTGAAGAACTTTTTGAGGCCATCACATTAAAAAAGCTTGCGCAATTCACTAAACCAATCGTTATTTTAAATACGCGTGGCTATTTTGATACTTTTAATATACTAATGCAAAAAGCTGTAGAAGAAAGATTTATGCCTAATGAATTAAATCATTTATTTACCATTGTAGATACACCTGAAGAAGTAGTTCCTGCCATTAAATCTGCGCATGTCTGGAATAAAGGTTTACGCGACTCGGGCAGCCTGAGATAAGCAAAATGAAAAACAAAAGACTCAACTTCGTCGATCGCTACCTGACCTTATGGATTTTCTTAGCCATGGGAGTAGGTGTGGCGCTGGGTAATATTTTCCCAGATATTGATCAATGGATCAATCAGTTTTCTGTCGGAACCACCAATATTCCACTCGCTATTGGTTTGATCATCATGATGATTCCACCATTGGTAAAGGTTGATTTCAAGAAAATACCGGTTGTTTTTAAAAATAAAAAAGTCTTAGGGATTTCGCTTTTCATTACTTGGATTTTAGGCCCCTTTTTAATGTTTGTTTTAGCCACAACTTTTTTGAAGGATAATCCTGCATATTTAACCGGATTGATCATCATTGGTTTAGCTCCTTGTATTGCAATGGTGATTGTTTGGAATGAACTTGCTGGTGGAAACAGGGAGTTGGCCGCAGGATTAGTCGGAGTGAATAGTTTACTACAAGTTCTCTTTTTTAGTGCATATGCTTGGTTTTATTTAGAGATCATGTTACCACTATTTGGTTTTGATTCTATTCAAATAGATTTGAGTTTTATAGCAGTAGCAAAGACTGTGGGTATATACCTCGGCTTACCTTTTGGTATTGCTATGTTTCTACGTTATTGGATTTCAAGTAAGAGAGGAGAAGTCTTTCTGAATACCCAATTTATACCCCAAATTTCGCCTTTCACACTCTATGCTTTACTCTTCACCATAGTTATCATGTTCAGCTTAAAAGGGCAACTGATTGCTGAGTTACCCATAGATGTATTGAAAGTAGCATTGCCATTAGTCATTTTCTTTCTGCTTATGTTTTTCTTGATGTTTTTTGTTGCTAAATGGACTGGGGCTACATATGATCAAACAGCAACAGTTGCATTCACAGCCTCCGGAAATAATTTTGAGTTAGCAATAGCCGTTGCTATTGGCGTTTTTGGCCTGGACTCCGGGCAGGCTTTTGCTGGTGTAATAGGTCCTTTAGTTGAAGTGCCTGCCTTGATTCTATTAGTGAGAGCAAGTCTCTACATGAAACAATTTTTCAACTCATGAAGAAAAACATTTTAGTACTATGCACAGGTAACAGCTGCAGAAGCCAATTGGCAGAAGGTTATTTGCGTCACTTTTATGGAGAAACTGCAACTATTTATAGCGCGGGCGTAGAAACCCATGGCGTTAATCCGAGAGCTATTCAAATCATGTTGGAAGATAGCATCGATATTTCAGCACATACCTCTAACCATGTTGATGAATACCTGCATATTCCCTTTGACCTCATTTTAACGGTTTGTGATCACGCAAGCGAGCGCTGCCCGATTTTTCCGAGCTCAGCCAAGCGCATCCATCATAACTTTAGTGATCCTGCAAAGGCCTCCGGGACCGAGGAAGAAATAATGGAAGCTTTTAGAAAAGTGAGAGAGGAAATCAAGTCTTTTTGTCGAGAACTTGATTGCTAACTACTCGCTTAAGCCATAGCACTTAAGAATTTATTCTATAACAAAAAGCCCCGCACTGCGGGGCTTTTTGTTGTTTAAGCGGGGCTTTTCTTGTTTAATATAATTCAAAGCGGTCAGCCATCATGATTTTATCCCAAGCAGCGATAAAGTCCTTGACAAACTTTTCTTTGGCATCTGAGCTGCCATAAACTTCTGCTATGGCGCGCAGTTCAGAATTAGATCCATAGATTAAATCAGCACGCGTGGCAGTATAAACTACAGCACCAGTTTTGCGGTCGCGACCTTCAAATAATTCCTGATTGGCATCCATAGGTTTCCAAACGATATTCATGTCGAGTAGATTGACAAAAAAGTCATTGCTTAGCGTTCCGACATTTTTAGTAAACACACCTTTATTCGAATCATCAAAGTTTGTGCCTAACACGCGCATACCTCCAAGTAAAACCGTCATTTCAGGAGTGGTAAGACCAAGCAATTGCGCTTTATCTACCATCAATTCTTCGGTAGTAAACGTATATTGTGCCTTTTTGTAATTTCTAAATGCGTCCGCCATTGGCTCCAATACCGCAAATGAATTTACATCTGTTTGTTCTTGCGTTGCATCCATTCTTCCAGGAACAAAGGGAACTTGTATGCTTACACCAGCATTTTGAGCAGCTTGCTCCAAACCTGCAGCACCACCTAATACGATAAGATCAGCTAAAGATACTTTTTTAGCAGCACCCTTTGCATTGAACTCCTCTTGGATTTGCTTGTAAACAGCCAAAACTTTAGTGAGTTGAGCAGGGTTATTGACTGCCCAAGAACGCTGAGGCTCAAGCGCAATTCTTGCGCCATTTGCACCACCTCTGCGGTCAGAATCGCGATAAGTTGATGCTGAAGCCCAAGCGGTTTCAACGAGCTCACTTGTGGTGAGGCCTGATTTCAAGATGCGTACTTTTAAGTTTGCGATATCTGTAGCGTCAATTATGGCATGATTAAGCGCCGGAATAGGATCTTGCCAGATCAAAGCGTCTTTCGGAGCTTCTGGACCTACATAGCGCGTAATTGGCCCCATGTCTCGGTGTGTAAGTTTGAACCAAGCTTTGGCAAAAGCCTCTTCAAAAGCTTTAGGATCTTCCATGAATTTTTTAGAGATCGGTCCATAAATTGGATCGAAGCGCAATGCGAGGTCAGTTGTGAGCATGGTGGGTTTGTGCTTCACGTTCGGGTCAAATGCATCTGGGATAATTTGATCTTCGGTTTTAGCCACCCATTGCTTTGCTCCAGCAGGGCTTGTAGTAAGTTCCCATTCGTATCCAAACAAGATTTGAAAATAAGCATGGGTCCATCGGGCCGGCTCAGTTGTCCAAGTTACTTCCAGACCAGAGGTGATGGCATCTTTTCCTTTTCCGCTTTTATAACTGGAGGTCCAGCCGAAACCTTGCTCTTCTATAGGTGCAGCTTCTGGTTCTGGGCCCACATGCGTAGCAGGACCTGCTCCATGGGTTTTACCAAACGTGTGACCACCTGCAATGAGTGCTACTGTTTCTTCGTCATTCATCCCCATTCGTCCAAAGGTTTCACGGACATCTTTTGCAGAGGCTAATGGATCAGGATTTCCGTTCGGCCCTTCAGGATTCACATAGATGAGGCCCATTTGCACAGCCGCTAAAGGGTTTTCCAACTGACGACCTTCGCTGTATCGTTTATCGTCAAGGAATTTTGTTTCCTTTCCCCAATAGATGTCTTGCTCAGGTTCCCAGACATCAACACGCCCAGCAGAAAAACCATAGGTTTTAAAACCCATTTCTTCTAAAGCAACGTTACCTGCCAATACCATGAGGTCTGCCCAAGAGATTTTATTACCATACTTCTGCTTAATTGGCCAAAGCAAACGACGCGCTTTGTCAAGGTTCCCATTGTCTGGCCAGCTATTTAGTGGTGCAAAACGCTGTTGACCAGCAGAAGAACCGCCACGTCCATCACCAGTGCGGTAGGTTCCGGCACTATGCCAAGCCATTCGAATAAATAGTGGACCATAGTTGCCAAAATCTGCAGGCCACCAATCTTGAGATGATGTAAGAACATTTTTAATATCTGCCTTCAAAGCATAATAGTCCAAAGTAGTAAAGGCCTTCTCATAGTCGAAATCTGGACCCATAGGATTTGAAAGAGCTGAATGCTGTCGCAACACACTTAAATCTAACTGATTTGGCCACCATTCACGATTGGTATTACCTTTCATGTTTACCATAGGGTTAACATGTGAGCCATTCGAGGCAGAAGGAGGAGTTCCACCATGCATTACTGGACACTGCCCAGCTGCTACAGGTGGGGGAGGTGGTGGTACATTTCTTTTTCCTTTTTGAGCGGCTAGGTTTAAAACTAGACCGAAACTCATGAGTAGATAAACCTTTTTCATTTCGATTAGATTAATGTTTCTCCAAAAATAATCAGATCAACACTTTGACAAAATCAATAAAAACTATAAAGGCATTGAAAAAATCTATCAATTAAGTACCTGCAACTTCAAAATACTTCCCTCTGAGCTCTCCAAGAAATACAGACCCGTTGGCAAATTGATATGAAGGATGTTTTCACCAGGAAAAATGGTCTTTTCTAGTATGAATTGACCAAAT
>Ga0102824_1000733_pt1 | contig 11411 bp, 10 predicted proteins | sample ColrivemetaGS753_FD_78460 | JGI IMG/M metagenome (GOLD analysis project Ga0102824, IMG submission 78460) | Estuarine microbial communities from the Columbia River estuary - Ebb tide non-ETM metaG S.753 | ecosystem: Environmental > Aquatic > Marine > Intertidal zone > Estuary | place: USA... | reverse complement strand
TTCAAGCGCAACCTTGGCTTTGAAATCGGGCGAATGGTTCTTTCTTTTTGTCATTTTGGATCATCACTTTCTTCATGCGATCCACCTTAACGACTGGTCCAAATTCCCGCGACCACCTCTCTCCTTCCTTGGCGTCGGCCTAGCTGGCTTCGCCGTCTATATGGTTCAGGGCTATGTGAGCGATCAAGACGCAGTTCTTGCAAGAGAACGCGTCAAGGCTGCGGAGATCGTTCCGACAACGAAACTCTACGCACCAGTGCGTACAATTGCATACGGCGAAGCGATCACAGAAGCAGACATTGCTCTTATTGACTACGCGATTGCATATCTTCCTGAGGGCGCGTTCAAATCGGTCGAAGAAATGTTCCCAGAGGGCACCAATACACGTCGTGTTGTGTTGCGCCAGATGGAAAAGAACGAGCCAATCCGCGCCTCTAAGGTCACGGCACCTGGTCAAGAGGCGGGCCTGACGACACTGCTAGCCCGTGGCATGCGCGCGTTTACGATCAAGGTTGATGTCGCCAGCGGCGTATCAGGTTTCTTGCGCCCATCCGACCTTGTTGATGTTTACTGGAGCGGTAGCGTTCAGGGCGGAAGTGGTCAGAGCTTTACACAGTTGATCAAATCCAACGTTGAAATCATTGCGGTCGACCAAAGTGCGAACGGCGAGACAAACGGCGCAAACATTGCGCGGACTGTGACTGTTCAGGTTTCACCACAAGATGTAGCCGCCCTCGCCCAAGCGCAGGCAACTGGCAATCTTTCACTTTCTCTTGTTGGTAAAAACGATGACACCCTCGCTGGCGAAATTCAGGTGAACCAGCGCACATTGCTTGGCCTTGCTGAACCGGTCGTAGCGCAGGTAGAAGAAGTAGCACCCGAAAAGGTTTGCTCCATCAAGACACGTCGTGGCGCAGATGTTTTGGAAATCCCAATTCCCTGCACAAACTAAGCCAAACGACATAGCCGACACATTGACCGCGCTGCTCTTTTGGGTAGCGCGGTTTTTCGTTGGGATGTCAACTGTTGTCACTTTCCCACATCTATTTACCTCTACAACGCATTGATTCTTGCTATAATTGTAGTTTCAGGGCAGGGTCGCATTAATAGGGGCAAAAAAGACCCACTAAAAGAGGCGTGATCGGAGAGGCAGGTCACCGTGACATGTAATAATTTCATCAAAGCGGCAATCGCCAGCTTTGCAATATCTGTAGTTGCAGTGCCATCTATCGGCCATGCTGAAACCTTGCGGGTTATGCACGGAGCGGCATCAAGTGCGCTCAATGTGCCCATGAACCGTGCGGTTGTGGTAGAAAGTGACACTCCATTTGCAGAACTATCTATCGCGAACCCAGGCATTGCGGATATTTCATCCCTGTCGGATCGTACAATCTATGTTCTCGGCAAAGAGCCAGGGCGCACAACGTTGACGTTGCTCGGTGCCGATGGGCGCCTGATCACAAACGTCGAAGTTCACGTGACACCTGATATTGCCGAATTCAAAGAACGCCTTGAGCAAATCTTGCCTGGCGAGAATATCGAAGTGCGTACCGCGAACACCGGTATCGTCCTTTCTGGCACAGTCAGTTCAATTTCGCGCCTTGATCGTGCGCTGGAACTCGCAGAGCGTTACGCACCTGATCGGGTTTCAAACCTGATGTCGGTTGGCGGCACGCAGCAAGTCATGTTGAAAGTGCGCTTTGCTGAAATGCAGCGTTCAGTTTCGAAATCACTTTCTTCTTCTATTGCACTACAAGGTTCGACCTTGGGCGACAAACTTGGATTAGCGGGCATCACGAACAGCTTATCCAGCTCGGATGTAGCCAACACCACGGTTCCTTCCGGCGGCGACAACAACGGCGCATTCCTGTTCGGCTTTAACGCAGGTGGTGTCGAAGTTGGTATTTTGCTTGAGGCTTTGGAAGCACGCGGTGTTGTACGTACATTGGCCGAGCCCAACCTGACCGCACTCAGCGGCCAAGAAGCCAAGTTTTTGGCGGGTGGTGAATACCCGATCCCCGTGTCTCAGGACAATGGCTCGATCACGATCGAATATAAACCCTTCGGCGTCGAGTTGAACTTCACACCCCGTGTGATCGACAATGATGTGATCAACCTAGAGCTTTCGGCAGCGGTATCGTCCATCGACTCCGCCAACGGATTTACGGCAAACGGCTTTTCGGTTGACGCATTCAAGCGCCGCGAAACGTCAACAACCGTTGAAATGCGCGACGGTGAGAGCTTTGCGATTGCGGGCTTGCTGCAAGACGACTTTATGGATCTAAACGGCCAAGTGCCATGGGTTGGCGACATCCCGATCCTCGGGTCATTGTTCCGCAGTGCCGAATATTCACGCAAGCAAACCGAGCTGGTGATTATCGTCACCCCGCACCTTGTGACGCCGACGCGTGGCGAAGTTCTGGCATTGCCAACAGATCGTGTACAACCGCCATCGGAACGCGATTTGTTCCTCTTTGGCCGTATCACTGCCGATAAAGCACCACAAACTGGTGGCGCTGGTGAAGTTGCAAGACAAGACTTTAGCGGTTCGTACGGCTATGTGCTTGACCAATAATAGGGATGTAGGCTGATGAAATATATTCTAACAGCGACTGTCGTTTTGGTTGGTCTAAGCGCATGTTCCCCTAACAGTGCAACCAATCAAGATTTCAACCGTGAAGCTGGCTCTAGTCTGGATGACGGTACCTTTGGTGCCGCAACTATGAACAATACGCTGATCCACACCGGACAAGCTAATTTGACGATCAACCTCGCCAAGCGTTTTGCAGCCGAGGTCAATTCGACAATCACCTTCCCGTTTAACTCCACGGCTTTGGATGAAACGGCACGTGCGACACTGCGCCAGCAGGCAACGTGGATCAATCAGTTCCCTGAAGTGCGCTTCAAGGTCTTTGGACACACTGATCTTGTTGGCAGCCAAGCCTATAACCGCAAACTGGGCCTTGCCCGTGCGGAAGCAGCGTTGCTGTACCTCACAAGCCAAGGCATCGATCGTTCGCGTCTTGAGGCCGTTGTTTCGTTTGGCGAAACACAGCCACTTATCGTCACAAACGGTCAAGAGCGTCAGAACCGTCGTACGGTCACAGAAGTTTCTGGTTTTGTGAACGGTGGGGACTCATCCCTTCTGAACGGAAAATATGCGGAAATCATCTACCGTGAATACACTGGCGGCGCCCGCGCTGCTTCGCCAGTGACAGAGGCCACAGCGACCCCTGAATAAGTTGAATTCCCAGTTCACGCATTAAATTGCGTGAACAACGGAGCCAAAAAGCCATGATCGTCGCAAAATACCAAACAATTACGATCTTTTCGCCCCGTTCTTGACATGATTGCCCCCCACAACAGTCCACAGGGTTAACCACGTTCGTCGAATAGGCGGATGCGGAAGGCAGCTTTGATAGCGTTGACGTGATTTTCACTGACACCTGTCATCGTAAGCCAGCGACCCGTAAATAAAGGACTTATGGTATAAGCAATGCAGTGTTGAAATCCAAGCCCCAAGCGATCGTCGTATGTACGATCAGTAGAGATGTACAGATTTTTGATCTGTTGATTGAAGATATGGAGGCAGCCCTTGGTGAAAACTGGGTGACCTCTCCTTTGATGATGCAGCATCATATTTGCACCAACCTGAGGCGGCGAGCCTGCGGTTTGTGACGATTGCGATGGATCATGAAGACGAAGACAATCTTGACCAGATCTCGCATGTCATTTCAGTCGCAAAATCCAAGGATATCAAAGTCATCCTAATCACGGAGGATGCCAGCCCTGCCGCGTTGCACCAATTGCTCCGTGTTGGCGGCGATGAGTTCATCCCCTACCCGCTCCCTGAACATGAGTTGGCCAGCGCGATTGACCGCGTTTTGACCCCGACCGAGCAGGCCCCTGTTACGCCAGAGCATAACACTGCTCTTAAACCAAAAGGTGGCCACAACGGCGTAATCATTCCAGTACACGGCATGGCTGGTGGTACGGGTGCCACGACATTTGCGGTGAACCTCGCATGGGAACTTGCAACTGTTAGCAAGACCGAATCCCCGCGCGTTTGCATTCTCGATTTCGACTTCCAGTTTGGAACAGTTTCAACCTATCTGGATTTGCCGCGCCGCGAGACAGTACTCGAGTTGCTCGGCGATACCGAAGCGATGGACAGCGAGGCCTTCATGCACGCTTTGCTGCCATTTGACCAAAAGATACACGTTTTGACGGCACCGACCGACATGATCCCGCTTGATATGATTTCCCCTGAGGATATTTCTCGGGTCATCGAAGTGGCGCGGGCGAATTTTGATTACTTTGTAATCGACATGCCATCCACGATGGTCGAATGGTCGCAGACAGTCTTGGAAGCAGCGGATGTTTATTTCGCGATGATCGAGCTAGATATGCGTTGCGCGCAAAATACGCTGCGCCTTAAGCGGGCCTTGCAGACCGAAGAACTGCCGTTCGAAAAACTGCGCTTTGTCCTGAACCGCTCACCAGGCTTTACCGATCTGAATGGCAAAAGCCGCGTGAAACGTCTTGCAGATAGTCTCGGCATCTCAATCGAAGTGATGATGCCAGATGGCGGCAAGATCATTGCTCAAACGAACGATCATGGCGCGCCGCTAGGTGTTTCGATCCCTAAAAACGCTTTGCGCAAGGAAATCGCAAAACTCGCGAAGTCAGTGCATGATGTTAATAAGTCTGCTGAAGTTGCCGCTAAAGGCTAAGGAATTTACCGATGTTTTCGAAGTATAAGAAATCAGGCAATTCGGCTAAAACGCCCGCAATGAAAGCTGGCACGCAGCCCGTTGCAGCACCCGTTGCCGCCGCCCCTATCGATGCGGTATCCGCATCCTTTCGGCGCACGATGCCAAAGGCTCATGCGGAAGCAGCCCCTCAAGATAAAGAGAAACGTCGTAAAGAGCGCTTAGGCGAGATTAAACTCGAACTCCACAAAGCGCTTCTTGATAATCTCAACCTTGCGGCACTTGAAACGGCCTCCGAGGCGGATTTGCGCACCGAAATCAACGCGATCACGCAAGAAACACTCGAAGAACTCGGGATTGTTCTCAACCGTGAAGAGCGCACGACCCTTAGCCAAGATTTGTTCTTTGAAGTCACGGGCCTCGGGCCGCTTGAAGTATTGCTCAAAGACGACAGCATCAACGATATTCTGGTGAACGGTCCAAAGCAAATCTTCGTGGAACGCAACGGTAAGCTTCAACTGACTGACGTTACATTCAAAGACGAAAGGCACCTGATGCGGATCATCGACAAGATCGTATCCGCGGTGGGTCGTCGTGTTGATGAATCCAACCCTTACGTCGATGCGCGCTTGGCCGATGGTTCGCGTTTCAACGCGATGGTGCCACCGATTGCGGTGGACGGCAGCCTTGTTTCCATTCGTAAGTTTAAGAAAGAAAAGCTCGGAATTGACGAGCTGGTCAAATTTGGTGCTTTCACCGAAGAAATGGCCGCATATATACAGGCCGCCGTGTCAACCCGGCTGAACGTCATCGTTTCTGGCGGTACAGGTTCTGGTAAAACGACGACGTTGAACGCGCTTTCTTCTTTCATCGACAACGACGAACGCATTCTGACGATCGAGGATACGGCCGAACTTCAGCTCCAGCAAACGCATGTTGGTCGCATGGAAAGCCGCCCACCAAACGTCGAGGGTAAGGGTGGCGTTTCGCAACGCGACTGTTTGAAAAACGCTCTGCGTATGCGTCCTGACCGGATTATCGTCGGCGAAACCCGTGGCGAAGAAGTTATCGACATGTTGCAGGCCATGAACACAGGCCACGACGGATCTATGACCACAATCCACGCCAACTCTGCACGTGACGGTGTGTCGCGTCTGGAAAACATGATTGCGATGGCGGGTATTGAAATGCCTATCAAAGCGATGCGGAGCCAGATTTCTTCGGCTGTAAACTTGATCGTGCAGGCATCGCGTCTGCAAGATGGTTCACGCCGCATGACCTCGATCACCGAGATCACAGGCATGGAAGGTGACGTTATCTCCATGCAAGAAATCTTCAAATATCAGCGCGTTGGCCTGACCCCAGACAACAAAATCATCGGTCACTTCACAGCGACTGGTGTGCGTAGTCACTTCTCTGATCGCTTTAAATTGTGGGGCTATGACCTGCCGCCGCAAATTTTTGAACCTATGGTCGCGGAGTAATACGCATGATTTCTGCAGCACCAATTATCTATATCGTAATCTTTGCCGCGGTGATCGCGATTGTCCAAGGGACCTATCTTGTCATCTTTGGCAAATCGATCAGCATGAACGGCAAGGTCAACCGGCGTCTAGAATTGCTGGAAAAAGGCGGCGGTCGCGAGCAGGTGCTTGAACAGCTCCGCAAGGAAATGACCCAGCACATGAAATCGCAGAGCATCCCGCTCTATTCGATTTTGGCAACAAAAGCCCAGAAGGCAAACATTGCCTTTACCCCAGTCCAACTGATCATGCTGATGGGCGCGGTAAGTGTCGTAGCCTATGTCGGTCTTCTGATCGGGACCGAGGTAAACCCACAAGTTCGCATCGCCCTCTCGCTTGGGATGGGCATCGGTGGCGTCTTCGTTTGGATCAACACCAAAGCAAACAAGCGTATGTCAATGATTGAGGAACAACTGCCCGAAGCGGTTGAACTTATGGTGCGTTCTTTGCGTGTGGGTCACCCGTTTACCTCTGCGGTAGCAATCGTTGCCAATGAGGTCGCCGATCCCCTCGGGACCGAAATGGGCGTGATTTCTGATGAAGTCGCTTATGGCCGCGATGTCGGAGAATGCCTCAAAGCGATGGCAGAGCGCCTCGATATGCAAGACATGCGCTTTTTGGCGGTTGCTGTGACCATTCAACAGACGTCTGGTGGTAACTTGGCCGAAATTCTTGATGGTTTGGCAAAGGTCATCCGCTCACGCTTTCGTCTGTTCCGTCGCGTTCAGGCCATCACTGCCGAGGCAAAATGGTCAGGCAAACTCCTGTCAGGTTTTCCAATTGTCGCGATGATCGGCGTCAACGTAGTTGACCCCAACTATTTCGACGAGGTTAAGCTGTCTCCTATGTTCATCCCTGCATGTTTGGTCGTCGCGGGCTTGCTGATCGCAAACCTGTTCGTCATGCGCGCACTCGTCAACATTAAGGTTTAAGAGGCTATATCATGCAAAAACTTAACGCGATGATTGTTGACATGCTTGGGCCATTTGGCCCGCTGATGCTCGTAGGCATGCTGGGGGTCTTTTTGATCCTTCTCACGCTGCCAATATTAATGAAAAAACAGCACGATCCGCTTGATCGTCTCAAATCATCTCCGAGAAAAGACGAAAAGAAAGGTGAGCAACTTCGCCAAGCCGCGGCAAATGACAAGCTCAACAAATACGCAAACTTTCTAGAGCCGCAAGACCGCGAAGAATATTCTGCCGTGAAGCTTAAGCTTGTGCAGGCGGGTTACTATTCCAAAGACGCCGTGCGCTTTTACTACTTCGCTCAATTTACGTTGGGGATGCTCGGCCTGGTCCTTGGCGGCATCTTTGCCTTTATCAAAACGCAACAGGGCGATGTGACATCGATTGGCCTCATGAAAATGATCATGATACCCGCTATTGTTGGCTATATTGGCCCTAAATATTGGGTGACCCGCCGACAAACCGCACGCCAAGAAGCCATTACAAATGGGTTTCCCGATAATCTCGATATGATGCTCGTCTGTGTCGAAGCGGGTCAGTCATTGGATCAATCCATTATCCGCGTCGCGCGTGAGCTGAAATCTGGCTTTCCTGACCTGTCCCATGAATTTGAAGTTGTCAGCCAAGAAATGAAGGCTGGTAAGGACAAAGCAACCGTTCTCAAGGACATGGCTGACCGCGCAGGCGTTCAAGACATCAGAAGTTTTGTGACCGTGTTGGTCCAGTCGCAACAGTTTGGTACATTCATCGCCAATGCGTTACGGGTCTATGCGTCGGAAATGCGTGACAAAAGAGTCATGCGCGCCGAAGAAGCGGCAAACAAATTGCCCACAAAGATGACTTTGGCCACGATGATGTTGACGGTGTCGCCGCTTCTCATCATTTTGATCGGACCGTCTATCTACGCGATTACGCAAAACCTCTGACGGAGTAAGGAACAGGTCAGATGTTGCGCAAATGGGCATTTTCTCTTTTAGCCCTCATTGTCATGGCCGCCTGTGCGCCGAGCGGCTTTGACACCAAAAACGATCCCTTCGCGGCACCTGGTGTGGCTGGCCAGTCTTATATCGACGGCCTGCTCGTTGGACATCGCCTCATGGCGGCGGGGGAGTTTGAACTTGCCCTCAAGGCTTACACTCGTGCGGCTGCCCAACAAGGGCTCAACGTCGATACGCTTTCTGCCCTGGGTTCGGCGAATTTGCGACTTGGACGACTTGGACAGGCAGAACGCCTCCTGAGACGTGCAACAGAAGAAGACCCGATGTTTCCAGCCGCATGGAACAATTTGGGTGTTATTTTGATGGAAAGAGGCAAATACGGCGAAGCTGCCGAAATTTTCCGTCGCGCGTTTGCAACGGATAATGGAAATTCGGACCAGATCAAAGAGAACCTTCGGATATCTCTCGCTCTGGTCGAAGATCCATTCTACGATGATGGTCAAAATGATGACGTAAAATTGGTGCGGCGGGGCTCGGGTGACTATGTGATCCTGACTGCACTTTGAGGCAAGAGCAGTAGAGGACGCAGAAAAATGCGCCACCCCATATTTCTTTCGGTCGCCGCCTTGGCGGTATTCGGTCTGTCTGCATGTGACCAATCAGGTGACGCGCAAGTAGAACGCGCCTTGGATGACATGAATCTCGTTGACGAAACCAACCTCAACGATGTGATGTTGACAGTTGGCGATCCCGACGAGGCAGTGAATTACTTTGCAGGCGCAAATCAGAACGATCCAGGGCGCATTGATCTGCAACGCGGTCTGGCAAAGTCCCTGATCCGTGCCGGTCGCGCAGCCGAGGCGCTTGAAGCTTGGCGCATTGTGACCACCCATGAAGAAGCAAATTACGACGATACCGTCGAGCTAGCTGACGCCTATATTCGCAACAACAAGTGGGACGATGCTGCGGCGACGCTCAACTTGATCCCACCTACTCACGAGACATTTAAGCGTTACCGCCAAGAAGCGATGGTCGCAGACAGCAAACAGCAATGGGACAAGGCCGACAGTTTTTACCAAACGGCGTCCGGCCTCACGACGACACCTGCTGGTGTGCTCAACAACTGGGGTTACTCCAAGCTAACGCGCGGAAAATACGCCGAGGCAGAGCGCCTGTTTAATGATGCATTGCGCAGTGATAGCGGCATGTTTACCGCCAAGAACAACCTTGTTCTCGCGCGCGGTGCGCAGCGCAAATATGATTTGCCTGTCATCCCGATGACCCAAATAGAACGGGCTCAACTTCTCTATACGATCGCTTTGACCGCCATTAAACAAAACGATGTGACCATCGGCAAAGGCCTGCTGAAAGAAGCGATTGATACGCATCCTCAGCATTTTGACGAAGCCACCCGCGCCCTTCGCGCCATCGAAGATAACGTTTCAAACTAATGATGGCTCTCTCAGCAACATCCGCTATGTGGCTTTTGATCGCCGCCTTGCCAATCTCGCTCTTTGTCGCGTGGAATGACATGCGCTCGATGAAGATTCCAAATGTCGCCGTCATGGCATTGGTTATCAGTTTTGCGGTGCTCGGCCTTTTGGCGTTCCCGTTCACACAGTACTTGTGGCAATGGGTGCATTTGGTCGTCGTACTTTTGATCGGCTTCTTACTCAATGCAGCACGCGTAGTCGGCGCAGGGGACGCAAAATTCGCAGCCGCAGCCGCGCCATTTGTCATGGTCGATGATCTTGCAACCTTGGCCTGGATATTCGTGGCAAGTGTTTTTGCGGGCTTCTTTGCCCATCGCATCGCCAAGCATTCGCCGCTTCGCAAGCTGGTTCCCGACTGGGAAAGTTGGACGTCGGGCCGCCGTTTTCCGATGGGCCTGCCATTGGGTATGACCCTTGTTGGCTATTTGGTTCTGGCCGCAGTCCAATAAAATCCCCTTGAACAATGCCACAATAGTTCGCGGCTTTGTCCATCTTTTGACCACAATCGGGTGCGATATTTGTTAGTAACGCCGCGCCATTTATGCGGCCAGATAACTGACAGGCCCGCCCAATGAATATGCCAATTACATCCGTCATGGCACCTCCGCCGCCAAAGACGCTCGCGCAGATGCAACTTCCTCCCGCAATGATGCGAGACATCTTGCTCAAAACCATGTTCCGTATGAATGCGGAAATGGTCTCGCATCTGAGCAGGGTCATCTGTTTGCCTGCGCCAGTCACACAAGAATTAGTTGATCTTGCGCGTCAGCAGCGCTTGATCGAGGCCACAGGTACGCTCAACGCCAACAATGGCAATGAAATGGGTTACCAACTGACGGATCAGGGCAAGGCGCGCGCGCAAGATGCACTGAAACAGTCTGAATATTTTGGCGCGATGCCTGTTCCGCTGGACGTTTACAGCCAACAGATCAAACGACAGTCGATCCGCAATCTTACGGTCACGCGCGACCAGTTGGCCAATGCGATGGGCCACCTCATTTTGCCACCGGCACTGCTTGGCAACCTTGGACCTGCAGTTGGTGCTGGCCGCTCGATCCTCATGTACGGCCCTCCAGGGAATGGTAAGTCCTCGATTTCAAACGGAATTCGTGACGCGCTTGGCGACAAAATCTATGTGCCTCGCGCCATCGAATTTTCGGGTCAAGTTATCACTGTCTACGATCCAATTGTGCATTCGGCAGCCGAAGATGACATCGACGATCCCAACAGCCTGCGCCGGACATCTGGCCGTTTTGATACACGCTATGTGCGTTGCGAACGTCCAACCGTGATCACGGGTGGTGAATTGACGCTCGACATGCTCGATCTGGTCTACAACCCAACTGCACGAACCTATCAGGCCCCGTTGCAGCTTAAGGCCACCGGCGGCATCTTTATCGTAGACGACCTTGGCCGTCAGGCAGATCCGCCCCAGACACTGATCAACCGGTGGATTGTTCCGCTGGAAGAAAACAAAGATATTCTCGCACTTCAGTCGGGCGAAAAATTCGAGGTGCCATTCGACACCCTCGTGATCTTCTCCACCAACTTCCACCCGAATGCGATCTTCGATAAGGCGGCTTTGCGTCGTATCTTCTTTAAGATCAAAATTGATGGTCCCGACCAAGCGGACTTCCTCAAGATTTTCGCCATGGTTGCGCGCAAAAAGAAAATGCCCCTCGATGAGGCCACGTTGATTCACCTGCTGAACAACCGTTACCCCGAGATCGACAACGTCTATGCGAACTATCAACCGGTTTTCCTGATCGACCAGATG
>Ga0102824_1000722_pt1 | contig 11485 bp, 10 predicted proteins | sample ColrivemetaGS753_FD_78460 | JGI IMG/M metagenome (GOLD analysis project Ga0102824, IMG submission 78460) | Estuarine microbial communities from the Columbia River estuary - Ebb tide non-ETM metaG S.753 | ecosystem: Environmental > Aquatic > Marine > Intertidal zone > Estuary | place: USA... | reverse complement strand
GGCGAACCTCTTTACAGGGCTCATGAAGATTTATTAGGCAGTACAAACCTGTGTTTTACAGACAGCGTAGATCCCACTATTGATCTAGTCTTTTTGTGTTTAGGACATGGTCATTCTAAAGATTTCTTAGAAAAAAATCCATTTTCTGATGCCACGAAAATAATTGACCTGAGCACAGATTTTAGGGCCCAGGCGAATGCCTCATTATTGGGCAAAACATTTGTCTACGGACTGCCAGAAAAAAACAAATCTGCCATAGAAAACGCACAATTTATAGCCAATCCTGGATGTTTTGCCACTGCCTTGCAGTTGGCCCTTTTGCCTTTGGCAAAGGCCCAAAAATTGAGCCATCCGGTGCATATTAACGGCACCACAGGAAGCACAGGTGCTGGAATTATCCCAGGAGAAACCACCCACAATAGCTGGAGAAACAACAACCTTTCGTGGTACAAAGCATTTAACCACCAACATTTGGGCGAAGTGAGGGAACAATTGTCATTTGCAGGGACTGATGGCACTGCGGCCACTAGGACTGAATTACCTCCATTTTATTTTATACCAAACAGGGGTGCTTTTTCAAGGGGCATATTCGCCACGCTGTACACGGAATACCAGGATACTATTGAAGCAGCTAAAGCACTTTACAATGCGTATTACGAAGGAGCACCTTACACCCATCTTTCTGAATTCCCTATAGACCTAAAGCAAGTTACCAATACCAATCAATGCCACATTCACTTGCACAAACATGAAAATCAGTTACTGATTACAGTAGCCATTGATAATTTATTAAAAGGAGCTAGTGGGCAGGCCGTGCAAAATATGAACCTCATTTTTGGGTGGGAAGAAACACTGGGATTACAACTCAAAGCCAATAGGTTTTAAAAAAATCGCAAAGGGCCCTAACATATCATAGTAAAAGTAAAAAGTCATGAAAATAGGAATTATAGGAGCGGGAAATTTAGGCCAATCCATTGCCAAAGGAATTTTGCAATCGGACGGAGCTACAAGTATGTATCTATCCAAAAGAAATGTGGCTTCCTTAGAAGCATTCAAAGCGTTTAGTCAGGTAACACTTAGCACAGATAATGTAACATTAGTGAAACAGTCAGACATTCTCATTTTTGCAGTACAACCGGGACAGTTCAAAGGCATCTTAGCAGAGATTAAAGAATTTCTAACAGAGAAACATGTGGTAATCTCTACCATTACTGGCTTTTCTATTCAAAAGATAGAAGCGCTTATTGGCGCCCATCACTTCATTATTAGGGCCATGCCTAATACCGCTATTTCTGTGGGAGCGTCTATGACCTGTCTATGTGCAAACGAAGTGGGAGAAAAAAGAATTGCCATTGCCAAAGCTATTTTTGACAGGATGGGAAAAACCATGTGTATCCCAGAGACAAAAATGCAGGCAGCCACAGTGATAGGCGCTAGTGGTATTGCCTTTTGGATGCGACTCATCAGAGCCAATTCCCAAGGAGGTGTTCAGCTGGGTTTTGAAGCGCATGATGCTTTAGAAATGGTCGTTCAAACTGCCTTGGGTGCTGCCATTCTTTTACAGAAAAATAAAAGCCATCCTGAAGCCGAAATAGATCTAGTCACTACGCCTCAGGGCTGTACTATTTCTGGGCTAAACGAGATGGAAAACTGCGGTTTGAGTGCTGCGTTTATTCAAGGAATACAAAAATCCTTTGCTGCCATTAGCAAAATAACACAAGATCAATTATGAAACTTTTTGACGTCTATCCATTATATGATGTGACTCCTGTGAGTGCCAAGGGAGCGATATTAACAGACATTGATGGTACAGAATATTTAGACCTATACGGGGGGCATGCGGTTATTTCTATTGGCCATAGCCACCCCCATTATACCCAATCTATAAAAGACCAATTAGACAAAATTGCCTTTTATAGCAATGCGGTTCAAAACCCTATTCAAACGGCTTACGCTCAAAAATTAGGGACCTTGTCTGGTTGTGAAGACTATCAATTGTTCTTGTGTAACTCTGGAGCAGAGGCCAATGAAAACGCCCTTAAAATGGCTTCATTCATCACTGGAAAATCTAAAGTAGTGGCCTTTAAAAACAGTTTTCACGGACGTACCTCAGCAGCAGTTGCTGTCACGGACAACCCTTCTATTCAAGCCCCAATAAACAAAGGGCACCAAGTGATTTTTATTGCCCTTAATGATGAAGACGCATTAAAAGAAGTACTTTCTGGAGGCGATGTTTGTGCTGTGATTATAGAATCTATTCAAGGAGTAGGTGGCCTGGACCAACCCACGACTCCCTTTTTTAAAACCATTGAAGCCTTATGCCAAGAATACCAAGTAATGCTCATTGCAGATGAAGTGCAGTCTGGATTTGGAAGGACAGGTTTGTTTTTTGGTTTTCAACAGCACGGGGTACAACCTGACCTTATTCCTATGGCCAAAGGAATGGGGAATGGATTTCCGATTGGTGGGGTATTAATTCATACTAAATACAAAGGAATACACGGACAGCTCGGCACCACTTTTGGTGGAAATCACTTGGGCTGTAGGGCCGCTTTAGCGGTATTGGAGGTCATAGAGGAAGAGAATCTCATAAACCATGCAAAAGAAATGCATGAATATGTGAAAGTACAAATGGCCTCTTTACCTGCTGAAATTATCTTAAAAGGAAGGGGACTCATGCTAGGATTGGCCTTCCCTTTTGAGATTGCTGCACTTAGAAAAGAACTATTGTATACGCACCATATATTCACTGGAGCTGCTAAAGACAAGAAAGTCTTAAGAATTCTGCCCGCTCTCAATATTACAAAAGCACAAATAGCACAATTTTTTACTGCATTAAAAAAGGTGTTAGACAAACCCGAAAACCAGTCTTACTTTAAATAACCACTAAAGAAATATTAGACAAACCCGAAATTCAATCTTACTTTAAATAACAACTTATGAAGCATTATTTATCCCTTCAAGACATACCAGACTTTGACAAAGCTATCTTAGAGGCCATAGCGCTAAAAAAAGATCCTTTATCTGAGAAATCAATAGGCCGAGATAAAACCTTGGGACTATTGTTTTTTAACGCCAGTCTAAGAACGAGAATAAGTACTCAAAAAGCAGCTAAAAACTTGGGTTTAGAAGTTATAGTGATGAATTTTTCGCAAGAAGGTTGGCAGTTGGAATACGAAGACGGGGCAGTCATGAATACTGGAAAAGCAGAGCATATTAAAGAAGCTGCTGGGGTACTATCTGGTTATTGCGACCTGATTGGCATAAGGGCATTTGCTGAATTACAAAGCCGTGAAGAAGACCAAAAAGAAAAAGTACTTCTAGGTTTTGCCACACATGCTAGCGTACCTATCATCAATTTAGAAAGTGCACTTGGTCACCCCTTACAAGGGTTTGCAGACGCCATAACAATCACAGAGCAATTAGGAGAAAAAGTATTGCCTAGCTTAAATAAAGAAGGCCATGTCCCTAAGGTGGTCCTGAGTTGGGCGCCACACCCAAAGGCACTACCACATGCAGTAGCCAATAGTTTTATAGCCGCCATGAAACGACTCAATGTAGCTTTCAGTATTACCCACCCAAAAGGCTATGAACTAGATCCAAAGATTACTGGAGACACGCCTATTGAACACCATCAAGATACCGCATTAAAGGGAGCAGAAATTGTCTATATAAAAAACTGGAGTAGTTTTAAAGACTATGGGAAAGTGATGGTTGAAGACCCCTCTTGGACCATCACTTCTGAAAAGATTGGAAATGCGCAGTGCATGCACTGTTTGCCAGTGAGAAGAAATGTAGTGATCGCAGACAATGTTTTAGATTCAGACAAAAGTTTGGTTTTGGAACAAGCCAACAACAGGACCTATGCAGCCCAGTGGGTGCTCAGAGAATTACTTAAAACAACGCCTTAAACCCGTTTTATGAAAGATCAAAAAGAAACATTATCGGTGGTGAAAATAGGTGGAGGGGTTATTGAAGACCCTCAAGCCCTAAAGTACTTTTGTCAGGCTTTTAGTCTAATACCTGCTCCTAAAATACTGGTTCACGGAGGGGGTAAATCTGCTACCGCATTGGCAGAAAAATTAGGCATCCCTACCAAAATGATTAACGGCAGAAGATTTACGCCTAAAGACAGTTTGGAAGTCATTACCATGACTTATGCCGGTACGGCCAACAAAACCATTGTTTCTCAATTACAGGCAGACCAATGTAATGCCCTGGGTCTAAGTGGTGCAGATGCCAATAGTATAAGTGCTACAAAAAGAAACCCAAAACCTATAGATTACGGGTTTGTGGGGGATCATTTAAAAGTAAACGCCTCCTTTATAAAAACCCTTTTGTCACATGGGATTTGCCCCGTCTTTTGCGCCATTACCCACGACGGTAACGGACAATTACTCAATACCAATGCAGACACCATCGCAGCAGAAATAGCCATAGCCATGGCAGACAATTATGAAACACACTTATGGTATTGCTTTGAGAAACAAGGCGTATTGGTAAGTGAAGCACCCTTAGAAGTACTGGTAAGTTTGAGTCCTAATGAAATGAAGCAACTCATAAATGATGGGGTTATTCACTCAGGAATGATCCCTAAACTCTCTAATGGATTTCATGCCTTAGAAAAAGGAGTCCATAAAGTAGGAATTGGAAATGAAGATATGTTGGCCAACAAAGGGCCCTTTACATTATTAAAAAAGAATTAAATGGAGCACATAGACACCTATGAAAAAGAGGCCATTCAATTATTAAAATCACTGATTGAAACCCCTTCTTTTTCTTCAGAAGAAGCACATACAGCCAAGCTTATTGAGGCATGGTTTGAGCAAAAAGGAATCTCCTACCAACAGAGTGGGCACAATAGATATGCCTTTAACAAGCATTTTGATCCTAAAAAACCTAGTTTGCTATTAAATTCACATCACGATACTGTAAAACCCAATAGCGCCTACACACTAGACCCTTTCAAGTCCATTGAAAAGGACGGAAAAATTTACGGTCTTGGCAGCAATGACGCAGGAGGCTGCTTGGTTTGTTTACTGAGCACTTTTGCACATTTCTACGAGCGTAAAGATTTAAAATACAACCTTATTATAGTCGCCTCTGCAGAAGAAGAAAGCTCAGGCCCTAATGGCTTAAACTCCGTATTACCCCTGCTACCAGAAATAGATATGGCCATTGTGGGAGAACCCACCCAAATGCATTTGGCCATTGCAGAAAAAGGCCTCGTTGTTTTTGACGGAGTCATAAAGGGAACACCCTCACATGCGGCGCACCCTAATTCGGACCAAGCCATTTATAAAACTGCTGGGGTGTTAAATTGGTTCGAAACATATGCATTTGAAAAAGTGTCTGATTTCTTAGGGCCGGTTAAGATGACCGTGACACAGATTCAAGGGGGTAGCCAACACAATGTAATCCCAGCAGAAGTAAAACTGGTGGTAGATGTAAGGGTCAATGATTGTTATTCAAATGCAGAAATAAATGAGTTGCTGCAAAGAGACGCCCCGCTGGAATTAAAAGCGAGGAGTTTGAGGCTTGGGTCTTCTAGCGTAAGGCCAGACCACCCCTTGGTAATCGCTGGAAAGAGTATGGGCAGGGAAACCTATGGATCTCCCACGCTTTCTGACCAGGCAGCTATTTCGGGTCCTTCACTGAAATTAGGACCTGGAGACAGCAGCAGATCACACACGGCAGATGAATTTATTTACAGCGCAGAAATTGGCCAGGGCATTGAAATATACTGCTCACTTTTAGAAACTTATTTAACACAATAACGCCTATGAAACTTTGGGATAAAGGGGGTAACACCCACGAAAAAATTGATTTTTTTACCGTCGGAAATGACAGGGCGCTGGACCAATTTTTAGCAGCTTATGATATAAAAGCGTCCATAGCGCACGCAGAAATGTTAGCCACCGTAGGCTTACTTGAAGCAGAGGAAGCCGATCATTTGGTGACGGCATTAATGCAAATTAACAAAGAAATTACAGCGGGTACTTTTAAAATTGAGACTGATTTTGAAGACGTCCATTCTAAAATAGAGTTTCTACTCACGGAGCGATTGGGAGACGTGGGGAAAAAAATTCATGCAGCAAGATCCAGAAACGATCAAGTACTGGTGGCCATGCAATTGTTTTTAAAAGATCAAATTCAGGAGATCAAAACGGGGAGTCAAGACTTATTTAACCTATTAATTTCGTTGGCCGACAAACACGCTGGGCTCATTTTACCGGGATATACTCACTTACAGGTGGCCATGCCTTCTTCCTTTGGTCTCTGGTTTTCTTCCTATGCAGAAAGTCTTATAGACGACGTTTATTTTCTAGAAGCTGCCCATAAGGTATGTGATCAAAACCCCCTAGGAAGCGCTGCCGGATATGGAAGTTCTTTTCCTATAAACCGAAAAATGACTACGGAAAAACTGGGTTTTAGCACCCTTAAATACAATGTAGTAGCCGCACAAATGGGTAGGGGGAAAACAGAGAAAGCTATGGCATTTGGCATGAGCGCGGTGGCTGCTACCTTAGGGAAATTAGCCATGGATATTTGTCTTTATATGAGTCAAGACCTCAATTTTATAAGTTTCCCAGACCAACTCACTACCGGATCAAGCATTATGCCCCATAAAAAGAATCCAGATGTATTTGAATTGATCAGGGCTAAATGCAATAAAATTCAAAGCCTCCCAGCCCAGCTGAGTCAGTTAACAGCGAATTTACCAAGTGGGTACCACAGGGATTTACAGCTTTTGAAAGAGGTATTACTGCCTGCCATCACAGAATTACAAAGTTGTTTAGATATCATGCATTTTGCCTTAAAAGAAGTTATTCCAAATACCACTTTGGGTCAAAACCCAAAATACGACGCTATGTACTCTGTAGATACCCTCAATGAAATGGTGCTTCAGGGAATGCCCTTTAGAGAAGCCTACAAAGCAATGGGTGCTTTGATTGCAGAAGGAGCCTACCAACCCAAAAAGGACCTAAACCACACCCATTTAGGCAGTATGGGGAATTTGTGTTTGGAGGAGATTAAAGCGAAAATGGACCGCGCATGTAACTTTTAATAAAGCCTGGTTATTACCTAAATCAAAAAGAGCGGCCTTTTATGTAAAAGGCCGCTCTTTTTATGGGTTAAAAATGAGGCTTATTGTATCATTTTTAAGTTGATAATTTCTTGTTCTGTAAGGGTGCGCCATTGTCCTCTAGGTAGGTCTTTTTTGGTAAGACCAGCATAGACAACCCTGTCTAATTTAATGAGCTCATAACCCAAGTGATCGAACAATCTTTTGATGATGTTATTTTTTGCGCTTAAAATTTCAATACCTACTTCAGTAGCTGGAGATCCCTCAATATTTGAAATTTCATGAACACGAACGGGTCCATCTTCAAGCACAATTCCTTTCCTTACCTTCTCTAAATCGTCCGCTTTAAGTGATTTACTTAAAGTAGCATGGTATATTTTTCTAAAACCATTTTTTGGTTTTGTCAATTTGGTTTGTAATTCCCCATCGTTGGTAAAAAGCAACAATCCAGAGGCTGATTTATCTAAACGACCCACTGGCTTAATTTTAGACTTAGTGGCATTTGCAACAAGTCCTAAGGCAGATTTTGGTTGAGAAGCATCCGTGGCGGAGCTATCAAAATCTTTGGGCTTGTTTAATAAAATATAGGCTCTCTTTTCTGGGTTCAAAACAACTCCGTCAAAACTAACCACATCTGAAAGCGCTACTTTATAACCCATTTCAACCACTGCTTTTCCATTGACTTTTACACTTCCAGCAGCTATAAAAATATCTGCCTCTCTTCTAGAACAAACCCCAGAATTAGAAATGTATCTATTTAAACGGATCGAATTGTCGTCTCCTTTTTTGGCAGGTTTAGCGGGTGTTTTAGTTGCTAATTGTGGTCCTTTTGCTTGTGAGCCAGCTCCAAATGTATCTCTATTGACTGTTTTTCTGTAGCCTTTTTTATTTGACCCGCTAGGCTTTAAACGTGCATTAGGAGAAGAATCCTCAGAACTGCTTTTACCCAATGAACTATTATTCCCTTTATGAGAAGGGGAATTTCCCCTAGCACCACTCGTTTTTTTAAAAGTTCCAGATCCGCGTCCAGATGCTTTTTTATCGCCGTCAAAATTATTACGCCCCATTTGTTGTTATTTTGTGCAAAGGTAGTGTATTGTTTTAGATTGGAGCGATTAAATAAACCTGCCCAGCAACAGCTCTGGATCTATGAGTAAAATACCGAATACGCCCCCAACAATGATGAATTTTAAAAGGTTGTGAATGTTCAAATACTGCTTTTTTTCTTTGGCCAACCACAGGCCAACAATTGCGGCAATCAGTAAAACAAATACGCCTTTAAAATACCAGTCCATATAACCCACATTGAATTTAGTGATTAATAAATAGGTGGGAAATACCGTAGCTACAAGTAATATACTCACGCAATACTTAGAAAATCTAGTCCCATAAGTAACCGCCACAGTCTTATAATCTTGGGTGAGGTCTCCTGTAAGGTTTTCTAAATCTTTCACCATATCTCTGGCAAGCACTAATAAGAATAGAAAAATTGCTTGGACAAAGATCACCGGAGCTAAATTTTTATGGTATACAAACACCGTGAAAAAAGGCGTAATCGCCAGACAGGCAGAAACAACATTACCCAAAAAAGCCATTCTCTTTAGTTTGTGAGAATACAGCCAAATACCAAAAATATAAGCAGAAAAAAAAACCACCGCTCTAAAGGAGACTGCACTGGCCATAAAGACAGCCAAAAAATTACCCGTAAAATAAGCGGTAATTTTAGCGCGTTGTGATATGTGTCGGTCTAAGAGTGTTTTCCTAGGTCTATTGATCAGGTCCTTTTCTGCGTCATAAAAGCTATTGATAATATAACCACTGCCTATCACAATAGCTGTGGAAAGTACTAATAATGCCAAATGAGGATCTAAAATAATTTCTTTTAAAGATTTATTTGGCGCTAGAATAAATATTGAACATAGGTATTGTGCCAGCACAATTAGGGCTATGTTATACCCCCTAAGTACAGAAAAGAATGCGAGTCCCTTTAAAGCGAATCGCGATAGAGGACTTTGAGACATAGCTTAGAATTAAAAATTATAAACAACTTCTAAGTGGTAATCCTTTAAAGCCTTTTGGGCTTTTTCAAGATCTGGAGCAAAACCTAAGATGTAACCTCCACCTCCAGAACCACAAAGTTTTAAGTAGTAATCATTCGTTTTTAATCCCTCTCGCCACAGTTCGTGAAATTCAGTAGGAATCATTGGTTTAAAATGGTCTAATACAACCTTAGACAATTGGCGCATATTAGAAAATAAGGAATGAACATTTCCATTCACAAAATCATCCACACAAGCATCTGTATGCTTAATAAATTGGTCTTTAAGCATGTTTCTAAAACCTTCCTGCTTCATTTGTTCCATAAACAATTGAACCATGGGGGCTGTTTCTCCAACCTGGCCTGAATCTAATAAGAATACAGCACCCTTTCCAGCCGTGTGCTGAGATGGAATGGCTGTAGAAGCTATATGGTCTTGAGCGTGTATTAATATGGGCAAGCTCAAATAAGAATTCAATGGATCTAAGCCGGAAGATTTTCCGTGAAAAAAAGATTCCATGGTCCCAAAAAGTTGTTTTAATTGCAGTAATTTTTCTCGGGTTAAATTCTCTAAAACCGTTATTTTATGCTGCGCATAGTTGTCATAAATAGCAGCAACTAGTGCGCCACTACTTCCAATACCGTATCCCTGAGGAATGGTGGAGTCAAAATACAATCCATTGGAAATATCTGCTTTTAGTTGTTTTAAATCAAAAGAAAACAACTCAGGGTTCTTTGATTGCAAATCTGCTAAATGTACTGCAAAACCTGCTAAGCTGGAATTTGAGCTGGGGTTCCCTTCTTCAGAATTCTTGGGAATGATTAGCGCTCCCATTGCAGCATTATAGGGTATTGAAAGGCCTTTAGAGTCTTTGATAATCCCATACTCTCCAAAAAGTAAAATCTTTGCGTAAAAAAGGGGACCTTTCATAGGGTGTTATTTTTTAAGGTTGTACGGTGTGAGATATGCTTCCACTTCCAACCTGGTCACAAATATACTGTCCATTTTGACAATAGGCAACTAATTCGTTTTCAATAAATTGAAGCACTTGAACTTTATGCATTTCTGGATACAGCAAATGTACATTTGCACCTGCGTCTAGTGTGAAACAAACAGGCAAAGCAGTGTTTTTTCTAAAATTCCAAATTTTTTCAATGATAGATAAAGTGCCAGGCTTCATCAATATAAAATAAGGACTACTGGTCAGCATCATAGCATGAAGTGTTAATGCCTCTGACTCCACTACACTTATAAAAGTTTCCATATCTCCTGAGACCAAAGCCTCAGTCAATAGAGCCAATTGATCATGGGCCTGTTGAAACCTAGCTTTAGCGAAGGGATGGTCTTTCATTAAACCATGGCCCACAGTACTACTCACTACTTTCTCTCCTTTGTCTACCAGTAAAATAGTATCCTGAAAGTTCTTAAAAATAGGGGCTAATACTTTATTGAATGGCACAGCAACTAAGTCTTGACTGGCTTTAAAGCCTGGTGTTTTACCCCATTGCATGAGCGGGCCGCTAATGCTTCTCGCAGCACTTCCTGATCCCAATCTTGCCAAAAAGGATGCTTTTGCATAAAAGGCTTCTGAAAAAACGTTTTGATCATTGGGAGGAAACTCATCCGACAATTCTAACAAACAAAGTGAAAGTGCTGCCATAGCACTTGCAGATGAAGCTATTCCACTTGAATGGGGAAAGGTGTTTTCACTGTTAATCACCAAATGATATGTTTTTAAAAAGGGTAAATAATCAAAAACCCTTGCAAAAAAAGAGACTATTTTTGGATGAAAATCTGGTTTAGGAGCCCCCTCAAAAGAAAATTCAAAAGAGAAGGCCCCAGTGCTTTTATCACTAAGCATGCTTTGATCAACCAAGGTCACTGATGTTTTGGTATTACAGTGATTTAGGGTAAAACTAATTGATGGATTGGCTGGAATCTGAGGGTCGTATTTTCCCCAATATTTAACCAAAGCTATGTTGCTTGGAGACGCCCAAGTCGCTGTTTTATTGGTCTGAACAAGGTGTTGCGATGAAGGTATAAAGCCAACAGCTTCCATATAAATATTTTAAGGCAAATATAGGGTATATGAATCTATTATGTGGAAGCTATTAATCAATATAAATAAACAAAGCGTCCATATTTTTGGTATTTTAGTGTTCTTATAAAATATGAGAAATTGAAAAAAACCATCTACTACATCTTCATCTCCGTAACGATCTGTCTTTTGGTGGGCTTTTTATCTAGTTTTGCTACCCAAAGTTCTGTGAATGGTTGGTATCTAGGCCTTGAAAAGCCTTTTTTTAACCCACCCAATTGGGTATTTGCACCGGTATGGAGCTTGTTGTATATTATGATG
>Ga0102824_1000697_pt1 | contig 11685 bp, 9 predicted proteins | sample ColrivemetaGS753_FD_78460 | JGI IMG/M metagenome (GOLD analysis project Ga0102824, IMG submission 78460) | Estuarine microbial communities from the Columbia River estuary - Ebb tide non-ETM metaG S.753 | ecosystem: Environmental > Aquatic > Marine > Intertidal zone > Estuary | place: USA... | reverse complement strand
GAAGAAGATATGCTGGATTTTGCCTTTGAACCCAAACCAGGCCAATCCCGTTTGACCTGCCAATTGCGCGTCTCTGACGCTTTGGATGGGTTGGTTGTGCGGATGCCAGAACGCCAGATCTAAGCTCCTGTCGACACTGAAGTGGCCGCACTGTTCTGAACTGCGGCCACAGGAGCTTTTAAAGCGCGCGCCAACCGATATCGCGGCGGCAAAACCCTTCAGGCCAGTCGATTTGATCGATCATGTCATAGGCCATGGTCCGGGCCTCTCTCAGGCTTGCAGCGCGCGCCGTGACATTCAAAACCCGCCCGCCCTGTGCGGTGAGATTTGCGCCAATTTGCGCGGTTCCGGCATGAAAACAGGTGGCCGAAGAGCTGTCTGGCAAGGCGTTCACCCCGGAAATCACTGTGCCCTTTTTATAAGCGCCGGGATAGCCCTTGGCGGCCATGACAACCGTCAAAGCATGGTCTGCGGCCCAATTGACCTGAACCTCTGACAGCCGTTCTTCGGCACAGGCCAGCAGCAGATCCAACGCCTGTGCACCGAGCCGCATCATCAGCACTTGGCATTCTGGATCGCCAAAGCGAGCATTATATTCCACCAAGCGGGCCTTGCCGTCTTTAATCATCAAACCGGCATAAAGCACCCCTTGGTACGGCGTGCCCCGCCGGGCCATTTCCGCCATGGTGGGTTTGATAATTTCGCGCATAGCCTGCTCTGCAATCTCATCTGTCAAAACCGGCGCGGGGCTATAGGCGCCCATGCCGCCGGTGTTGGGGCCGGTGTCTCCCTCGCCCACGCGCTTGTGATCCTGTGCGGTGCCAATGGCCAAAACATCACGGCCATCACAGAGGATGAAATATGAGGCCTCTTCGCCCTCCATAAACTCTTCAATCACCACTTCTGCGCCTGCACTGCCAAACTCGCCGCTGAACATATCCTCCAAAGCCTCAAGAGCTTCTCGCTCGCTCATGGCGACAATAACGCCTTTGCCCGCCGCCAGCCCATCGGCTTTGACCACAATCGGCGCACCCATGTTGCGCACATAGTCCGCGGCGCTTGGCTGGTCGGTAAAATGGCCATATCCGGCAGTGGGCGCACCTGCGGCATCGCAGATCGATTTGGTAAAGAATTTTGAGGCTTCCAGCTGCGCCGCCGCCTGACTGGGGCCAAAGCAGAGCACATCTGCGGCCCGCAAGACGTCGGTGACACCGGCAGCCAAAGGGGCTTCTGGACCAATGATCACAAAATCAATTGCCTGACTGCGGACAAAGGCGAGAACAGCGGCGCCGTCCACAATATTCAGATCCACACAATCAGCAATTTTCGCGATGCCGGCATTGCCTGGGGCAACCATCAACCGATCGCATTTTGGGTTTTGCGCGACGGCCCAGGCCAATGAATGCTCGCGGCCTCCACTGCCTAAAATTAAGATATTCATGACACGCGCTCCCCTTGGCCTTTGCTTGCCCGCGTTCTAAGCTGCATCAACTCTGGTCACAAGGTGCACTATGTCTGATCTTATTGACGATCCCCGTCTTGGCGAGAATGCCCCAGAATTTACGGTTTCAGAAATCTCTGGTGCCGTGAAACGTACTTTGGAGGCGGAATTTGGCCGCATAAGGGTGAAGGGCGAAGTGGGGCGTGTGGTTCAGGCCCGTTCGGGGCATATGTATTTCGATGTAAAAGATGAACGCAACGCCCTGGCCTGCACCACTTGGAAAGGTCAGGTGTCAAAGCTCTCTGTCCTTCCCGAGGAGGGGATGGAGGTGGTTGTCAGTGGCAAAATGACCTCCTTCGGCGGGCAGTCCAAATACAACTTGAATGTGGATGATGTGGCTGTTGCCGGGGTGGGGGCATTGATGGCCATGTTGGAAAAGCGAAAGACCGCTTTGGCCGCCGAAGGCTTGTTTGATCCGGCACGCAAACAGGCTTTGCCCTTTTTGCCCGATGTGATTGGGGTCGTCACCTCTCCCACTGGCGCTGTGATTCGCGATATTCTGCACCGCCTGCGCGACCGTTTCCCGCGGAAAGTCTTGGTTTGGCCGGTTGCGGTGCAAGGGGCCAATTGCGCCGCCGAAGTGGCGCGCGCGATTGCTGGGTTCAATGCCATGACCCCGGGCGGGGCTCTGCCGAGGCCAGATTTGCTGATCGTGGCGCGCGGCGGGGGCTCCATTGAGGATCTTTGGGGGTTCAACGAAGAAATTGTTGCACGCGCCGCGGCGGCCTCTGAGATTCCCCTAATTTCCGCTGTGGGCCATGAGACCGATACCACATTGATTGATTTCGTCTCTGACATGCGCGCGCCCACCCCCAGCGCCGCCGCTGAGTTGGCGGTGCCGGTACGCTTGGACCTTTTGGCCGAAACCCGTGCTAAGGGCGCCCGGGCGGCGCAGGGCTTGGCCAATATCATGGCGCGGCGCAAACAAAGATTGGCCGATGTATCCCGCGCTTTGCCGCGTCCAGACAGCCTGACGCAGACGGCGCAGCAGCGTTTGGACCATTGGGAGGGGCGTTTGCCATTGGCGCTGCGCAGCTTGGTGCAAAAACAACAGCTGCGCCTGACCGCTTCGGCGGGGCAGATTAAGCCCTCTGCATTAGGGCGGATATTGGTGCACGAGGCGCGGCAATTGCAGGCCTTGGGGCAGCGTCTACCGGCCGGCTTGGACCGGGCAGCGCTCTCGGCCCGGCAGATGCTACGGGCCTGCGCATCGCGTCTGCGTCCAGCACCCCTGGCGGAGCGGGTTGCGCGGTTGCGCAAAGATCTCGATGATCTTGAAACGCGGTTGGAGCAAACCTTTGAACGGCAATTGCAAAGACGCCGCGAGCAGCTGGTGGCCTGTGATCGGTTGCGCGAAACACTGGGATATCGCGAGACTCTGCGCCGCGGCTATGCGGTGGTGCGGTCTGGGCAGGCTTTGATCACCAATGTGGCGAAGGCTGAGGCCGCGAAATCTCTGGAGATCGAGTTTGCCGATGGGCGCTTTGCGGTGGGGCAAAGTACCGCCGCCCGTCCCGCAGGCCGCGCCAAGCCGACACCACCTGAACAGGGACAATTGTTCTGATTGTGGTCAGGTGATGTCTATTGAGGCATGAGAAAACGCATCTGTTGCAAGTGGTGTCGTATTTCGACCTATGTCAGGGTCGCGTTGCGGGTTAAATCAGCCACAATGAATTGAGGAACAGATCATGTCTATCGAATCGTCAAAAGGTGTTTGGAAATCTGGACCGGGCAGAGGCCGGGTGCGACCAAAAGGGCGTCAGCTCGACGATTTGGCATGGTCACAGGTGCAAGACTTGCTCGGGCAACGACCGCGTCGGCGCGATCTTCTGATCGAATTTTTACACCTTATTCAAGATGCTTATGGCCATCTCTCGGCGGCGCATTTGCGCGCTTTGGCCGAAGAAATGCGTTTGAGCCAGGCTGAGGTCTATGAGGTTGCGACGTTCTATGCGCATTTTGATGTGGTCAAAGAGGGGGAAACTCCACCGCCGGCCTTGACCGTGCGGGTCTGCGACAGCTTGTCGTGCGAATTGGCCGGGGCGGCTCAATTGCAAGAGGCTTTGCAGCAGGGGTTAGATCCCAAATCTGTGCGGGTTGTTCGCGCGCCCTGCATGGGGCGCTGTGATACCGCCCCGGTGCTTGAGTTGGGCCACCATCACATTGATCATGCAACGCCCGAAAAGGTTTTGGCAGCAATTTCCGCCGGCCATACCCATGCTGAGATTCCCGATTATGAAGACCTCGCGACCTATCGTTCTGCTGGTGGCTATGCGCGGCTTGAAGAGCTGCGCGCCGGTGGTGATTGGCAAGAGGTCCAGGCGCAGATAAAGCAAAGCGGTCTGCGCGGTTTGGGTGGTGCGGGGTTTCCATCTGGCACAAAATGGGGCTTCATGCGCAGCAATGCGGGGCCGCGCTATTTGGCGGTGAATGGAGATGAGGGCGAGCCTGGAACGTTCAAGGATCGCTACTATCTCGAGCGCACACCGCATCTGTTTCTCGAAGGCATGTTGATTGCCGCCTGGGCCGTCGAGGCGGAAACCTGTTTTATATACATGCGCGACGAATACCCGGCGGTTCTGCACATTCTGGCCCAAGAGATTGCGGCTTTGGAAGCGGCGGGGCTCGTGCCTGCGGGCTATATTGATCTGCGGCGCGGGGCTGGGGCCTATATCTGCGGTGAAGAAAGCGCGATGATCGAAAGCATTGAAGGCAAGCGCGGCTTGCCGCGCCATCGCCCTCCCTTTGTGGCGGCGGTGGGGATCCACAATCGCCCCACTTTGGTGCATAATGTTGAAACTTTGCTCTGGGTTGCGCGCGTGGTGCGCGAAGGGCCGGAGTGCCTGAACGCGGTGGAACACAATGGCCGGACAGGTCTGCGCAGTTACTCGGTTTCTGGTCGCGTGAAAAACCCCGGTGTGCATCTGTTGCCTGCGGGATCCACGATTACCGATATCATTGCCGCCTGTGGCGGGATGTTGGAGGGCCATATCTTTTCAGCTTACCAACCTGGTGGCCCGTCTTCAGGGCTTCTGCCGGCATCCATCCATGACGTGCCCTTAGATTTTGACACATTGCAGCCGCTTGGAACCTTCATTGGTTCGGCCGCTGTGGTGGTTCTGTCGGATCAGGACAGCCCCCGGGCTGCGGCCTTGAATATGTTGCGATTCTTTGAGGACGAAAGCTGTGGTCAGTGCACCCCTTGCAGGGTTGGCTGTGAAAAGGCGGTAAAATTGATGCAGGCAGAGACCTGGGATCAGCCGCTTTTAGAGGATTTGACCACGGCGATGGTGGAGGCTTCGATCTGCGGGCTTGGGCAAGCGGCGCCCAATCCGATCAAATCGGTCATCAAATATTTCCCAAGCGAAATTTAGCGCGCGGCTGCCATTGGCATTGCCGGGGGCTAGGATTACATTCGCGTCACCGTTTGCGGCGACTTTGAAGCCCGCGGCGAACAATGGAGCGTGTTGATGTCCTTTTTTGGTAAGTTGAAATCCAAACTTTTTAAATCCTCTGCCAAGCTTGAAGAGGGTCTGGATGCGATTGTCCAAGAAGATATTGCGCCCGAGGAGGAGCCTTCAGCTGCGGCCATCACGGATGCGGCCGCGCAGGTGGCGCAGCCCGAGGTTTTGCGGGCGCCCGACCCTGTAGGAGACAGCCCGCTAGAGCAAAATCGCGTGCAGGTGGCGCCGCCAGAAGCAGAGCCAGAGGCAGAGGCAGAGCCAGGCGCCAGCGCGCCAAAGGTCGCGATTGACCCTTTGGAGGTGGACACAAAGCCGGTGGACCCCTTGCCCCAGAAAACTGGGGTTTTCGGGCGTGCGCCGCGCCGCGTGCTGGATGATGATATGCTTGAACAGCTCGAAGAGCTGTTGATCTCCTCGGATATGGGGGTGGATACGGCTGTGCGTATCACTGCGAATTTGGCCGAAGGGCGTTTTGGTCGGAAACTCTCCACGGCGGAAATCAAATCAGCCTTGTCCGAAGAAATTGCCCGCGTGATGGAACCTGTGGCCCGGCCCTTGCCGATTTATAATAAGAAACCACAGGTGATTTTGGTGGTGGGTGTGAACGGTTCGGGGAAAACCACCACGATCGGCAAGCTCGCGAGCCAGTTTAAGAAGGCTGGGAAATCTGTAGTAATCGCGGCTGGCGATACGTTTCGCGCAGCCGCGGTGGGGCAATTGCAAGTTTGGGGGGAGCGGGCCGGGGTACCGGTGATGACCGCAGCTGAGGGGTCTGATCCGGCAAGCCTGGCCTTTGACGCCATGACGCAGGCGGAAAAGGATGGCGCGGACCTGTTGATGATTGATACGGCGGGACGGTTGCAAAACCGGGCAGATTTGATGGAGGAATTGTCTAAAATCATTCGTGTGATCCGCAAGAAAGATCCTGATGCACCGCACAACACGGTCTTGGTCCTCGATGCGACGACCGGGCAAAATGCGGTCAACCAAGTGGAAGTTTTTCGCAAAATGGCGGATGTCACTGGCCTGGTGATGACCAAATTGGACGGCACCGCCAAGGGCGGGGTGTTGGTCTCTCTCGCGGATAAATTTGCTTTGCCTATTCATGCCATTGGCGTGGGTGAACAGATAGATGATCTTGACGCTTTTGATCCTCAGGAATTTGCTGCGGCCTTGACTGGGGTCTCTGCGTGACCGAGTGGGTCCTTGCGATTGAAGGCAGTCACACGGGCCGATTGGTCGCTATGCTTTTGGCGCTCTTGGCCGCTGTGTTGCACGCGGTCTTTGCCGCGATGCAAAAGGGGAGAATTGACCCCTGGGTGATGCGGGGGGCTATGGATGCCAGCTACGGTTTGATGGCCTTGCCTTTTGCTCTGTTCGTGGTGCCCTGGCCAGAGGCGCATTTATGGCCAATTTTGGCAGGGGCATGGGCGATCCACACTGTTTATAAAGTCTTGCAGGCCATGGCCTTCACCCGTGGCGCCTATACGGTTGTTTATCCCGTGGTGCGCGGATCGGGGCCGTTTTTTACGGTGATTGGGGCATACTTATTGTTTGGCGAAGTGTTCACTGTTGGGCAATGGCTGGGGGTGGCTGTGCTTCTGTGCGGGATTTTTGGCCTGGCTGTGTATAATATGCGCACGGTGACACTGGAGCGCGAGACATTGGGTCTGGCCTTGGTGCTGGCGCTCTTCACAGGGTTTTTTGTGGCGTTTTATACGACCTATGACGCCTATGGAATCCGAGCTGCGGCGGATCCGTTTACCTTTCTGGCCTGGTTCTTTGTGATTGATTCTTGGAGCATGCCGATTGTGGCACTGGCCCATGCACAGCGCAAAGGCATTGCCTTGGCGCGGCAGGGCCTCATGTGGCGTGCGCCGATTGGGGGATTGGTGGCGATGGCCTCCTTTGGCGCGATCTTATTGGCCACGCGATTGGATAAGGTTGGCGAAGCGGCTGTGCTGCGCGAGACCTCGACCATTTTTGCCGCTCTCATTGGCTGGTTGTTTTTGAAAGAGACCGTCGGGCCGCGCCGTTTGGCTTTAATGGCTTTGATTGCGCTGGGCGCTGTGATAGTTGAATTTGCGGGATAAAAGGAAGGCCTAATTATGTCTGAAGAAAATTTACCAAAATGGGTGAAGCCGCTTTTAGAGTTTGGGCCGGTACTGGCCTTTTTTGTCGCCTATCTGAAGATGAAGGGCACGAGCTATACCCTCGGCGGGTCTGATTATGATGGGTTCATCTTGGTTACGGCGCTGTTTGTCCCGTTGCTTTTGCTGTGCACGGCGATTTTGTGGAAGCTGACGGGGAAAATCTCTCCTATGCAGATCATGACGGCGCTTTTGGTGACCGTCTTTGGCGGGTTAACGGTTTGGCTGAATGACCCGCAATTTATAAAAATGAAACCGACGCTGATCTATCTTATTTTTGCAGGGCTTTTGGGATTTGGATTGCTACGCGGGCAATCTTATCTCCGGTTGGTGATGCAAGACGCGCTGCCGATGCAGGCTGAGGGCTGGATGATTTTGACACGCCGGTTCACAGCGGTGTTTTTTGGATTGGCTCTGCTCAATGAGGTGATCTGGAGGTTCTTTTCGACGGAGACTTGGGTGTATTTTAAAACCTTTGGCCTAACGGCGGTGTTATTTGGCTTTTTTATGAGTCAAGCGCCGCTCTTGGCAAAATATGCGCTGGAAAAAGATGACTGACCGGGCGTGACCGCGCGGTGCGGCTGCGCCGCATTATCTTTTTCCTTTCGCCTGCCTCCGGCAGGCTCAAGGCGCGGGACAGGGTGGTTATTTTGCTTTGAAGAGCTGATCTAAGCTGTCTTTGTCGCTTGGTTTCGGAGTCACCCGCAGGTCCAAATGCAACCCATGGCCAGCAGTAACGCCGCGGCGCGCGGCGCAGGCTTGCAGCCAGCGGGCCATATGCGGTTTATCCTCGAGTGTCTGTTTTTGGCCCTCCCATAGGGACGCCCAGGGCCAGATCGCCATGTCGGCGATTGAGAAAAAATCACCTGCCACATAGTCGTTCTGCTCCAGCTGGGTGTTGAGCACCCTATACAGCCGGGCGGTTTCTTGGGTGTATCTGTCTTTGGCGTAGGTCAAATCCTCACCCATAAGCGGGGCGTATTTGTTGAAGTGGTGATTTTGCCCTGCCATGGGGCCAAGCCCACCCATTTGCCACATCAGCCATTGATCGACGGCCAGCTGGTCGCGATAGGTTGTGCCATAGAATGTCCCTGTCTTGCGCGCCAGGTATTGCAAGATGGCGCCGCTTTCAAAGAGGGCGAGCGGCGCGCCTTCGGGGCCGTCATGATCGACAATAGCAGGCATGCGGTTGTTGGGCGAGATTTTCAAGAAATTGGGATTGAATTGCTCACCTTTGCCGATGTTCACCAGCTGCGTGGTGTAGGGAAGGTTCATTTCCTCAAGCGCAATTGCGATTTTCCATCCATTCGGTGTGGGCCAGTAGTAAAAATCGATCATCGCACCTGTCCTATTGCCGCTTTGGGCCAGTATTCGGGCTATCGCTTTGAGCGCAAGGGGCAAATGGGCGATTTTGAGTGTTGACCCTCTTGGGTTGGGTCATTATTTGTGACACGTGGCGATTTGTTACCGGATTGCGGGCCACGTTAAATAAGCTGCTAAAAGGGTTTGGGATATGACAGAGACCCCGCCTTTCACCGGTGGGTTTTTTTGTGCCTTTAAGGAGGGTCAAATGACACGCGATAAACGTACACTCGCGGTGCATGCCGGCACCCGGCGCTCGCAGTTTTCTGAAATGTCTGAAGCAATTTATATGACACAGGGCTTTGCCTATGCCTCTGCCGAGTCGGCGGAGGCGCGGTTTGAGCAGGCCGGGACGGATGAATTTATTTATGCCAGATATGGCAATCCCACTGTGCGGATGTTTGAGGAGCGGATCGCCGCTTTGGAGGGTGCCGAAGATGGGTTTGCCACCGCCAGTGGTATGGCGGCGGTGCATGGGGCTTTGGCCGCAATGACGAAAGCCGGTGATCATGTGGTGGCGGCGCGGGCGCTGTTTGGCTCTTGTCTTTACGTTTTAGAAGATGTTTTGGCGCGCTTTGGCGTGCAGGTGACTTTGGTGGATGGTTTGGATATGCAGGCTTGGGCTGAGGCGATTACGCCCCATACAAGGCTGGTATTCTTTGAGAGTATTTCCAATCCGACCCTGGAGGTGATTGATATCGCGCAGGTCTCTGCGCTTGCCCATGCGGTGGGCGCTTGTGTGGTGGTGGATAATGTGTTTTCAACACCCGTTTACTCAAAGGCAATCGAATTGGGCGTTGATGTGGTGATTTATTCTGCCACCAAACACATCGACGGGCAGGGACGTGGCTTGGGCGGGGTGATTCTGGGAACGAAAGATGTCATTCGCGGCATCATAGAGCCATTTATGAAGCATACGGGCGGCGCGATGAGCCCCTTTAACGCTTGGATGATGGTGAAAAGTTTGGAAACTCTGGAGCTGCGTGTGCGTGCACAGGTTGAGACGGCCAATGCATTGGCAGAGGCTTTGCTGCACCGGAAAGATCTCGAGCGTGTGATTTATCCTGGCTTGAAAACCCATCCGCAGTTTGCTCTGACGCAGGCGCAAATGGGCGCGGGCGGGACAGTGATGGCTTTGGATGTTGGCAGCAAGGAACGCGCGTTTCGGTTTATGAATGCTTTGGAGATCATCCTTATTTCCAACAACCTAGGGGATTCGAAGTCAATTATCACCCATCCCGCGACCACAACACATCAGCGCTTGCCGCAGGCGCAAAAAGACCTGCTGGGCATCACGTCAGGATTGTTGCGGTTCTCGGTTGGGCTGGAGAGTGCGCGGGATCTTGAAGCGGATCTTATGGCGGCGCTGGATGCAGCGGGCGTTGAGGCATAATCGGTTAAGGGCGCTTGAAATTCCTCTATCCAAGCTAACTTGCACAGAAAGAAGTTGAAATCCTGCCCGATGATCCCCAAAATAACAGGGATTAGGCCCGCACCTTTGAAAGGGGAAATTGCCGTGAATATTCACCTTCCATCCATGGATGACGCCGCATCGAATGTGGACTGTTCAGATGAAACGCAAGACCTGAGCCGTGATTATGCGCAGGATTTTGTGGCGGATGCCGACTACATCCGCACCCTGCCTGATCTACAAAACGGCCCGACCTCGTTGATCCGCGGCGCGCAAAAATTCATCCAACACGTGGGGATTTCCAATTTCCGTTTGCCGATCCGGTTTCAAACGCGGGACTCTGATCCTTTGGTATTGGAGGCCTCAGTCACTGGCTCGGTTTCTTTGGATGCAGAGAAAAAGGGTATTAATATGTCGCGCATTATGCGCACATTTTATCGCCAGGCAGAGGAGACCTTCAGCTTCGATGTGATGGCGCGCACGCTGGATGATTACAAAGCTGACTTAGAGAGTTTTGATGCACGGCTGCAAATGCGCCTGTCTTTTCCGATGCAGGTGCAAAGCCTGCGCAGCGGGTTGAGTGGCTTTCAATATTACAACATTGCTTTGGAAGTTGTGGAGCGCGCGGGGCAGCGTCACAAGATTGTGCATCTCGATTACGTTTATTCGTCCACCTGCCCGTGCTCGTTGGAGTTGTCCGAGCACGCGCGCCGTGAGCGCGGGCAGTTGGCCACGCCACATTCGCAGCGGTCTGTGGCGCGGATCTCCGTCGTATTGGCAGAGGGGCAGCCGCGCCTTTGGTTTGAAGATTTGGTCGAACTGTGCCGCAAGGCCGTGGCAACAGAGACACAGGTCATGGTCAAACGTGAAGATGAGCAAGCCTTTGCGGAGTTGAACGCGGCCAATCCGATTTTTGTCGAAGATGCCGCTCGGCTGTTTTGTGAGCAATTACAAAGTGACCCGCGCATTGGCGATTTCCGCGTGATCGCCAGCCATCAAGAAAGCCTGCACAGCCATGATGCTATTTCTGTTCTGACCGAAGGTGCAACTTTTGCGCAAACCAGTATGGATCCAAGCACATTTGCAAACCTCTTTCACGTTGGCTGATTGCTTGACTTGCGGGGCATTCATTGCCATCGCTTAACGCATGTTTGATGTGCGCCCCGTCTTCAATGTGATCGGTTTGCTGGTGAGTTGCTTAGGGCTCACTATGATGTTTCCCATGGCCTTGGATATGTCTCGAGGTAATGGGCATGCGGGCGTTTTTTTGGAATCTGCTCTGATCACCTGTTTGACTGGCAGCATGATGTATTTGGCGACGCGCCGAGAGGCGGCGCGGGGCCTCACCCTACAACAGACGTTTTTGCTGACCTCAGGGGTTTGGCTGGCCCTGCCGATTTTTGGTGCCTTGCCGTTTGCCTTGGGGGCAACGGACTCGAGTTTTACCGATGCGTTTTTTGAAGCCATGTCCGGGCTGACCACCACAGGTGCGACGGTGATTTCAGGTTTGGATTACCTGCCCGATGGCCTCTTGCTCTGGCGCTCGATCCTGCAATGGTTGGGCGGGATTGGGATTATTGTTGTGGCCATGGTGTTTTTGCCGGAGCTGCGCGTCGGCGGGATGCAAATCTTTAAATCAGAGGGCTTTGACACCTTCGGTAAAATTTTGCCCCGCGCAACGGAAATTGCCGCGCAAGTTGCTTGGCTCTATGTCGGGCTCACGGGGGCCTGTGCGGTGATCTACATCGCAACGGGTATGCGCAGTTTTGATGCGGTGCTGCATGCGATGACCACCAT
>Ga0102824_1000680_pt1 | contig 11906 bp, 9 predicted proteins | sample ColrivemetaGS753_FD_78460 | JGI IMG/M metagenome (GOLD analysis project Ga0102824, IMG submission 78460) | Estuarine microbial communities from the Columbia River estuary - Ebb tide non-ETM metaG S.753 | ecosystem: Environmental > Aquatic > Marine > Intertidal zone > Estuary | place: USA... | reverse complement strand
TTTTGATAATGCAAGCCTTTGATTGCAAATGCCATTGCTCGTGTAGAATGTATGCTTTTTAAGTTAGGGATTGCTCGTTGCATTAAATTTTCTGCCTCATTGGTTAGATTAATAGGTAGCATTTGTGTTAATGAACAAACATATCCTAATGCCCAAATAGCCCTTCCACAGCTATCTTCCAAATTTTCTTGCTTGTTTTGATGGGTAAAGTCTTTTTGTTCATTTACATAGTTTAAAAATTTTCCATCAGGTTGTATGCAGTATTTTATAAATTGTAAATAAGTAGTTATTAAGCTTAAATCTGTTTCATTTCTGAATAATTCGTAATGCTTACAAATGGCAATTAAAGCCCTTGCATTATCATCTAATGTATAGCCCGAGAGTAAATCAGGGTTTGATATTTTAGCAAACTGTATTATGCCAAAACGGGTAGTCATTTTTTTGATGTGACTAAGATTCAATTCAGGGATCTTATAGTTTAATTGAAGTGTATTTGATGTAAGTTGTTGAAAAAGTAGTGCATGTGCTATTGCGGAATTTTGCCAAGCTGTAGACGCCATTTTTTGAAAACTGTTTGAAGAAATTTCAGCTCTTAATTTTTCATTTTCGAGCAATGTTATAATAGCATTTGATAATTGTGTTGGACTCTCAAAATCAATAATCAAACCGTTGTTATTCTTTAAAACTTCTTTTGCGTGTGGTATGGGTGTAGAAATTACCGGACAACCACAACTTACTGCATACGAAAATGTCCCACTAACAGCTTGGTTTGGGTCATTGGAGGTAAATAAATAAATGTCGGTAAGTTGAAGATAGTCTAAAAGTATTGGAAGCTGAAGATATTCATTTACAAATCGAACATTATTTTCCAGTCTTAATTCTTTTACTTTATCTTCTAACATGCTTCGGTATTGCTCTCCTTCATTTTTTACAACACTAGGATGTGTTTTTCCCAATATCAAAAACAATACAGTAGGAAATTTAGCAATTACTGCTGGTAATGCTGTTAATGTAGTTTCGATGCTTTTATTTCTTCCCAACAAACCAAAGGTACTCAGCACCAATTTCTCGGATAGCTCATAACATTTTTTTAGTTTTTCTCTATTTAGCAGAGGCACCAAGTGTGTACCATGCTGTATAACTGAAATCTTATAGGCTGTTACCTTGTAATCATTCATCAAAATTACAGCTGCATCATTTGTCATTACAACAATGGCAGAAGCAATAGCTGCCATAGATTCAACTTTTGTTTTCAATTCCCTAGTTGGATTTGGCAAAACCGTATGAAAAACGAATACAATGGGTTTGGTAATAGTATCAAAAAACTCTTTAAATTCTTTTTCTTTTTTTGCAAAAAAACCAAACTCGTGTTGCATAACGACTACTTTGATATGCTTATTTTTATTTATCAAAAAGGCTGTTTTTGCAAATGAATTACGACTGTCTGTATTTAAAATAAACTTAGGTAGTAGCTTGTAGGTATGTTGTTCTGTCTCTGATTCTAATGCACAAATAGAACATTGAAAACTATTTTCAAACTGTTTGTTTAAGGCATTAATAAGGTCTTGAGAATAGGTTGCTATACCACATTCCCTTGGAGGAAACGATGTGATAAAAAGAATTTCAGGAAGATGATTTTCTTGTTCACTTACACCTTTTGTATTCACATATATGTTCTCTGTGGGCATTAATCCATTATTCCATTCAGTTTGTGATTGATATAAAATAATATTTGTTGTCATGGTTATTAGAATTTAAATTTTATTTAAAGCCAATTCAGCTAATAATTCTTTAACACTCAATGAAGCTACGGCTATTCGTTCATCGGCAGCACCATAATATATATAGAGTGTATCCTCTTCTACAAGCGCACCTGTCGGAAAACAAACATTGTTTACTTCACCTTTCAATTCCCAATCTTTTTCAGGAGAAAACAGAGGATAAGGCAACCTAGCAATTTCTTTTTGAGGGTTTTTTAAATCAAATAAAGCTGCACAAGCTGAATATATATAGCCTTTAATTGTATCATGTACACCATGATAAATAAGCAACCAACCTGCTGTTGTTTCTATAGGCGGGCAACCACCACCAATATAACTTACCTCATGATGATATTTGGGAGCCAAAACAATATATTCATCAAAATGGGAAAAATAGTTCTGCCAAAAATCTATGGTTAAGTCTTCTAGCTTTTCTATGGCTACTACAATTTGAATATCAGGTTTTATGCGATGTAAAAAACAAAACTTATTATCGATTTTACGAGGAAAGAAAATCAGGTTTTTATCCCATAAAAATATTTTACGCTCTTGACTTTGATGACTTTTTTGATAATCATTAAAGCGTAAGTATTTTTCGTGGCCAGTACTATCAGTTTCTGTAAAATGTTTAAATTCTTCGTAAGTTATTTCAGGTACGATGATTCCGTGTTTTTCCCAATGCACCAAGTTTTTAGAAGTTGCTAGAGCTCCTAATGCATTTATACCGTTAAAAGCAGTATAAGAAAGATAATAGGTGTCTTCAATTTTAACAATTCGAGGATCTTCCAACCCCTTAAATTCATATTCAGCCTGAGGAAAAAGTACTGGTACTTCAGCACGTTCCCTTATTACCATTGGTGCGGATAGTGCACAATATCCAATAGTTGAATAATTGTCTTTAGTTACTGCTCTGTAAAACAAATGTATAGTATTGCCTACTTTTATCACAGCAGGATTTAAAACACCTTCATTTTCAAAAGTATTGGATGTTTTTCTGAGTAAAATCCCGAGTTTATTTACTTGTATCATACTGAATATTTTTTAAGATAATATTACTATTCATCATAACCGCTTTTTATTACCGTAGTTATCATTTTAAATTGTTCGTTGGCAGTAAAACTATGTTTTGCATGTGCAGGTATAATAATTCCTTCTCCTAATTTTAAGAGAATTGATTTGTCATCAATTTTCACTTCTGCAGCACCGTCTATAATTTGCACATAGGTTTCAAAAGGGGTTGTCTTTTCTACCATCTCTTCGCCAATTGACATAGAGGTAGCTGTTATGTTTCCTGTAGTCTTTTTGATGATGGTTCTACTTAAAACTGCTTTTGGTATATATTCGATAATTTCTATAATGAAATGTGCCTTACCTTTATCTAATTCTAAGCTCTCTTTCATTTTACGTTGCTTTAATCGGTATTATAAAAATAGGAACGGTGGAATATTTAATTAATTTCTGCGCAGTGCTTCTCATCAAAATTTCTCTTACTGCACTTTTACTATGAGTACCGATCACAATCAATTTACAGTTTGTTTTCATAGCTATCTACCACACTTCTCAACGATACTTTACGGTCTTTGGCTGTTACTCTAATCTCGGCCACGTGTGATAAGGGCTCCCATTTGATGGTTCTTTACACGTCTTTCAGCAATTCTTCGTTATTTTTCATTGTGAAATAAAATATATTGTGAATAAATTTTCACAACACCACAAAGGTGAGGCCTATTGTAGTGTAGAGTATTACACAATTAGAAATGATTGTTGTATGATTAGAAGAAAAAGCGTTTAGAGGCTTTACAAATCTTCTAAATTATTTCTTTCTTTTCGTGAAAGATTTTTAAAAAATGTAGGTGTTAATCCGGTAACTTGCTTAAACTGCCTTGATAGATGTGCCACACTGGAATAGTGCATTTTATGGGATATCTCGGTAAGGTTTAATTTATCATAAGTGATGAGTTCTTTTATTTTTTCTATTTTATGTAGAATGATAAAATGCTCAATGGTAATACCTTTTGTTTTTGAAAATGTCTCTGCCATTTTATGATAATCTTGTTTCATCTTCTCCTGAAGAAAAGCTGAAAAGTTAATTACTGGTTGCTCATCGCTGTAATGTACCATTTCAACAATGATGTTGATAATTTTTTCTATCATCATAGCTTTTTCATCATCCATCACATCCAGTCCTGATTTATGCAATGATGTCTTTAGCATCAACCTGTTGGTTTTGGATAAAGGTTCTACTAGTTTCACTTTACCCAGTTCAACCGATTTATAGTCAATACCTAATTTTTCTAACTCCGACTTTACCAGCAGCTTACACCGCAGACTTACCATATTTTGAATGAATATTTTCATATTTTCTGTTTTGTTTTTTTCTGGTGCGGTTGGGCAAAATTATAGGTGGTGTTTTTGTGTCGGAAAGTGTGTTAGTAAAACAGCTCTTTTAATTTTACATAGGGTTGGTATTTTGTTTTCGGTTTTTTTTTCGTTTTTAGTTGGTCGCTGTCGTCTTTTAGGATGAGGTATAACAAAATTATATGCGCAACTTTATGTAACTTTTTCATAGTATACACAATTTCACCCTAAGGTAACTGTTTTTTCCAAAGGCTACTCAATTATTTCCATTTATTTACTGTCTTTACAATACTTAGATGCAATCCCTGCTTGGGTTTTAGAGTGACAAACGGTTGCAGACTGCTAGTAGCCATTTTTAAAATACTATTACTTTTTCAAATTTTAGGAACGATACAATACAAAAAATACTTGATATTTTATGTAAATTATCTACATAAATTATGCAGCTCAAGTGTATGTTAATTCAAAAAGGGGCGCGTGAGAAAAGAAATAAATGCCGCACAGTGGTTTTTACAGAAAGTGCCTTTATTTTTTTTTAAAAACATTCAAGGCAACTGAAATAAACAGCAAAACCCAAGGCGAGCCATGCAACAATACATCAAACCAATCTTGAAATTGCATAGCGAATTCACCTGAAAAGGCATTTCCGCCCATAATCCATTTGATTTTTCCAACAATGTGTGGAGGATTGAAAGGTGCTAAACCTAAAGTTAAACTTGCTATTAAAAATAGCGACCAATTTTTTTTAAGTTGTTCTTTCATTCTTATAAGTTCAAGGTTAAAGATTTAAAATTCAATGTTTAAGTTCAAAAGTTTCGAGTACTAAGAATCTAAAAGTTCTACATTTTGGGAAGGATTTAGGATTGGCTTGTGGGCTTTTAAATAAACCAATTCCAAACCAATCCAAAACGAATGGTCATGTCACGATAGGGATAATTGGGTGCTGAAAAATAGTTTTTTGATGAAAATCCTGAAGTAACATTGTCAATCTTAAAATAAATACGGGTTCTTCGTACTTGTGCGTTGAAAAAAACATCCACAGTGGGAAATCCAATTTCTTCAGTATTTTGCAGTGTAAATTCTGCCAATAATGGGTTGTAAGCGTTCATCTTGTATTTGGTAAAATACTTGAAGGTAGCCCCAATATTTACCAATATCGGTTTTCCTTTAAACCAATAGTCAGTATAGTAAAACGTATTTCTGGTAACAAACTCAGGGACTCTAAAAACCGAGCTTCCATTACTCACATTTTGATACATCACTGTGTTGTCTAAAGCTAATTTCCAATATTTAAATTCGCGATTTACTTTTATTTTCAAATAGGTAATTTGACTATTAAATTGCTGCGCTGTACTGTTTTCATCAAAATAAGTAAAGTTGTCAATATTGGTAAAATTCAAACTTCCATTCAGCCATTTTGAATCAATCGCAAATCCTAAATCTCGGGTATTTACATTGCTAAAATTATTTTCCCAATTGTAATTGTCGTATTTACTTTGATGCAAAATCGTATTGAAATTCGGTGATTTTGAGCTTAATAATAAACTTCCCGTTACTGTAAACAAACTGTCTTTTTTAAAACTGGCTGCACCTCTTACAAAATTTCCTGAAATTCTTGTACCTCCAGGAGTGATTCTTCCCTCTGCAAACAATTCGAAATTTTTGATTTTTGCATTCCAATCTGCGCCAAATGATAGGGCATTCCCATCAAATTTAAAATTTGTGACAGAATTATTAGAGTTCAAAATAGTGTCATAACCATACACATATTGGGTTAGATGTAACTTTGCTTTGAATTGCCCTAAGACATATTTTGAATTAAATTCAAGATTGAATTCGTTGTCAGTAATTTTACTCAGCGCTTCATTACTTTTGGCATTTGTGGGATTTGAACTGCCAAAAATTGCTGTTGTGGTTGTTGCTTGATTGAAACGATAGCTTTTGTTTTCACTTGTGAACACGTGTCCAAGTTTTAGATTTCCAAAGTCACGATTGTTCAACGTATCTTTGCTGGAGAGTAGTTTATAGCTATGTTCTAGATACACTCTTGTGGCATCAAACTGACTTTCAGCATCATTTAAATTCACATCTAAACGCTGGCGTTGTTCAAAATTTGGATTTTCATTGATGAAATTTTGAAGTGCATTTGCTGTCAATCCACCATTCTCTTGATGAAAAAAATCTTGTGTGGTAATGTGACCTCTAATTTCGTATTGATTTTCTTGAGTTCGGTAGTGAAAAGCACCTCTAAAATTACCATTACTTACCAATGCTCTTCTGTATGCCCCCAAAGAACGCAAGCCTTTATAAGACATGGAAACATTGAATCTTTTAGAGAAATTTAAGGTAAAAATAGCATCTACAACTTGCCCTTGTTGCATCCCTGTTTTGTAGGTGATTTCGGTTGTTGGCGTGGGAACTTCGTAATATTTGATGTCTTCAATTTCAAGATAACTGACTTGTTTTGCTCTGAAACCAATATCAGGAAAATGACTCATATTGCTAAAATTATGGGCTAAATTATTGAATGTTTGACCTTGATTATGAAAAGGTAATAATTCAAAATTATCTTTTCGCAAATAATTGAAAAGGTATTCTTTTTTGATACTAAGTGTAGTGTCAATATAAGAAGTATCTCGTTTGTGGGAGAAAATTTTGTAATCTGTATATTTTGTTTTGCCTGATAAAATAACTTTTGTGGAACCTGTATTTGATAGTGTATCAATCTTGCCATCCATGCCAATGGTGATGTTTTCGCTTTTTTCGTTTCCACTCAATTTTCGTTGCCCAAAAACAGATTGTATCGTGAAGATGAGCAGTAAAAAAGGATAAATTAATTTTTGGTTCATCATAATCATCAGTAGGGCAAATGTAAAATAATTAAACGAAAATAATTACCTTTAATTTTGACGAAATCTGTTAATTTGTAAAATGTTACACCCAAAATTCAGTAGTTTTTCTTTAGAAGTAGGCACTGACGAGGCAGGAAGAGGTTGCTTAGCAGGACCTGTTGTAGCTGCAGCAGTGATTTTGCCACCTGATTTTTCTCATGCATTTCTCAATGACTCCAAGCAACTATCGGAAAAAAAGCGGCAAGAATTGCGTCCAATAATTGAAGAAAATGCTATTTCTTTTGCCGTTTCATTCGTAATGCAAGATGAAATAGATGAAATCAATATTTTACAAGCTTCCATCACTGCCATGCATCGTGCCATTGATGGTCTAAAAATCATTCCCGAATTTATCATTATTGATGGCAATAAATTTCGAAAATATCAACAAATTCCTCATCAAACGATTGTAAAAGGAGATTCAAAATACCTCAGTATTGCAGCAGCTTCCATTCTGGCAAAAACGTACAGAGACGACTATATGAAAAAAATTCATCAAGAATTTCCAGTGTATTTTTGGAGTAAAAACAAAGGATACCCCACAGTAGAACACAGAAATTCCATTCGTGAATTTGGTGCTACAATTCATCACAGAAAATCATTTAAGTTGTTACCTGAACAATTAAAATTGGAATTGTAAATCCTTTTTTTGGACTCAAAAATTACTTTATTTCCCAAAACTTCTAGTACTTTTACGATCTAAAATTTTCAGAAAATGATTCAAAAAACGCGCGCAGAAATCACCAAATGCATTCTTCATAAAGTAGCTAATAAGTTCAATAGCGGACACAATGTTTTTTCAGAAAACACGATTCGTTTTGATCAAGAAAGCTATGATTTGATGAAAAGTTTTTTGCTGAAACCTTTTGGGTCAGTAACGCAAAGTTACCGATTTTCCCATCATGCAGATGTCCGTTTGAATGAGTTGAACAACTATAGTACTGCCATTTTTAAAGACGAAAACGTGTTTGTAGCGTTTTCAAAAAATATTGTAAATCATCTGTATGAGCAATCCAATTCTGCCCAAATCAAAACAGGAGATGTGATTGTCGCTTTTGTAGAAGGAATCGAATTTAATGGAGTGTTGACAGAAGCTATTGGAATTTTTAAAATTGAAAACAAAGTCGATTTTTTTCAAACCTATTTAGATGATGCCAATAGTTATGATGTGATTGTTCAAAAAGGAATTTCAACCAAAAAAATTGATAAAGGCTGTTTGATTTTAAACACTTCAGACACGCAAGGAACGATTGTTTTTTCTGTGGATAACAACAATTATGATGCGCAATATTGGATTAAGAATTTCTTAGGAGTAAAATTGGCAGATGATTTCAATTCACATACACAAAACTATTTGGAATTGTGCAAAGAGTTTTCGGAAGAAGTCATCAAACCAGAATTTGGTAAACATAAGCAAGGTGATTTCTTAGCGAGTACTGTTGATTATTTTAAAGAACATGAATCTGTTGATTATCAGCAATTTAAGGATGATCTTTTTGAGGATGACAAACAAAAGGAGCTATTCGAAGAATATAAAAAACATTTTGAAACATTGAATGATGTGCTGATTAGAAACAATTTCAATATCTCAGAAGTTGTCTTAAAAAAAGAGAAAAACAAACTAAAAACAGAAATCAAATTAGATACTCATTTTGTCATCAAACTCGATGTTGATGCGCCAGATGCCGCTTCAGAATACTTAGAAAGAGGCTATGATGAGGAGAAAAAAATGATGTATTATAAAGTATTTTTTAATGAGGAGAGGTAGAGGTAAGGTTTTTGAAGTTTCTATTGATTTGGATATGCAAATAAAATTAGGAATTTAAGTTAAGCGACATTTTCATAGTATAAATAGTTATTGCTCAGTTCTTCCGCTTTTATCTTAAAAGCTGGAGCGTAAATTTATCTCTTACGCTTCATACTGTTACAATTAAACTTTTTCGCTTAACTTTACTTCCATGCTAGGTTACTATATCTACGTTGTGATAATTGAACAGCCTTCTTTTCATTGATTTATAACGTATTTTACATCGCTACTAAATCTCCAGCAATATCTTTGGATGGTAATTCAGATTTTCCCATTAAGTAGATATCTACTTGTCTTGCAGCTTCTCTTCCTTCCGAAATTGCCCAAACAATTAATGATTGTCCTCTTCTCATATCTCCAGCAGTGAAAATATTCGGAACATTGGTTTGGTATTTTCCATAATCAGCCTTGTAATTAGATCTGCTATCTATTTCAATGCCAAGTTTTTCTGCCAATGTTTTCTCTGGTCCTGTAAATCCTAAAGCCAATAGTGCCAATTCACAAGGCCATATTTTTTCTGTTCCTTCAATTTCTATTAATTGAGGACGCTCTCCAGGTACCATTTTCCATTCTACATTCACTGTTTTTAATGCAATTAATTTATTGTTTTCATCCTTAATGAATTCTTTCGTATTTATTAACCAATTACGTTCAACACCTTCTTCATGTGATGAAGAAGTTTTTAATTGTAATGGCCAAAAAGGCCAAGGTGTTGCTGCAGAACGATGTCCTGGTGGTTTTGGCATGATTTCAAATTCACAACGGATTTTGCTCCATGTCTGTTGGATGTTCCAATACAATCTGATCCTGTATCACCACCTCCAATTACAATCACATTTTTGTCTGTAGCCATGATTTGATTTTCAACTTTTTTTCCAAACAATACTTTGGTTTGTTGTGTTAAAAAGTCCATAGCTTGTACAACGCCATCTGCATCAATTCCGGGTGTAGGTAAACTACGTTTTTCACTAGCACCGCCACAAAGAACAATAGCGTTAAATGATTTTAATTCTTTTACAGGATAATTTACGCCTACATTTATATTGGTTTTAAAGATGATACCCTCTAATTTTAAGATGGCAATACGTCTGTCAATGATTTCTTTTTCCATTTTAAAATTAGGAATTCCATAACGTAACAATCCACCAACTTCATCATCTCTTTCAAATACAGTCACCAAATGACCTGCTCTATTCAATTGTTGAGCTGCAGCTAATCCTGCAGGACCAGATCCAATAACAGCAATTGTTTTTCCTGTTCTCGTTTTTGGTGGTTGTGGTTTTATCCATCCTTCTTTAAAAGCTTGTTCTACAATATTTTTTTCAATATTTTCGATAGAAACAGGGTCTTCAATCAATCCCAATACACATGATTTTTCGCAAGGTGCTGGGCATAAACGTCCTGTAAATTCAGGAAAATTATTTGTAGAATGTAATATCCATGAGGCTTTTTGCCATTCTCCTTGATGTACCATGTGGTTAAAATCAGGAATTAAATTTCCTAATGGACACCCACTATGACAAAAAGGAATGCCACAATCCATGCAACGTGACCCTTGTTTTTTTATTTGCACTTCAGAAAGAGGTACTGTAAATTCTTTATAATTTTTTACGCGTTCTTCTACTGGAATGTAGGTCTCATCTTGTCTTTCAAATTCCTTAAATCCTGTTACTTTACCCATGACATTATGCTATTGTTAATTCTTCAAAAAGTTCTTCTTCGGTTTCTAATCTTTTCAATGCTTTTTTATATTCAGTTGGCATTACTTTTACGAATTTAGAAATATTTTCTTGCCAATTATCAAGTAAATACTTAGCTCTTTGACTATTGGTATATTGATAATGTGTATGAATCAACATTTTTAAATCGTTCTCATCATCTTCAGAAATTGTCTCAAATTCGATACTTTCTGTATTGCAAAGTCCGTTTACAAATTTATTTTGAGGATCAAAAACATAGGCGATTCCTCCACTCATTCCAGCTGCAAAATTTCTTCCTGTTTTTCCTAATACGACTACTTTTCCTCCAGTCATATATTCACAACAATGATCTCCAACGCCTTCTACAACTGCAATTGCACCTGAATTTCTTACGGCGAAACGTTCGCCTGCAATTCCATTGATATACGCTTGGCCATTTACAGCTCCAAATAAACAAACATTTCCTACAATGATATTTTCTTCAGCAACGAAATCTGCTGTGGCTGGTTTTTTTATAATGAGTTTAGCGCCAGACAATCCTTTTCCAAGGTAATCATTGGTATTTCCCTCGAGTGTGAACGTCATCCCAAATGCACTAAATGCACCAAAACTTTGTCCTGCAGACCCCGTAAAATTGATGTTTAATGTGTCCTCTGGCAATCCTTGATAGCCATAAATTTTAGAGATTTCATTACTTACAATAGCTCCAACTGCACGATTTGTATTTTTGATTGGATATGTCAATGTCATTTTCTCTTTTCTATACAATGCTCTGTGAGAATCTTTTAGAATTGTAAAATCCAATACGTTATCCAAATTATGGTTTTGTTGTTCCGTATTTCTTACAATTCTGGTCCTGTATGAAGAGGGTCTGTGCAAAATATTTGACAAATCCAATCCTTTCGCTTTGTAGTGTTTGATGGCTTTATTAGCATTGATTTTATGCGTTTGTCCCACCATTTCTTCCAAAGTTCTGAAACCTAATTGCGCCATAATTCCACGTAATTCTTCAGCAATGTAGTAGAAGAAATTGATTACATGCTCTGGAGTTCCTTTGAAATTTTTACGTAATTCTTTGTCTTGAGTTGCAATTCCAACAGGACAAGTATTGAGATGACATTTTCGCATCATGATACACCCTGATGCAACCAAAGGGGCGGTCGCAAAACCAAATTCTTCTGCACCTAACAATGCTGCAATCGCAACATCACGTCCCGTTTTTAACTGTCCATCACATTCCACTACAATTCTACTCCTCAAATTATTGAGAACTAATGTTTGTTGTGCTTCAGCTAATCCAAGCTCCCAGGGCAAGCCTGCATGTTTTAGGGAAGTTAGGGGAGAAGCTCCTGTTCCTCCATCATATCCGGAAATCAAAACGACATCTGCT
>Ga0102824_1000675_pt1 | contig 11975 bp, 7 predicted proteins | sample ColrivemetaGS753_FD_78460 | JGI IMG/M metagenome (GOLD analysis project Ga0102824, IMG submission 78460) | Estuarine microbial communities from the Columbia River estuary - Ebb tide non-ETM metaG S.753 | ecosystem: Environmental > Aquatic > Marine > Intertidal zone > Estuary | place: USA... | reverse complement strand
TTTTTTTTCACTTCTTAAAGACTCTTTGTAACTTACATTTACTTTTGGAAATATTTCATACTTTACATAAAGTTCGCTTCCTTCGTTAAAGTTTAATCCTTCTAAATTAAATTTAACTTCTTCGCCTTTTGCAAAAATACTTTCTCTATTCTCGTTACAGAAAACTTGATACTTTCCTTTATCCAGGTATTCTGTACTGTTATTTATTTTACCTTGGTTGCTTATATTTTCTAATTCCTCATAAAATTCAATTTTAAAACCAAAGTCTTCTTTAACAGTTTTTTTTGCAAACTCTATTTTATTGAAAAATAACTTTCCATTTAATTCATCTAATATAAACTCTCTTTTATTAGAAAAACTAAACTGATCTACTCTTTCCCACTCTACTATAGATCCATCATTTCTTTTTTCTTTTAAACTTAAATTACTACAAGGGAAATATTCTGTATATAGAACAGAACGTTGACTATTTCCTATTCCGCAAAACTCCCAGTTTCCATCTATGGGATTTTCATCTACTCCTATACTTTTATTTACTAATTTATTTAAATAAACAAAATTATTTTCATAAAAAAAACTATAATTGTTTTCTAATGTTTCTGAGTAAGAGTATTGTATCCAGGGAATATTGTTAAAATATTTATCTCTTTTATAAACTTCTATATTTATATCTTTTGCTTCTTCATCAATTTCTATAAATGTTTCTTTAGCAATATAACTACTACTGTAATCTCCCATAAGGGTTTTTTCTTTATGAAAAATACTGTAACTACCTTTTTCTATTAAAGGTATCCACCAATCATCTTTTGTGTCTATTTGTATTTTTTTTAAAGTTAAACTTTTTAAACCGTTTTTAACACAACCTACCCAATCTTTATATATTGTACCTTCTTCTAAGTTGTATTCATATCCACCAATGCTAGAATTTATTCTTTTGTTTTCTTTTCTTAAGTCTTGGGGAATGCTTTTAGACCATTCCCAACCCTTTACCTTCGCAAATGTTCCTGTTATAGGATAAGTATTTTTTACAACTCTTAAATCGTTTTCAATATTTAATGTTGATTCTAACTGTACTTCAACATTTGTTTCTAATAAAGAACCAAGTCCTCTCGTAGTTAACCCTTGAATAAGACCTTTTACTATAATTCCCATTATTAGAATCCTCTATTCAAAAGAGAGTTAATGTTTCTTTGGTAAACACTATTTCCACTAGGGATTCCTGCTTGATTAAAGAGATCGTATATTGCAATTGGGTCTGTGAATGCAGTGTCTGAAGGCGCATATATTTTTAACTGACTACCTTCTATCCTCCAAGAACCTTCCTCTACATCTAAAAGTCTTTCAACTCTTAGCATCAAATCATCTGCTTCTGTTTTAATTAAATTAGCAGCAGTCTCAATTCTTGTAGCCGCGCTTTCAATTGAACTTATTGTTTCTGGCAAAAAGTCATGTCTTTCTATTTTCATAGTAATGTACTTTTCTCCAATATTAATTAACCCAGTATCAATTTTGATTAACCAAGCTAATGGAGAATTTTCATCCCATGTATAATCAAATGTATAATAACCATCACCAATATTTACTATTTCTGGATGTACTTCTAGATGTGTTCCATCTTCTACATTTTTAAAGACATCAAATGTTGGCGCAAGGTTGGGTTGGGGTTCTACATTGCTTTCTACATAAAAAGAGTATTTTGTTGTTATGCTCATTATTCACCCCAATAAGTGTTTTGTTTAGATAGAATTTTATTATATATTTTAGCGCCTTCTTGAGTCAATTTTCTATCTGCGTCATGTGTTAAAGTATCAAAATCTTCTTTAAACACTTCATAACTTTTGATTGGCGACCATTTTATTATCAAAGGGTATTCGTAGTATTCGTAATGAATAAACTCCCCTCCAGTATCGAATTTAGTTAGTACATTATCTTCATACATATAGAATCTAGAATCTAGAATACTAGACTCTTCTGACCTTTCATAAGTAAAGTCTCCTAGATGATCTACAATTCTTCCAAAAACAGACTCTGGTATTAATGTTTTATGACCTTCTGCTACAAAATTTAATCTTGTTCTTATTGGAGTAAAAGGTAAAACATTTTCTGTTTTTAAATATTCCCAATTTTCTATCAAAGGTTCGATTATTATATTAGGTACATTACTTTCTAAGAAATTTACAAAATCAATTAAAAATTTAATTTCATCAAAGTTTCTTTCTAAAACACCTTCAAAGCTTTCATCAGAATCTATTCTTATTTTTCTATCGCTAATAGTTATTAAAGGATAAAATTCTGGTATTAGATTTTCATTAAAAGTAACTTTAAATATATTTTTTGCTTTATATGGCGTAGAGTATTCTAAAGACTTGTAAAAGCTTTCTTTATGAGTCAATGGCGTTTCTATGACGCATTTATAAACTCTGTCGTAATACTCTTCTAATGATTCTGATTTCCATCTTGGTAAAGAGAACCTTGCTCCGTACTCATCTATGCTAGTAGAGTTTCTTATTTCTCTTATTTTAGTCATAAGTTACATCTTTCAAATAAGAATCATTTATAGAAATGCTTACTTCGTCATATTTATCTGACAAAGCTATTTCTCCATTATTGTAATTCAAAAGATACACATCTTTATGTTCTTTATAAATATAACAATATTCTAAATTACTTTCTTTCTTTATTATATGAAGTTTGTTTTCTAAACCTTTTTTTAAAATTCCGTAAGAACCTTCTCCTAAACCACTATCTATTTCTTTTTTTAAATCTCCGCTTTCGCACATTACAGAGTATTTATTAACATATAAAATATCTTTATAAATTCCTTCTTTATAATTATTTATATATTTAATAAACTCTTCAACAGAACTTTCATTATTTTTTATTTTTTCTAATAACTTTGTTTCAGTATCTTCTCTAAATGAAGCAACAAAATAATTATATTGTCCTGTGCTTTCATATAGTATTGGTATTTTTTTAGAGTTAAAATTTTCATAAGAATCTAATTTTTCCCATCCCTTAAAAGAACTTAACTCATAAACCCATTCGTTTGAATCATTTAAAAACTCAAACAATTCTTCGTTTGGTCTTTTTCTAAAAACAAAAACTTCTTCTATATTGCCTTTAGCGCGTTCTAAAAAAAGATAAAGATTACTTGTTTCGTTTTCTGCTACTTGCTGAGAGTCACTTTCAAAAATAAAATTTATTTCTTTAGTTCTTTTTATTTCTGATTCTAAAAATATTCTTTTATCTAGAGAGTAGTATCTTACTATTCCTAAATTGTCTATAGTTACTATTTTCTCTAGTACTTCATCCCAACAAAAATCTTCTATTAAGATATCTTCATTGCTTAATGATTTCATTACTTTCGAAAATAATATTTCTTCAAAAGCTTCTTGCTCTTCTAGTTGGTCTGAAGCTCTATATTGAAAGCCTTCAATATAATACCTGTAGATATAATCTAAATAACTTTTACCGTTTTCTACCCTAAGCTCTAGAAATAAATTATTTTCACTGCTTTCTCCTGGCAAAAGCTCTCCTGATTTTTTTGGAGAAACAACAATTTTATTTTTTATTTCTTTTCCTAAAATGTTTATAGGATAATGATAAAATACTACCTCTCCTTTTAAACCTTCTATTTCTATAGAAGGCCCACCGTTAATATTTTTTTCTATATCTTTTATTAATGGTTCTAAAGTACTAAATTTATTCTTACTTTTATACAGTCCAATATTTACTATATCTATTTTCTCTTCAATATATCTTCCAAGAATATCTTTTCCTCTTAACATCACATAATAAGATTCTTGAAAGTCTTTTCTAGTTCTACTGTTGTCAAAGTATTCTATATCTGTTAAATCAAAATATATTTCTTTTGGTTCTTTTTCGAAAAAGAAACTTTCGTTAGAATAGTTTTCTCTAGTACTAAAAAAACTACTTGTTACTAATTTTTCATTTTCTAATGAAATTCTTTGTGGGATTGCTAAGCAGTAGTCTTCGTAACTCTCTGTTTGGATTAATAGTATTTCCTCTTGATTTAATTTTCCAAAAAGCTCAGAACCTAAATAGTTTTTGTTTTCGTTTAAAAAAATGCCCCAATCATTGTCTTCATTTAAGTTTATATATTGTATATTCCCAGGCTCATATACAGGCTTATATTCCAAAGTTGGTGATTGCGAATTAAATCGCATTATACCTTCTCTTGTTGATTCTAAACTTTTACCAATTGAATCAAAGAATCTCCCGCCTACAGAAGAATCATCCTTGTAAGTAGTACTCCACTCTGGAAAGTTTTTCCTAATTGATTTTCCAATAAAACTCATCTTGGATCTCTTTCTGCGTAAACATTTATGTTACCAAATTTTATTCTTTCATCTCGGTTTACTTTTATATAGCTTTCTAAAACTTCTACTTTTTCTTCTTGAAGCAATTCATATTTATCTGTTTTTCTAATATAAACATTTTCAAAAATATTGTTTTTTTCATTTGTTCCAAATGTTATTAAATTATCAAATTTAATTTCACTTCTAATAAAGGTACTTAAGTCTTCAAAAGAAATAAAGCGGCTAAACTCTGCTTCTTTTATTAGCTGCATAATATTTCTTTTTATTCTGCTAATAGTTTCATTCAATTCTATTTCTGTTGGGTTTTCTTTATAATAAAAACGAACATCCAAATCTAAAAATACATCAATCCCTTCCGAAACAATTATATTTTGTCCTGGGTAGTTTAGCTCTACTAATCTTGCTTCTGTTAAAGAAATTAAATCGTTATTAGATTCTCTTCCATTAGAAAACACAACTACTCCTACAGTACCTATTCCATAGTAAGAGCTTATAATTTCTACATCCATTACACCAGGTACTTCTAAAGCACTGAGCCTCAAAAAGTTTAAATTTTTACTTGTTGAATCACTAACATAATTAGTAACCCTATATTTAAACCTTTCGTCACTTTCACGATCAGATCCATTGATAATTGCAAAACGATTTTCTACTTTTAATGTATTGTTTAAATAATCATTATAATTTTTAAAATTATGGTTAGTTAAAACTTCTTTTTCTACGTTATAATCTGATCCAAAATTAGCAGCCCTTACGCCAACAAAAATATTGTTATTTTCTGGTAATAATAAAACTTCTTCTGTTGTAAAAAAATCCGTTCCGAATCCTTCGTCTTCGCTACTACTAATTAATGTGCCAGAAGGTATTACTATTGTTTCGTTTGAATTTATGTCTCCAAAACTTCCTGTCTCTACGTAGAAATAAACATTTCGTTCTCTAGCAGTACATTCAGCATAACTCGCTTCTTTTCTTAGCAATCCATACAAATCAAATGCGATTTTATCTAAAAAAACTCCATCTGCGTTTGAAAGTTGACTTTTATTGTATAAGAGTTGCGCTTCAGAAGTTATTTTATTTATTTCTTCTGAAACGCTATCTCCTATAATATTTACAGTTGAATCTTCTCCTGTGTATATACCACCAAGATTTGTTTTAATTCTTTGAATTAAATTTCTTTTTACTGAATAAAATGATTCTGGATTTAATATTCTTGCCATGCTGAAAACTCTCTTGGATTTATATATCTAGTAGATATTTTGTTATCTCTCATATCATACGAGATACTTAATGATAAATCACCAAAAGAATAATTACGTTTTTTAATTGACATAACAAAAGAAACAAATCCTGGATTCACAGGAATAACATTTATACTTATTTCTTCTGGCTTTAGTAGTCCGTCTAAAGTTAAACAGTTTATAATTTGATTCTGTATATTTTCAATATTTTCAAAACTTACTTGAGCTCCTGCAAAATCATAAAGATCTGCAGTTAATATTGTTTGAAGACTCCAGTCTGTAGAGTTTGATTGAATTCTTTTTTGAATTATATTTAGTAAAAGCTCATCATTTTCTTCTTTTGAAAAAGCTATATTTTTATTTTCGTCTAGAAGTAAGTCTCCATCTTCAGTAAAGAAAATATCTCTATCTTTTTTTTTAATCATGCCATTGCTCCTAAAAATCCAGCAAAAGCCAATCCTACTCCTGCGCTAGCAGCAATATCTTTTAAAGGTTCAATATCTATTGTTTTTCTTGGAAGAAAAACATATTTTACTGGAAGGAAATCTGCGAAACTATTTTGATAAACAAATCCAGGACCTTTAACATTCATTGTATTTATAGACAAAGAATTTCCTGGACCTGGTTGTATATTTATGCCCTCAGGGCTTACTTCAATACTTGTCATTCCGTTCATTCCTGAATAGATTGCTACTGTTTTCATATCTAGTAATAGCCCTCCCAAACACATTTTATTGAATTGGGCTTTAAGAATTTTTGCTTTCATTTTTCAAACCTATGCCAAATTTCTCCAATCCCTTCAGATTGGTTTTCTTCATAGTTTTTAATTTGTATTTCATGATTTTGGCTTATACCACAAATAGAAGACAAGCTTACATAGGTACCTCTAGATTCATCTGAATACTTATTTCTTTTTCCTTCTCTAAATTCTATGCAGCCATCTTCTATATCCCAAGAAGATCTGCTTGCTGTTTCTACTACACATCTTCTCCCTATTATATTTTCATCTGTACCATATAAACTTCTTAAATAATCATAACATTTATTCCAATAAACTGCAGCAATGCTTCCTGTTTCTTCTATCCCTACAATCAAATATATCCCTGTTTTAAATTTTCTTTCAGGTAAAAATTTTGTGCTAGGATTGTGTGCTCCGCATACGTCAAGCACTAAGCAATGCAATGTTTCTGATACTTTTTTATATTGATTATTGATATAATCAATATTTGCTATCTCTTGAGAAAATACAGATTTTCTTCCTATTCTTCCTCCCATCAATCACCTACCTTTCTTATGTAGCTAAACACTCTTCCTAAAGATCCTGTAAAATCACTATTTATAATTTCTTTGTATGTACTTTCTGGAATTTCTTGCTCTTCGCTTAGTCGAGTAAATTCTAGCTCTTCTTCTTCTAAAAATTCTGCAGTTTCTCCTCCACTCTTTATAAGCTCGAGCTTCTTTAAATAGCCTTCATAACCTTCAGAAGCACCACTAAATATATTTCCTAATTGTTGATAAATCATATTAGACTCTGAGCTTTGCTCTAACCCTCCTCTTAAAATTGGAATTCCATTTTTCATTAAAGGATAAACTTCTATCAAAGCTCCATTCCCAAGATGAGTAAGCAGCGTAGGGCGTAATAAATTTTTTCCTATTTTTCCTGACGACAAACTAGCTTCAACTCCATTAGTAATTTTATCTGCTTCTAAATAAATTATTGCACCACTAATAATCGCAGTTAAAGCTGCTAAACCATTTCTGCTTTTTGTTAATCGCAATAATCCTGGGTTGCCTCCTCTTAATTTATCAAAAAGAATACTTAACCCTCCTATACCGGCGCCACCAACTCCAATACTAGTTCCTATATCTTGTATAGGCTGAGTAATTATATCTGATAAATCTATCTCAGAATTAAATACATCTCCTACAAACAAAGGTCTTCCTTGAGATAAAGCTTGCTCGTACTCTTTTGTTAGCTCTTTTGTAAGATAACTTATTAGTTTATTTTTGCTTTCTCTAGGAAGTGCTGTTCCAAATAAAACTTCATCTATATTTTCCAAACTATCTTCTATCGCATCTTTAATACTAGAATTTAATGTCTCTGGATTTTGTATTTGATTTGAATTGCTAAATTTTTCATACAAGGATTCTTGTGCTTCTTTAAAAAGTGCATTTTGCAAAACAGGATATGTTGTTGAATCATTACCAAACGTAGTAATTGCTCTTATTTCTAGATTAGTTAAGAATCCTGATTGATGATTAAACATATGAGTAACTGCTTTTACTTCTACAGGTCCATACATTTTTAATATGTTGTCTTCTAACACGATATAATCTTTTGGAAAGATTTTTGGATTCCCAAGTATCAAAACATTCCCTTGGTACATTTCAGATACTCCTTTTAATAACTCTCCTGTACCATATCTTATTGCACTTGCTGACCCTATAATATTGTCATAACGAACTTCTTTAGCTCGTAATAATTCATTCGGAATGTTATTATTTGCAACGATTTCCAAAGAATTCATATCAGAAGCTATTCCGCTAGTATCTCCTGAATAACCCCTTTTCTTATAATGTATTACTGCTTTCGTAATCATGTCATGTTCACTAGATATAATTCCATTTTGAACTAAATTACTATTTGACGATGCTAAGAATACTTTTCTAAAAGGCCTTGTTCTTTTATTAATTTTTTTCAATAAATCATTAATAACGAAACTATTTAATATAGTTGTATCATCACTATTTATTCCTAAAGATGATAACCTTTCTTTAGCTTTTGGATAAAAACTTCTAATTGTATTTTCCGTTATAGATCCTTTATTTTCTTTTATATCTTCAAGTATTTTATTTATTTTTACATTTTCTAATAATGTAGAGTCTGAACTCCAGTATTTTTGGAAATTAGGGCCAAAGTAAATTCTGTACTCTAAAGTATTCCCGTAAGGTCTTACACCAGCGTTATATCCTGGATGTCTTAATTCCATTTCTTTGAATACTTGCCATATAGTTTTACTAGATAAAATATAATTATTTTCTTTATAATTTACATCTAATCTTTTATCAAACAAAGCTTCTCTTAATTTAATTGTATCTTCATTATATTCTCTAGAATCAAAAACAGAAAGCCCTGTTATTTTTACTCCCCAGTTAAGCAATCCAAGAGTAGTATCCTCAAGGATTTCGACAGTATATTTTGCTGCATTTCTGATTTGTGTTTTTCCTACATAAAACAAATCGTTCCATATTGATTTTTCATCGAAATTTTTTAAGTAAGTTCTTGGGTTTGGGCAAAAAAGGTTATCGTCTTGAGGGGATAAAAGTATTTTTCTTTTTGTGCTTTTCTTTGTTTTGAAGAAATTTACAAAGCTATCAAATGCAGCAATTAAAGAATTTGTAACTGTTTCATAAACACCTTCTAGTAAAGTTCCTAAAAGAGTGCTTCCTACTTTAAGTAAAGCTACTCCTGTTCCAACTCTAAAAATATTTTTAATACCACCCCATGTGGTTTTTATAAATCCTCCAAAACCATTGCTTAGTCCTAAAACACCTAACACTCCTGCTTTCCCGAATACAGCTTCTCCACTTGTTATTATTCTTGCTAAGCTTCCATATTCTTGTTGCACAATTTGATTTGCGTAAACTTTAAAAGTTTTTATTGTTCCTGTTTTTCCTGCTTTTCTAGCTGCTGCGAATAATTTTACAACTCTTTTAAGTTCTGATCTTTGCGCAGCTGTTAAAGCTTTTACCCCTCCATTATTATAAGCACCTACAAGTTTAGCAAAATCATCTGTACTAGTATCAATTCCATTAATTACAGTTACATTTGGAGCTTTAGTACTTCCTCCAAAAAACACTCTATTTATTTTACCTACTGCTCTTCCAGTTCCTTTTGCTAACCCAAAAGTCATCCAATAAGGAATTGATTTAAGAATCTCTCCTAATTTACCAAGCCCTCCTGTACCAGCTATATTAAAGCTTTTAATCCAAGCATCATCTATATCTTTAATAAAGTTTCCTGCTTTATTAAAGAATTTAGAAGTAGCTATGCCTGCAGTTCTTAAACCAGAAACCTTACCTAACAGTCTTACTCCTCCCCTTATTATGCTACCTCCTAATAAAGCCGTTAAACCAATAGCTAAACTGTGATCATTTATCCAATCTCCCCAACCATAAGTATAATTGAAATTTAATATTGATCCATTTGTATATTCTTCTTCATCTAGGGAAGGAGATTTTTCTTCTAATTTTGTAAATATTTTACCTTTTTTTATTCTACCAAAATGTTTTAATTCTTCAGAAAGCGCTAAGCTTCCAAGTAATTGGTGTGTAGAATAAAAAACATTTTCTTTATTATTTTTAGCTAAATTCTTTTTAATTATTGATTCTAATTCTTGTCCATACGATTGGACTGTTAAATTACACAACATATTATCTGAGCTGTAATTTACTTCTGTAACGCGTCCCGAGATAAGTATATCTAAATCATTGGTGTTTGTTTCATAACCTGCTCTTAACTGAATATTTATTCCAGGTCTTAAAACAATAGATTCAATATTTTTATGTGCTGCATCATCTTCATCTGATTTTACATTTCGATCGTTTACATCAATATCTCTCATTACCAATTTTTTAGTTCCATCTAAAATACCAGAAATATTCTGTAACTGTATGCTAGCTACGGAAGCAGCTAATTCATAATCAGATTGTACGCTAAACGATACTACGCTGTTGTAATTATGAAAATCGTCATACGCTATTAATTTATCACTATAAATTTCATCTTCTTCCACAATATAAAGTCTGAAAGTAGGAAACGCTCCTTTCATTCCAGAGTACTTAGAAAAAGACTCATATATGTCTTTGCAGTCTTCTTCTAATTTTTCTAAATCATTTTTTGGCGGAGAGATATTTAATTTAGATAAAAGTTTTTTTACATCGTCATTTTCAAAATTAGTAGTTTTTAATTTTTCTAGAGTAGAGCTTTCATTTAAAAATCCATATTTATTTCCAAATATAGATTTTAGTTTTTCTGCTTCTTCAAGATTGTTTTTATACTCTTCTCTTTTTTGCTTTAAAAGTTTTTCTATTTTGTCTGAATTAGATTCAACTCTATTTATTTGTATTGAAGGGTTAAGTTGTACATTACTCTGTTCGTTTTCGCTATCTACGTTAGTAGTTAAGCTTATATCTTGAAATAAATTTTGCTTTACTATCTCTTCTTCAAAACTTATTGCTATCCTATCATCATTTATTGAAAAGTCTTCAATAGGGAACTCTCTTTGATAACCACCATAAAAAGGTGATTCTTTCATTTTGTTTTTAAACTCTATTGATTTGTTTAAAATTCTTCTTTGAATTCTTTTTTCTTTTTCTTTATTACCTTTAGTAAATCTTGAATCAAAATAATAAAAAGATGGGTGGTAAAAATTTGATAACGGATTTTCTTCTAAAAAGATTGGCTTGAACGGCATAATTATATCTGGATATGCCGTTTGATTCATTAACTCAAAGACACTTTTTTTATCAATTTGCTCTGCTAATTTTGGATTTATATTTTGGATTTCTTCAATATTTTCTATAGCGAAATCTTCAAACAATGCGTCTTTTATAGCTTTTAATAATCCTATTTTTTTAGCTTGTTGTTGAGCGATGTAGCTTTTATTTCTTTCAAAGTACTCATCTGTGCCTGCGTTAAAATAATCTTTAGCTTGTTCTGTAATTAAAAAAACTTTAGATTTTTCAAATGTTTCATAATCTAAAGGTTCTTCTGATTGAAAATATAAATTTTCTTTGTCAAGAAAAAATAATCCGCTTTTACCAGTTGTCCATTGTTTACCAATAAAAAATAAATCTTCTGCATTTGTTTCGTTTTTGAAAAACGAAACTGATTCTGTAGGCATTGTTAGCAAATAATCATAATATTTTCTTGATTCCCCTCCAATAAGATCATCATAAAAAATTGCAGAAATAGCTTTCCCCGCTGTTTCAGATTCTACTTTTGCTCTCAAGCTTGGAGATAGCACTCCAGATAAAGCAGATTTTGTTTGCGTGTTTAAACCTACAGAATCAAACATATCTATAACTGGATCTTTTGAAATAAAAGAATAGGTTAAAGTTTTTATTGCCGTACTTATTTTACTACTATCTCCAATTTGGTTAACTAAAGCTTCCAAGTTATTCGGATCGTAAACTCTTTTGTGTATTTTTTTAATTTCTTCTAAGTAATTTTCTGGAATTTTATTTGTTAAATTTCTTCCACAATTCAACAAAGCTTGTGAAATTCTGTCCAGTTGTAATTTTGCGCCTTCATTATCTCCAACAATATCTTCTACTGCATCTCCTGCTAAAAGATAAATTGCCCCCGCGCCTACAACTATAGCTCCTATAGCTA
>Ga0102824_1000635_pt1 | contig 12338 bp, 18 predicted proteins | sample ColrivemetaGS753_FD_78460 | JGI IMG/M metagenome (GOLD analysis project Ga0102824, IMG submission 78460) | Estuarine microbial communities from the Columbia River estuary - Ebb tide non-ETM metaG S.753 | ecosystem: Environmental > Aquatic > Marine > Intertidal zone > Estuary | place: USA... | reverse complement strand
CTATATAACAGAACCTGCTGTAGGTGCTTCTACATGAGCTTCAGGTAACCAAATATGAACAGGTACCATAGGAACTTTTGTAGCAAAAGAAGCAAAAAAAGATAACCATAAAAGTTTTTGTTCTTTTAATGTAAATGAAACTGTAGATAAAAATTCAAAATCTGAAAACCCAATTTGAAAAAAAAAAAAAAAAAACGAAAAAAAAATTAAAACAAAGCCTAACAAAGTATATAAAAAAAAAAAAAAAGCTGCTCTTATTTTTCTTTCTCTAGAACCCCAAAACCCTATAATTAAATACATAGGTATAAGCACACTTTCAAAAAAAATATAAAAAAGTAATAAATCTAACACGCAAAAAACGCCTATTAAAAAAAATTTTAAAATAAAAAAAGTTATAAAATATAATTTTAAATTATATTTTATGGAATCCCAACTAACTAACAAACATAAAAAAATTAATAATGTAGTCAACAAAACAAAAAATAAAGATATTCCATCTATGCCAACAATAAAATCAAAATTTAAAATTGAAATCCAATTTAATTTTAAATAAAATTGAAATTGACTTTGAGATAAATTAAAAAATATTAATAAAAATAACGATAGTAAAAAAGTTAATCCTGAAAATAATAAAGCTGTTTGTTTTATTAATAAAACATTCCACGAAGGTAATAAAAGTAAACTTAATATACCAACTAACGGTACAATTAATAAATAAAGAATAATATTTTGCGAATTAATAAACATAATAATTTATTAACATTTTATAGGATTTGAACCTATGACCATCAGTTTAGAAAACTACTGCTCTAATCCAACTGAGCTAAAAATGCAAAATTAACGTAAGCTTAAATAGATTTGAACTATTGACTTTACGCTTATCAGGCGTATACTCTAACCAACTGAGTTATAAGCTTTAATTAAATTTACTGCAATAAAAACTAATAGGTATATTGGGATTTGAACCCAAAACCTGTGGATTAAAAGTCCAATGCTCTACCACTGAGCTATATACCTATAAATAATATTAGTAAATTAAAATATAATTTTTGTTTTAATAGGTAATTTAGAACTTCCTGAGTTAAAAGCGTAAATAGCTTTATCTTTAGATATTCCGCATATTTCAAACAAGATTGTACCTCCTGAGATTTTCGCCCCCCAATAACTAACTTGGCCTTTACCTTTACCCATTCTTACTTCAACAGGTTTTCTTGTAATAGGATAATTAGGATAAATTCTGATCCATATTTTTCCTTTTCTATTTAATTTTCTATTTATAGCTTGTCTAGCAGCTTCTAATTGGTTTAATAAAATTATACCAGATTCTATAGCTTTTAAACCGACAGTTCCAAAATTTAAAGAATTCATTTTGTATTCTAATTTTTTTAAAACTCCTTTTCTAATTTTTTTATATTTTGTTTTTTTAGGTTGTGTTAACATATAATTATATAAATTATTATTCACAAATCCATACTTTAAATCCAAAAGTACCATATTGCGAATAACTTACACTTGTTGAATAATCCACTTTCGAATTGATACTTTGTAAAGGTACTTTACCTACAATCAAAAATTTATTTTTAGCTCTAGGTTTACCATTCAACCTACCGTTTATAATTAATTTAAAACCTTTTATAAAAGAAAATCTTGATTTAATTATAAGAAGTAAAGCACGCTTTAAAAAGTTTAAAAAATAATTATGTTTTTTCATTACACTAAATTGAAATGCCAAAAATTCTGAAATTAATTTAGCGGAATTTCTTTTTTTTATAACAATACTTAAAATGTTCAAACATTCTTTAAAAAATAAAGCATTAGAATAATTTCTTAGTTTTAAAACAATTTTTTTAAAACGTTCTGATTCTAATTTATTTTTAAAATTTACAAATAAACTTTTATTAGAATTTTGTAAAATTATATTTATATTTAAAGATTTTTTTGTAAATAAAGTTAAACATTCTAACAATTTTTCAGTAAAATCAAAATTTTTATATAAATTTTCTTTTGTATTTAATTTTTTTTTTAATAAATACAAAATCCATAAGCGTTTTATAATTTTTTTTTTGCTTTTTATATAATTTTTTTTGGAAATATTTAAAAATATTTTTTGAATTAAATTAATACTGTTGATTATATTTAAAGATTTTGTAGAAACGTAATAAAAAACAAATATATTTAATCCTACTTTAGATCTAATAATTTTGCAAGAATGTAAAAATATTTTATGTAATTTAAAAAATTTATAAATATAATTTTTAATTTCAATATCTTGATAAATATATAAAGATAGTTCTTCATAATTATTATATAAATAATTAGAATGCCATAAGTTATTTTTAAACCCTAATCTAAAAACAATTGGATTTACTTTTTGACCCATTACTTTCTTTTTTTTTTGTAAGAAAATTTTTTTCTAGTAAAAGAAAATTCTCCAAATTTGTGTCCTATCATTTCTTCTGTTATCTTTATTTTTAACAAATTTTTTCCGTTATGTATTAAAAAATTAAATCCTAATAAATTAGGAGTAATTATAACATTTCTTGAACCATGTAATATTTCTTTTTTATCCAAAATATTATAATAAATATTTTCACTTATATAAGGACCTTTCCAAGTAATTCTAATCATTTTTATTTTACAATTATAAAAGCAATTTATTAACTAATTTACCTGTTTTCTTATTTTTAGTAGGTTTTCCCCAAGGAGTAACTGATGTTCGACCTCCTGATGTTTTACCTTCTCCTCCTCCATGTGGATGATCTACAGGATTCATAGAAACACCTCTTACAGAAGGTCTTTTATTTAACCATCTAGATCTACCCGCTTTAGCTAAAATTTTTAAAAAGTTATTTTCATTTGATACAATACCTAACGTAGCATAGGATTTATCTGAAACTAATATATATTGACCTGAACTTAATTTTATTTTACAATAATTTCTTGTTTTTTCTATTAACGTTGAATAACTCCCAGCAGATCTAGTAAATTTTGCTTTATTTGATTTATCTGAAATACAATGAATAAAACTTCCTATAGGTATATGTTTTAATTGTAAAGTATGACCTAATTTGACATTAGCGATAACACCTGATTTTACTATATCACCTACATTTAAATTTATAGAAGCTAAAATATAATAATAAAATTTTTGAAAAATATCATATACTGACGCTATATAAGCTGTTCTATTAGGATCGTACTCAAGGCTGGTAATAACTCCTGTAGTATTGTAATTTCTTTTAAAACATATTTTTCGGTATTTATGTTTAATTCCACCGCCTTTATGCCTTACGGTAATTTTTCCTTGATTATTTCGTCCAGATGAATTTATTAATCCAAATATTTTAGACTTAATCAATGGAGATTTATTTAAAAAAAACTTGTTTAATAATGTTAAATGACGTTGAGATGACGTTATAGGTTTATATTTTTTAAATGTCATTTTAATAAAAATTTTAAGAGGCTAAAACTAAAATTTACTCGCAATACAAAAAATACATAAAAAGAAAGAATATACTTTAGTTTATACATTTTTTTGTTAAAATTTAAATAAATATAAATTATTTAAATAACCAATAACATGTTATTATTACAAACTATATTAAAAAATACATATATTTTTTTAAAAAGAAAATACATAATCATTTATTTTATTATGTGGTTAAAAATATTAAAACGAAATTATTCTTTAATAAAAATTATTAATGTAATAAAATTTAATAATTATATTGTTGATGTACTAGCAAAAATAAATAAACAATGTAATTTATTTTTGTATAATTATCAAACAAATCCTGAAAAAAAATTCAAGTTAAATAATGTAAATATTAAAAACTATAATCTAATATCTTATATTATAAAAATAACTTTATTAAAATCAAATATTTATATAAATGTAACTAATATTAAAGGAAAAATATTAATAGCATGCTCTTCTGGTATAATAAAATTAAAAGGTTCACAAAAAACAAAACGACTTGCATATAATCGTATTATAAAATTTACTAAATTTAAAATAAGAAAATTAAAAAATAAAATATTTGCAATTCATTTTATGGGAATAAAATCTAATAGAAAAAAATTATTAAAAAGTTTTAAAAAATATTTTTATATAAAAAGTATAAAGTATTATAATTTAATAGCCCATAATGGTTGTAGACTTAAAAAATAAACACGAAGTAGTGACTGAGCGGTTTATAGTGATAGATTGTAAATCTATTAGGTAATACCTATCGTAGGTTCAAATCCTACCTGCTTCACCATAACGAAATATAACGCAGTCTGGTAGCGTGTCTGTTTTGGGAACAGAAAGGCATGTGTTCAAATCACATTATTTCGAAATAAATTTTTTATTAATTATAAATAAAGTAGATAAAAATTTATTATAACTAACGTATTTAAAAAATATAAATAATCCATTTATATTTTGTACGTATTTTATAGTTTTTAGGTACAAAGTCAATTTTAAAGTATAAACCTTTTTATTAAAAATTAAAAAAAAAAATAATAATTTATTATTTAAATTCAAAATTTTATTAAAAAAATGTAAAAAATTAAAATATAAAATTGCCACAGGTCCAAAAATAAAATTTGTTACATTTAAATATATTGAATTTTTAAATAAAAAGTAAACTAAAGAAGAATCTGTTTTAAAAAGTTTTACCTTTTTTTTTAACATTTTTTGCTCTAATTTAATACATTTATTTGTAGTATCGTTAATAAAATGACAAAAAAATAATATTTTTTGAGTTTTTATTAATGTTTTTATTTTTGCTAATTTATGATTTTTTAATGTAAATTTCATAACAAATTTATTATCAACTTTTTAAGTTTTTTAAGCTTAGCAGGATTTGAACCTGCGACAAAACCGTTATGAGCGGTACGTTCTTACCTCTGAACTATAAGCTTACAAATAATTAAAAATATATGTATGAATCTAAGCTTTAATCAATTAATAATATTAATATTACTAGGATTTTTATTATTTGGTGATATTTCTTTTATAGTAAAAAATTTTAATATCATTTATAATAAAATACAAAATATATTGAATACTAAATCAAAAAATAAAAACAGGAAAAAAGGGATTTGAACCCTTAACTTTTGATTTTGGAAATCAATGCTCTACCAATTAAACTATATTCCTTATGTATATATTTATTTAGATATACCGTTATGTTACTGTATTTTTTTTTAGAATTAAAAAATAGAATAATATTAATAACCTTAACTTGGAGTACTATTTTTATAATTTGTTATAATTATAAAGAAATATTATTATATATTATTATTAAACCAAGTATTAATACAACATTTACATTAAATAAAATATATTTTATAACTACAAATGTTACAGAAATTTTTAATACTTATATATATTTAGCTAATTTTATAAGTAATAAAATAATATTTTTTTTTTTTTTGATGCATTTTTTTTTTTTTTTAAATACTGGATTATATAAATTTGAGATATATATTTTTAAAAAAATTATTTTAGTTTATATAATTTTATCTATGTTTTCACTAATTTTTTTATATAATATTATATTACCAACAAGCTGGAATTTTTTTTTTAATTTTCAAGATATAATATTTAACAATCAATTAAATTTGTATTTTGAAGCAAAACTTTCGGAATATTTAAATTTTTTTATAAATTTAAATAAACTAACAACGATAGTATCTCAAATATTTACAATAGTATTTATTTATATTAATAATACTCAAAATTATTTAAAGTTTATAAAAGAAAAAAAAAAATTTATTTTTTTTTTTTCTTTTTTTAATAACAACTTTAATTACACCCCCCGATATTTTTAGTCAATTATTTTTAGGTAGTTTTATTAATATTATTTATGAAATTTTTATTCTAGTAAGTCTATATATAAACTTAATTAATAAGGTAACCCATTAAAGCTTATCAATAAAGATACTGTAAAAATTAAATAACATAAAGCTGAAGGTAAAAAACATTTCCAACCTAATGTCATTAATTGATCATAACGAAATCTAGGTAAAATAGCTCTCATTAATATGAAAAAAAATACATTAAGCGATATTTTAAGACCAAACCAAACAGAACCTGGTAATAAATTAAAAGGAAAACAACTAAATAAAGGTAACCAACCCCCTAAGAATAATATAGAAACGAACGCACTCATTAAAAGCATGTTTGCGTATTCAGCTAAAAAAAACAAAGCAAAAGTCATTGCAGAATACTCAACATTATAACCAGAAACCAATTCTGCTTCAGCTTCAGGTAAATCAAATGGATGGCGATTAGTTTCAGCTAGCATAGAAACTAAAAAAATTACAAACATTGGAAATAAAGGTATAAAATACCATATTTGTTTCTGAGAAAGTACAATATTGCTTAAATTAAAGGTACCAGAGCATAAAGCAACATTTATAATTACAAATCCTATAGAAACTTCGTAAGATATTAACTGAGCAGATGATCTTAATGCACCTAAAAAAGAATATTTATTATTACTAGACCAACCTGCCATAATAATACCAAACACACTCAATGAAGACACAGCAAATAAATAAATTATACCAAAATTTAAATCTATTAACAAAGAATTTTCAGAAAAAGGTATAACTGACCAACTAATTAAACTTAAAAAAAAACTTAAAAAAGGAGCTGCTATAAAAATAATTATATTAGAACTACTAGGTAAAATTGTTTCTTTAACAAATAACTTTAAACCATCAGCTAATGCTTGTAACAAACCTAAAAATCCTACAACGTTCGGACCCTTTCTCCTTTGTATAGAACCCATAATTTTCCGTTCAGCTAGTGTAAAATAGGCAACTGCAATAAGTAAAGGAATAATAATTATTAAAATTTTAAGAATAATATGTAATACAATTAAAATTGAATTCATTATATTAAAAAAGCCAAAGAAGGATTTGAACCTTCATTATAAGATTTGCAATCTAATACATTACCAAATTATGTTATTTAGCCTTATTATAAATATTATATTAAGATAAGGTGGGATTCGAACCCACGGTATTTTACTAATACTTTAATTTTCAAAACTAACGTCTTAAACCACTCAACCACTTATCCAAATGTTGTTAAGCAAAAAAAGGGACTTGAACCCTCAACTTTAATCTTGGCAAGATCACACTCTACCTATTGAGTTATAATTGCAAACATAATTTTTATAAATTATAGGAAATTTATATGATTGTAAAAGAAACGTTAATTCAAAAAAATATACAGAATTAGTAATAATATTTATTTCTATAGGAGGTAAATCTTTAAAAAATTGATAATAATTTTCTAATTCATAAATAAACAAAGTTTTATTTATTTTAAATATAAATGAATTTGAATTATAATTAACTAAATTTTTAACATAAAAACCTTTAAATAATTTTATATTAGGAAAAATTTCTGAAACTAATCTAAAAAAAAAGATATTCATATATTTTTTTTTTAATGTAATCTTACATCCTATAGGATTACCTTTTCTAATTTTTAAAACAATGTTTGACTTTTTTGAAGTTAAAACTATGCCCTTTTTCATTGTAATTAATTCCAATGCAACTAAAGAACTTACTAAATTTTTAACATTTAAATTTTTACAATTAAAGTTTAAAATAATATTAATTATTTGGGGGATTTGCTTATGATTTGTATAATAAAATTTATTTATTAAATCATATTTTATTACGTTATTATAATAATTTTTAAAAATTTGCATATTAAAAATTTTAATTAAAAAAGCCTGAAGAAGAAATACTAGCTAATTTTAAAAACTTATTTAATTTTAATTGTTTAGGTATAGGACCTGTTAATCTACTAGCTAAAGGTTTATTCTGTTTACTTAATAAACTTACAGCATTTTTAGAAAAAAAATAAAAAGATCCATCAGAATTTTTAACTTTTTGCTTAGTTCTTACGACAATAGCTTTATAAACTTCACCTTTAATTACTTTAGACGATTTTCGAGATTTATTTCTTAATTGTTGTACAGATACTATGATAAGATCACCTAAAAAAGCAATTTTTCTTTTAAAACCACCTAAAACTTTTATACATTTTACACTTTTAGCGCCTGAATTATCAGCTACTTTTAATATAGTTTGTTGTTGAATCATAATATAAAAAATAGAATAAAAAATATTTTTTTTAGCATTTATAGCTTAATTGGATAGAGCGTCGGATTTCGGTCCCGAAAGTTATAGGTTCAAATCCTATTAAATGTAAAAAAAAATAAAGTATTATCATTAAAACCACCTAAAGTGAGCAAATGCTTTATTTTTTAAAGAAGATGTATGAACGTCATTTCTTTTTAACAAAATATTACTATTTTTTTTCAAAATATTTATAATTTCATTTTTAAAATTTACCAATAAACCAGTTTTTGACTGAAATTTAATACTTTTAATAATAGTTTTTATAGCCCAAATAATTCTATTTTTTGGTAATAGCATAAACGGAACTTCACGTATAATACGTTTTTTATTTTTTATTTTATATATAGAAAGAATTAAAGAACTATTTATTAAAGAAAACTTAAAAAAAAAAATAATATTTTTAATAGAACTTTTTTTTAATAATTTAAAAAAATCAAAAAAAATTTTTTCTGAAATACTTTTTTTTCCTTTCAGCATTAAACAATTAATAAATTTTTCACTTAATATGATTTTTGAATTATATTTATTAATTTTTTTATTTGTATTTTTAAAATAAATTAAATGTTTTTTTTTTAAATTGTAAAAATTAATTGTTTTACTTTTATGTAATAATTTATAATTTTTTAGTACCATATTTTGATCTTGATGTCTTTCTTGTCTTTAAACCTAAAAAATCTAATTTACCTCTAACTAAATGATATTTTATTCCAGGTAAATCCTTTACTCTCCCACCTCTCATTAAAACCGAAGAATATTCTTGTAAAGAATGTCCCTCTCCAGGTATATAAGCCATAACTTTTAAATTATTAGATAACCTTAATCGAACAAGTTTTCTAATAGCAGAATTAGGCTTTTTAGGAGTTCTTGTAAAAATTTTAATACAAATTCCTTTTTTTTGAGGTGATCCTTTTAATGCAGGGGTTTTTTTAAGAGCTGGTTTCTTTTTTCTTGCAAAATTAATTAATTGATTAATTGTAGGCACTTTTATATTTTAAAACAAATAGATAATTATTACCAAAAAAGGGATTTGAACCCTTACTCTTTAAAGAACTAGAACCTAAACCTAGCATGTCTACCAATTCCATCATCTTGGTAAATAACTAAATTAAATACTTGTTATCGGATTTGAACCGATACTCTTCAAATGGAATCAAATTTTAAGTCTGACGTGTCTACCAATTTCACCAAACAAGCTTATATATATAGAATTTATCATAAAATATTAAAAAATTAAAAATATAAATTACAGGGAGCATAACTCAAAGGTAGAGTGTATGTTTTGCAAACATAAAGTTATCGGTTCAAATCCGATTGTTTCCAAATAAAAAATTTAATGTCAATAGTTTTATGTAAAACTATAGAACTGTCTCTTCAAGTTGGATTCGAACCAACGACTAAATGGTTAACAGCCATATGCTCTAACCAACTGAGCTATTGAAGAATAAAGATTATTAGTGATTTAAAATAAATAATTTGTTTAAATTTAACCAAAATGGAAAGTTATATGAATTTTTATTAAAGTTAATTTCAGAAATTACAAAAAACTGTAGCGTTTTATAATTAATTTCTAAATATTTAGGGACAATTAATTTATTAGGATATAAACTAATATTTTTTACCAAATTATTATGAAAAGAAGAATGAATTTCAATAAAATCACCTTTTTTTACCAAATAAGAATTTATTGTAATTTTTTTTCCATTTATATAAACTTTTCCGTGACAAATTAATTGTCGAGAACTTCTAAGACTATTTAAAAACGAAGTTCTATATAGAATTACATCTAAGCGTTTTTCTAAAAACGATAAAAACAAAAAAGAACTTTTGTTATAACAGTTATTAATTTTAAATTTATTATAAACTTTTTTATAAATGTGATTAAAATTCTTATCTGACAATTGACCATAAAATAATTTAAATCTTTGTTTAGAATATAAATAAAATTTATATTTATTAATAAAACTAAACCCATATTTTGGTTTTAAATATAAGTAATGATCAAAAAGACTAATTTTCTTTTTGTTTTTTAATTCATTTTGAACTAGAATAAATTTTTTCCATTTTTGTTTTTTAAAAGACAAAAATTTTGAACGTGATTGAACATTTTTATTTAACTTTATATAACTTTTATAAATCGGCTTATAAATATTTTTTTTTTTCATTAAATTTTTTTAAATTTAGATAAAGTCAAAATAGATTTTAATAAAAAATAAATAAAATGTTTAGTTTTTAAATTATGAAAACCACCTAAAATTTTATATTCTAAATTACTTAAATTACTTGAACTATTCATAAAAGAAATTAAAGGAATTTTATTAGATAAAATTTCTTTAACTATTTTTGTTTGTTTTGTTTGATTGTATACCACAATTAAATCTGGAATCTGTTTTATACCAATAACTGTTTTTAATTCCTTATTATTTAAATTTTTTTTTAACAATAATTTTTTTGTTAACAACATAATTTGTTTATAGTTCATTAAAAAATTATTTATCCAATTATCATAAGCTACATGATAATGATCCGTACTATAGAACAATAAATCATAATTTTTATTACCTGTACTAAAACTAGGAAATCCTATAAATAATATTTTTTTGTTATAATAATGAAATTTGTAAATTATTAATAAAGATTTTTTAATATAATTTTTAGTGTATTTTAAATTAAATAAACTAAAATTCTTTCTAAATCCTAGAATATAAGATGAATTTAAATAATAAAAAGATAATTTTTGCAAACCTAAATAACTTCTAGATTTTAATAAATTATAATTTATTAAGTTATATCTTTTGATTTTTTTAATTTTCATTAATATTTATAATTTTTTTCCTTTTTTCAATTTAATTTGTTCATTAAAATAAAAAATCCCTTTTGCTTTATAAGGTTCAGGCATTTTATAAGATTTTATTAAAAACGCTAATAAATTAACACTTTGTTGAAAATAACCATAAAAAAAAATTTTATTAGGTTTTGGACTAATTACTATTAAATTTTTTGGAATTCTAATGTAAATAAAATGACTATAACCTAATTTTAATTGTAATATTGTAAAATAAAGGTTTGTTAAAATAATAACCTTATAACCAACACCAACAAGATTTAATTTTTTTTTTGTTTTTTTTGTAGTTTCCTTAATTATTTGTTTTATATTAGTTAAGTAAGTATGGGATAAAAATTTTAATTTTTTGTTTTTATAATTATTTAATAAAAAAGGAGTTATTAATATTATATTAGTTTTATTAAAAATTTTTATTTGTGTTTTTAATTTAATTGATTTTGTAAATAAAAATCCTTTTATTACTAAAATATTATTTTCACAAAAAAAAACTGAAATATTTTTAGGTATTTTTATAATATTTTTTTTTAGAATAACTGTATTCATATATAATTTATATTTTTTACTTATTTAAAAAATTAAACAAAGTAATTCACCACCTATATTTAATTTTTTACAGGAATTTAAAGTTAAAATACCTTTATCAGTAGACAACAAGATTAAACCTAAATTAAAATTTATTTTCCATAATTGTTTTACAGAACAATATAATTTACAACTAGGTTTTGTTATTGACCTAACATGTTTTATAACTAATAAATTATTAGACTTATATTTTAAAAAAATTTCAAACATTTTTTTATGTTTTTTTGAAACAGTATAACCTAAAATATAACCTTCTTCCCATAAAATATTTAAAATAAAACCACAAACTTTTTTTTTTGGATGTAAAATAAACGCTTTATTAGATTTTTGTCCATTTTTTATATGAGTTAACAGATACCACAGAGTATTATTATTCATATTAATTTTTATTATCTAAAGATAGACTTGAACTATCGACCCAAGGATTTTCAGTCCTTTGCTCTACCACTGAGCTATTTAGATTAAATTGTTTAAATTAATTTCTCCAACGATATCTAATAATTTTAAATATTTACTGCTTATACATTTTTTCACTAAAAAATGGTTTAAACTTTTTAATTTTCTTAATTTTAAATGTAATAATTTTATTTTTACATTTACATCTAAATAAATATTATTTCTTATTTTACATAGTTCATTAATAAAAATATTTAAATCAACTACATAGAGTAGCAATTCAATACTAAACATACAATATTCAAAAGATTCTTTAGATTTTTTATTTACATGCGGTGATCTTAAAACAGTAATTTTCTTTTTT
>Ga0102824_1000551_pt1 | contig 13383 bp, 9 predicted proteins | sample ColrivemetaGS753_FD_78460 | JGI IMG/M metagenome (GOLD analysis project Ga0102824, IMG submission 78460) | Estuarine microbial communities from the Columbia River estuary - Ebb tide non-ETM metaG S.753 | ecosystem: Environmental > Aquatic > Marine > Intertidal zone > Estuary | place: USA... | reverse complement strand
TTTGTAAAGTAGAAAAGGTTAACCTAATTCAAGTTCAAGAACTTAGCTCCTCTGAGCGCGGTGACGGCGGATTTGGAAGTACCGGAACAAAATAAAGAATTTATGAAAGTAATTGTCCCTATGGCGGGTCGTGGAAGCCGCCTCAGACCACATACACTAACCATCCCTAAACCACTTGTTCCGGTTGGCGGCAAGCCGATCGTACACCGATTAGTAGCCGATATCGCACGTGTATGTGCCGAACCTATTGAGGAAATTGCATTTGTTGTTGGTGAATTTGGTGAGGCAGTTGAACAAGAACTTTTGTCTGTCGCAAAAAGCTTGGGTGCCAAAGGCAGCATTCATTATCAATTAGAAGCACTTGGAACTGCCCATGCTGTTTTATGTGCTTCCACAGCACTTGATGGTCCTGTGGTGGTAGCATTTGCCGACACCCTTTTCAAAGCTGATTTTAAGATTTCTCATGAAGACGAAGGCATATTATGGGTCAAGCAAATTGAAGACCCAAGTGCTTTTGGTGTTGTGAAACTCGATGCAAAAGGTCATATTGTTGATTTTGTAGAGAAACCACAAACATTTGTCTCTGATTTAGCCATGATTGGCATTTACTATTTCAAAGATGGCGCACGCCTTAGACAAGAACTACAATACCTCATTGACAACAATGTGGTGAAAAGCGGAGAGTACCAATTACCTGATGCCTTGCGAAGATTGACTGAAGCAGGCGTTGCTTTCAAACCAGGCACAGTAGATGAATGGCTGGATTGTGGAAACAAAGAGGTAACTGTTCAAACCAATCAACGTGTTCTAGAGCATGATGCCGAGGCGGGCAGGCTACAGAACTTAACGTCTGATATTTTGGATAGCGTCATTATCCAACCCTGTTATATTGGTCCAAATGTGCGTATTGAACGATCGATTGTTGGTCCTCATGTTTCTTTGGGCGAGGGTAGCGTTTTATCAGATGTAAATATCAAAAACGCTATTGTAGGTCAGCAAACTAAACTGACAAATGTAAATTTATCAGGAGCCATGATTGGTTCCAATGCACAATTCAATGGCCGCGCTAAAGACCTTAGCCTTGGTGATTATAGTTCTGTGAATGAATAAACTGATTTACCTCCTCGCATTGGCTGTACTTGCCTCTTGTAAGTTGCAACAACCAACAGCTGCTTTAAAAGACCCGGTATACATTCGGCAGTTTCATAGCGGTGTGCGAAGCATGTTGAATGCACAAAATGAAGAAGCTATAAAAGCTTTTCAAGCCTGTTTAGAAAAGGACCCCAAAGATGCCGCAGTGCATTATGCGCTCTTTCAAATTTATTTAAAACAAGAACGTTACCAAGAGGCGGCTTTTCATACTGAACAAGCAGCAGAATTTGACCCTAAGAATCTTCATTACAAGCGTGAATTAGCTTTTATGTATCAACAACTGGGCCAACATCAAGATGCGGCAGTCGTTTTCGAGGCCTTATTAAAAGCAGACCCAAAAAACATTGATTATTATAGTGGAGCACTTAAAAGTTACCAAGAACTTAATAAGCCCAGCAAATCTCTAATAGTCATAGAGAAATTGGAACAACAACTTGGTGAGAATCCGAATACCGTCCTTGAGAAATTTCGACTTTTTCAGCAAATGGGAAAAACCAAAGATGGAGTTGCGCTCTTGGAAGATGCGCGTTTACGTTTCCCAACGGAACCTAGCATTCTTGCCAATTTAGTAGATCATTATTTTCGTTCCCAAAATTATTCAGCAGGTTTTGGCTTGCTCAAAGACCTTGTTGAAGCCGACCCAGAGAATGGCGTCGCACTCTTGATGTATGGTGAAATGCTGTACCGTTCCGGTAAGAAAGATGAGGGGAAAAAATACCTACATGCTGGTATTTTATCACAAGGACCAAGTCTCGATCAAAAAATGAATATTTTGATCATGCTTATCAATGACAAGGCACCAGGTGGCATTGATCATCAATTAGAGCCACTTGTAAAGTATATGACCCAAAACTTTCCTAACGAAGCCAAGGCGCATTCAATAGCCGGAGATTATTTTTATGTTGCTGGGCAGATAAAATTAGCCATAGAAAGTTATCAGCAAACCCTTCGTTACGACCCCGACTTGTACCCGGTTTGGAATCAACTCTTCATATTAGAATACGAGCAAGAGTCTTGGACTAATCTACTCTTAGATGCATCGAGTTGTGCAGAATTATTTCCTAGCCAGCCTGTACCATTCTTTTTCAAGGGCATGATGTTAAATAGAGTTGGAAAACATGCCCAAGCTCTTGAGAGTCTTGAAATCGCGAAATCTTACATCATCAACGACAACGCCTTGTTAGCTGAAACGATGTTACAAATTGGACATTCGTATTTAGGCATGCACCAGCAAGAACAAGCTATGGCAGCTTTCAAAGAAGCCTTGAGTTTTGGCAATCAGGAACTAGAAATCAAATATTTACATTATTTCTTGCAGTATAAAATTGAAATCAACCAAACGACGCAACGTATTGATGAACTTGCATTGAAAACACCAAATGACGCAGGCATTAGATTTGAATTGGCATTTGCTGCCTTTCAAGCCGGACAATACCAAAAAGCGCTTCAAGAAATCCAATCGATTTCTACCAAAGAATTTCTACTAACTGCTGCCTATCAGGAACTTCTCGGAGACATTTATTTTCATTTAGGGCAAGCGCTAGAAGCTAATAATTGCTGGCAGAAAGCACTCACTTTTGGAGAGGGGAGTATTGTTCTATCCCAGAAAATCACACAAAAAACTTATGTTCAAAATCCATAGTATTTTCCTTTTTGGTCTTTTGATGTTTGGCTTTACTGCATGTAAAACTCAAGAGGCTATTGCCATCCAAGGAGATTTAGAGAAGCTTCCGAAAATCAAAGATAAAGAATTGATAGACCGTATTGATAGCCTTTCTCATATTGAACCTCAAACCTTTTACAGTAAGCTAACGGTTTCATATAAAGACCTAAGCAAGCCAAACAATGAAAGTGAAATTTCATTGAAAACCTCACTCAAAATCATCAGTGATAGTGCTGTTTCTGCTATTATTACCTATGCGCGCATACCAGTTGTAACGGCTCTTGTAACACAAGATACACTTTGCGTTGTCAATAAACGAGATCGTTGCTTTACTATTGCCTCATTGGTTTATTTAAAAGAATTATTTGGAGTGGACTTTTCTTATGAAAACATCGAGGAAATTATTTACGGCAAACCGCTAGATTACCAAATCACACAAAAATATTTTGTAGATAATGACCCATTCCACTACAGTATTTCAACCCATAAAAAACGAGATCGCAAAAAACTTGATCGCAAACAAAGTGATGATCTTATCATTCAATACCGTCTTTCTGAAAATGCCAAGGCGCTCAAACAAACCCGTATCTGGAGCGTAGAGGATTCAACAGAAATCAGTGTGGTGTATTTAGAAAGACAACAATTTAATGGCTATGATTTGCCAATGAATGTGGAAATAAACATACGAACGCCAAAAAAGACAATCCTACTCACGTTGCTTTACGATCGTGTTGAAGTCAATGAACCTCAAGAATTAATCATCGTCATACCAGAAAGTTATGAAAAATGTGATTAGCCTCATTTTGATTTTATTGGTAGCACTATCTGTGCATGCCCAACAAGATCAAAATAAACTCAAGCGAGAACAACAGAAATTAGAGAAGAGAATCTCTAATACCAAAAAGTTATTGAATAAAGTCAAAAACAATAGCCAAGCATCACTTAATGAAATTCGTTTAATCGAAAATCAAATTAAAAACCGCGAAGCATTGGTCAATCTCTTCGACAATCAAGTTCGGAGTGCAGAAATGAAAATTGTTCAGAAAAAAATCGAAATCAAAAGACTACGTTCTAAACTCAATCAATTAAAACAGCAATACCGCAAAATGTTCATATATGCCTATAAACACCGAGGTAACTATAATAAAGTAATGTATTTGCTAGCTTCTTCAGATTACAATGAGGCCTTGAGGCGCAATCGCTACCTTAAAAAAGTAGCTGCTATTCAACGTAAACAGGCTGCACTTATCAAGCAACACCAACAACTTATTCTCAAAGAAATCAAGCAAATTGATTCAGAAAAACTCATCAAGCAAAGAGCCTTGGAGGAGAAAAAACAAGAACGGGAACTGATTGAAAAGGATAAAAACAAAAAGGAAAAGTCCTATCAAAAATTTAAAAAAGAAGAACAAGCCTTAATTGGACAGCTCAAAGCGGACGAGCGCAAAAAGCTACAACTTAAAAAACAGATAGATGCTGCAATTAGAGCAGATATCGCAAGGGAACAAGCAAAAGAAGCAGCGCGTCAAGCTGAACTTGCTAAAAACGCTAAAGCAAGCGCTAATTCAAATAAAGGAGATGCTAGTAAAAGTAGTGCAACAGCGGCCCCAAAAATTGTGGCCACGCCAATGTCTACCGAAGGCGCTGCAGTTGGAAAAAGTTTTGCAGCCAACCGCGGACGACTCCCGTGGCCTGTAGACAATGGAAGTATTACTGAAAAGTTCGGCAGAAACTACCACCCAACATTAAGTGGCGTAGAATGGAATAATAATGGTATCGATATAACTTGTAATAGTAGCTCAAAAGTAAGGGCAGTATTTGAAGGAGAGGTCACTACCGTATTTTCAGTGGCTGGGGCAGGCAAGGTTGTCATCATTAAGCACGGGGCTTATCGAACCGTATATGGTAATTTGGCAGAAACATTTGTTGGCGTTGGCTCAAAAGTATCTACCAAACAAGCTATTGGCACACTTCTAAACGACAGTGGCGTGTCGGTTTGTCATTTCGAAGTCCATGAAGTGGTTGGTGTAAGTCCAGTAACGCTTAATCCATCACTTTGGATTGGTCGTTAATCAGTAATTCACGTTCGTATACAAGCCACATAGCACAGATTCCCCAAATAGGAACTGCAGCCTTGTCTGTATCTAGGTAATTATTTAGAAAGGCATGAATGAAGTAAGTAGCAAGAGCCATTATCGTGCTTAATACAATAATTCGATCTGACTTCATGGATTTTGGGAGCCGATGGTAGAGCGTAATTCCAGTATAAAATATGGCAAAAACTAGAGCGATTAATGTGAGCATACCTATAAGCCCGGTTTCGGCTAGCGCGCCCAAATACTCACTGTGCGCATTCCCCATATCTCCAAAATTAGTCGAGATGATTGTGAGGTTTTCTGGTCGTTGAAATGGCGCATATTCAAAGGCATAAGTTCCTGGCCCATATCCAAAAATAGGTCTTTGCCTGAACATTTCTATGGCACAACTCCAACGATTGATTCGTTCGAGATTAGAAGCATCTGTAGAAATATTAGCAGCACTTTGCAAGCGCTCATCAAAAGATTCTGTCGTATGCTCATACTTGTTGCGCTCAAGTTCCATTTGAATCCGATCCCATTGCAGTAATATCACGAGCATTCCGATGCCAGCCAAAATCGCTAATGGTTTCCAGGATATTTTGTAGTAAAGTAAAAAGGCTACTCCGATACTCCCAACCACACTTAACCAGGCAGCTCTAGTGTAGGAAAGAACCAATCCTACCAAAATGATGACAATAATTGTGATGAGCGTCATTTGTACTAAAGGATGGTGTTTTTTATAAAGATAGAGTCCAAATACCAGGGGCAGTACAAGTGCGACAATTGCCCCGTAGATGGTATGATCTTTAAAAAATGGGGACATCACCCAATGCCCTTCCTTCTCTCCAAAACCATAAAAAGAATGATGAATGAGCGTGTATAAAATTACAATGACTGTTGCGCTTATAAATAGCCATAGAAAAGCAATGCGATTTGCTTGTTTTTGAAAAAAGTAGGTTCCAAAAAATAATATGGGAACAATGAACCAAAGCCTGGCTAAAATGAATTTCAACGACACAATTGGATGACTACTTGTGATAGCTGAAATGAGCAACCATAAGAGATAAATAATTACCGTCCATATGAGGGGACTACGCCATATTTGTACAGGTAAAAATCCTTTTTTTATTTGAATAGCACTAAGTAAAATCATCAAACCAAACAACAACGGTTCTGTAGGAATGAACAAACCAAAATCACTGGTGTATTCTTCAATATTAATGGAGAGTGGGGTTAGGAAAGCCAAACTCAAGAAAAGTTTTTCCGTTTCAAAAATGGCAAAGTAGATGGCAAGAAGGCCAACGGGGATTAATGAAAATACTGTTGGGTCGTTCATTTGAACTTTATGCTGCAGCCTGTTGAAGCTCCTTAATTCTTTGTCGGATCAATAGGAAGAAAAGCCCAAATAGAAAGCCACCAATCGTTGAAACTAAAACAATTATCATTCTTTTTGGTTTTTCTTTACGGTCGGCAACTACTGCTCTTTCAACTACGAATTTATGATTAAAGTTCGCGTTAGCATCTGATTCCGCTTGTTCATAGGAGACTTTAAAATCTTCAATCTTTACGATTTTTTCATTTCGCTGGTATTCTAGCCCATCGTAAACCGAACCGTACTTACTATTAGCTTCAATTTTTTTACGAAGTTCTTCTTTTTCTTGAGGGTTTTTGGCGTCAACTAAAGCCTGATAAAGTGTTGCTCGGGTATCATTGGGTAAGACGCCTAATTTTGCAAGATCTTCCAATCGTTGCAATATAGAATCGCGTTATTTTTCCATTTGTTGCTTTTTACGCAAATTGATTTGAAATGCTGGAATAGTGCGCTCTCTAATCATTTCATTTTTGATGGTATCAATCAACTCAACTATGTCATTGGCCATTGCAGCAGCTTGCTTCGGGCTTTCATCAAGCACATCAATTTGAATTGACCCATAACGAGTTCTGCTAAAAGTAAAATGTTGATTATATGCCTTATTGAGTTTGTAGTATTTATTTGGATCTGATTTGGAAATTTCGTAGTCTTTCATAAGGTCATATTTCTGAACAATACGGTCCCTAATGCGAGAGGAAGATAAAATCTGAACGAGTTGTTCGGCCTGTTCCTCTTCTCCAAAGTCCATAGCTGCTGCTTTCACATTACGTTGCTCTGAGAACGACACATTGCTTGAGGCTGCAGGAAAAACAATTGCAGAAGATAGATATAGCGGAGTAATAAGAAAGGAAACGATAATAGAAACTATCAATGCTACACCCGTAAAAATGAGTAGAGATTTACGCTGATTCCAGAGAAATATCAAAAGTGCGTTGCGTTGATCTGTTAGGTTGTTACTTTCCATAATGCTTACTTGCGGCCAATTTTTTTTCAAAGCTATGACAATAACTCCGAAAATCCATAATTATTGCGTTTTAGTACGCTTTTGAACCAGTGAAATGAGTTCTTTGATATCTATAAATCTTAGCGCTAAAAGCGTGATGAGCGTTGCTAAAATATCGAATACCAAGATCCAATTACCGTATACAAAGCCAATCGGGGTCCAATCAACAATAATAAACCAAAAGAATAAGATAAAAATGAGCAATGGGTATCTATAGAAGTGCCGATCAATAAATGGTAAAGCAAACAGGCGTTTACAATAAAAAGCCTGTGCCATTGCAACAAGAATTTGAGTAAAAGCAGCTACCCCTGCGGCAATAACCGCAGCCCCATTGAGTACTTTTGGCAGCAAGATTAAATTCAAACTTATATTGACCAATAAACCTATGAAGGATATGCTATTCAATACCTTTAATGAGCTATTTGCCGTAAGTAAGGAGCCATATAAAAGGTTTGATGCCATCCCAAAAAAAGCGATACTTAATAGAAATAATATACCGCCGCTATCTACAGATGTACTGTTATAAATTTGATCAATTAGGAGACTACCTCTCATAAGGCTAAAAATGATAAAAGCTAAACTCGAACCGAGCAATAGTTTAGAAGCCTGCGAAACCAACGTTGCAATCACTTCTGGCTTTTCTTTGATCAATTTAGAAAACATCGGATAAAGCAAGCCCGCGAAAACCATCGCAAACATATAAAGGGCATCAATCAAGCGGTAGGCTTGCGCATAATAGGCCGCTTCTTGCGCCCCATTTAACGAAATATGCAGGAGCAAAAGTGCATCTATACGGGTATAGAGCGTCATCAATACAATAAGTAAGGCAAAGGGGAGCGCTTTTTTTACAATTGGCAGGATAGTACCAAAATTTGGCCATTCAAATTTAGGTCGCATGTAGTAAATTGTTAGTCCACCTGCTATAAGAAAGCTTAACGCATAACAAACAAATTGAAAAATGCTATATGACTCAATGTCGATGAGTTTGAAACCATCTGGATAAAAATAAATGATGTAGCCTAGAGATATGATGAGCAGAAGGCGATCGAGCACGCTCAAAAAGGCATCTAGTCGAAAGCGTTGTTGGCCGGCAAAATAACTCCTAAAAAAAGCGATATTGGCAATTAAAAATTGGTTCAGGCCCAGCAGGAGAATGAGCTTATATTCGGTCCATGACAAGGTTATAAAAACTTTAATTAACCCAATTCCAGAAAGATATAGCAGCATTAGTAAGATACGCAGGCCAAGGATAGACGAAAATAACTTTTTGGCTTCTGTTATGTTTTGGGCACTCAGTTGTGTACTGTAATTATTGATGCCAAAATCGAATACAATTGAAATGATGAGGCTAAAATTGAAAAATGCGAAGTATATTCCGTATTGCTGGCCAACTATGTTTTGTACTGCAGCATCGATTGCAAAAATCGATATCGGTTTCACAAGGAGGTTTAGCCCTAGTGAAAAGAATAGATTGGAATAAAAACTTCGTTCCCTCATGCACCTGAATGGTCAGGCCCAAAGATAGGATTTTCTATTTATTAGCGCAGTAAATTCACATGGCCTGTAAGAACCTTGCGTTCGTCAAGGTCTGGATTTTTGTACAGGATTCGATATGTGTACATTCCTGTCGGTGCAGCCAATGCATCTGGCCCATATGTGCCGTCCCAACCTATTGTAGAATTATGACTTTCAAAAATAATTTCGCCCCAGCGGTTATATATTGTCAGCTCATAGTTTTGAGCATCAAAACCAGAGTAGAAAACGGGGCAAAATATTTGATTGTTTTGATCACCGTCAGGCGTGAAAGTGTTCGGAATATAGAGTAATTCATTGTATTGGTATCCAATGCTAAATGATGTTGCATCTGTACAAAGTAAATCTGTGAGTGCAGTAAGCGTGATGGTATAGCCGTTCATTGTACCTTGAAAAACGTGTGAAGGCTCAAAATCATTAGAGAATTGCCCATCCCCAAAATCCCAAATATAGTTCGTAGCCCCGATTGATAAATTGCTAAACATAACGTACTGAGCTTCTTGTGTGAAAACGCTAATAGGCGATTCAAAATCAGCTACCGGTAGGTCTTCTACATAGATATAAGCTAATTCGGTGTGCGAATCATAGCAACCAAAAGAGGTGGTTGCTGCCAAACTGACATCAAAAGTGCCGCCATTTCCAAATACGATTGTTGGCGCAATTCCAGAAGCAGAAAGACCATTGCTTGTAGACCAGCTATAAGTTGCATTGGTTGCATCATCTGCCGCAAAACTAACGGCCAGTGGAGCGCAACCTTCTATAGGTGTAGCACTAAAAGTAACGACAGGAAGCGGATGAACCGTAACTAAGCCCGTAGCGGGTAAACTCGGACAATTATTCAGCGTGTAAACCACTGTTAATGTCGTATCTTGAAGCGGTGTAAAAGTTTGGTTGGCACCACCCAAAACACTATTTGGGCCCCATAAATAGTTGCCGCCAGGGAGGTCTGGTGTAGCAGTTAGTGTAACAGGATCCGTTTCACAAATTGTTTCACTTGTGAGGCTAACAACAGGAATGGGATTTACCGTTACTTGTGCAGTTGCCGAAGGACTTGTACAGTTATTTAGGGTGTAGGTAACTGAGTAGTTTGTACTACTTGCAGGGCTTATACTTATGGTGTCGTTGGTATCGTTTGTTGACCAAAGAAAACTGCCCCCAGCAAGGTTAGCTGTAGCTACTAAATCAATTACATCACCAAAACAAATAACTGCATTAGCAGTCTGAACAACAGGAATTGGGTTTACTAAAACAGTTGCACTTGCGGTATCTTGGCAAGATAACAAATCGTAAATCACAGTATAAGTTGTTGTTAAAGCAGGACTAACCGTAATGCTAGAGCTGCTTGCAACGGTCGGGGTCCAGGAGTAAGTGCCACCAGGTAGGTCAACACTTGTATTGAGTGTGGTGGAACTGCCAAAGCAAATAGTGTCGTTAGTGGTACTAATAACAGGATACGGCTTTACGACAATAGTACCGCTCACACTAGGGGAGACACACCCATTAGCACTTGTGAAAACAACACTGTAGTTGGTTGTTGTGGTAGGGCTTTCCGTTAATGTTGCTGTTGTAGCGCCGGTGCTCCAAAGGTAGGTTCCTCCGGCTGTTACATTATTTACGAAAAGTGTACCGGTATTACCAATACAAATAGAATCAGTTGTTACTACTGGTTGCGGAGTTGACTCGACGGTTACAGTTACATTGGCGGTTCCGGTACAACCAGCTGCCGTATATTCGACGGCATATGTGGTAGTAGTGCTTGGTGAAACCGAAAGGGTAGGACCGGCCCCAATTTGTGTACTATTTAAGAACCAAGTAAAGGTTCCTCCTGGAGTTGGTGAGCTAGCCGTAAGCGTGCCGGTTCCACCAGAACAGATGGTAATTGGAGCAGCTGTAATTGTTGGTCCGGGATTTACAGTTACTGTAGTTGTGGCATTTACTGTACCACAATTTGGCACTGTTAAGGTGACTGTGTACGTGCCTGCCGCCAATGTAGTTGGACTCGGGATAGTTGGGTTTTGCAGTGTGGAGGAATAATTATTTGGACCTGTCCAAGCCCAAGAATAATTTGCCCCGGTCGGGTTTGGAGTAGCGTCTAAAGAAAATGGCTGGCCAGCACAAATTGGCCCCGTATTTGAAGCAGTTAATGTTGGTGTCTGACAGCAATTAATATACATTGTAATACGCCCAATGTTATAATTAACTTCTGACCAAATGTTCGCCATGGCTGCTCCAGTACCTGCCGGACAAGATTGCATCCCACTACGCTGTAGTGTCGTATTGAATCCGTTGATACTTGTCACAAAATTTGCCGGGCCATAGCTATTGACACAATTTGCACCCCTAGCACCGTAAACACCTATGATCTCGCCGGATGCAACAGGAATATTACAGGCAATTACTTGATTTGCCGGGGCATTTGAAATAGAAAATAGTTGAACAAAATTATTTGTTGTTGCTGCAAATGCAGGAGGTGGTCCTGCGGTGAAACGAACAACACGAATGGTTTGAGTTCCAGTAGGATTGGCATCGGGTGGTATATATAATCCACAAATGGTAAAACTTGTAGGCGCTGTAAAATGGTAGCCACGTATCATACTAGTGAAAGTGTTTGTCTGTGTGCCAACACTAATAGGTGTCCCTTGGGCGAAAATTTCGCTAAAAAAAGAACTTAGTATGATTGTGAGTATTAATATTTTTTTCATTTATCTAATCAAATTTACATGACCTTTAATAGTCTGACGCTTGTCAATTGTTGGTAGTTTGACAGTAATCAAATACGTATACGTACCATTTTGACAAGGGTTGCCTTGCATTCCAAATGACCCATCCCATCCAACCGAGGGGTCTCGAGATTCAAAGACCATCTCTCCCCAACGATTGTATATCAGGAATTGGAAATTGTAAGGATCAATACCGGCTGTAAATATAGGTAGAAAGGTTTGATTGAATTGATCTCCATCAGGAGTAAATGTATTGGGTATATAGTATACTAAACCAGGATCAAACCCAATAAATAAACTGACAGTATCTAAGCACCCTAAATTTGAATAAGCAAATAATGTAACTGTTGTTCCTTCATTGTCAAGATTGAAAATATAAGATGGCCCTTCATCAGTTGATGAACCGCCTTCGCCAAAATTCCATTGGTATGTACTTGCACCATTTGAGTTATTCCAAAAAGATAGTTGTTGGTTAGGTTGAGTAAATACTTCTGCCGATGGTTCAAATGAAGCTATTGGGTAATTGTCAACTTCTATCATGTTTGAAAGCGTATTAGTAGTTGAACATCCATTTAGTGTTGCGGTTAGTGTTATGGAATAACTGCCGTTCGCTTGAAAATCGAAGCTAGTTTGCGCTCCAGATGCATTTAATTGATTACTGGTTTGCCAGGTGTAGCTAGTATTAGAAAGAACATCTGCAGTAAAATCTACACTCAAAGGTGCACAGCCCTGTTGTATATTGGCACTGAATGTACTTACGGGTAATGGTAAAACAGTAACAGTGGCTGCTAATGTATCAGATGAACATCCGTTAAGTACATTAAAAACTTCAATAGTTGTATCTTGAATCGGCGTAAAAGTATAGGTGGGGTTGCCTTGAATAGCGTTCGCCCCCCAGAAATAGGTACCTGTTGGGTTGGCTGATGCTTGCAGAGTTACAGGATCTCCAGAACAAATCGTTTGATTGTTTATGGAAATGACAGGTAAAGGATTAACGGTCAGCATAGCAGTAACGGGAATTGAACTACAGCCATTAATTGTGTAGGTTACACTTAGGTTAGTAGTATTCGTCGGACTCAACACGAGTGTGTCGTTAGTAGAACCATTGTCCCATAGAAATACGCCATTTGGTAAATTAGCACTTGCAATGAGTTCGCCCGTTTGTCCTTCACAAATTGTAGCGTCTTGTACTTGGACTATCGGGACTGGCTTAACAATAATCTCAGCAGTGGCAGTATCTGTACATCCCGCTAGATCATAGATGACACTATAAGAACTTGAACTACTTGGCGAAATATTCAAATTAGCTTGATTGTTTGTGTTGTTCATCCATGAATAAGACCCACCAATTAAGTCAACTTGTGTCGTTATTGTTCCAACTGACCCATCACAAATGGTATCATTTTGTGCGCTTATATTGGGATATGGATTTACAACAACGGTCATTGTAGTGGTATTTGCACAAAGCCCAGGAGTTGGTGTAAATGTATATGTAGTTGTTGAAATATTATTGACTGCAGGACTCCAGGTCCCGGTTACACTATTATTAGAAACAACAGGTAAATTAATAATATCACCGGTACAAATTGGTGCGATTTGCGTAAATGTTGGGATGGTATTTGCCTGGCTAGTAATGGTAATTGTTTCCGTGTCTGAGCACCCATTTGATTCAGTTACCGTGACTATATATGTTCCGGCTGTTGTCACTTGTAATTGAGCATTTGTACCGACAACTCCAGTTGCGTTAGACCATGAATAATTTTGTCCGCCACTTGCTGTTAAAGCAATAGAAGTTGTATTACAATCTAAAATTGTTGTTCCATTTGAAATAGCTGCTGTTGGAGCTGTATTGTTTTGAGTGA
>Ga0102824_1000525_pt1 | contig 13928 bp, 10 predicted proteins | sample ColrivemetaGS753_FD_78460 | JGI IMG/M metagenome (GOLD analysis project Ga0102824, IMG submission 78460) | Estuarine microbial communities from the Columbia River estuary - Ebb tide non-ETM metaG S.753 | ecosystem: Environmental > Aquatic > Marine > Intertidal zone > Estuary | place: USA... | reverse complement strand
TTTCGGGTTCCAGCTCAGCTATAATTTCGCATGCCCGAACCTTAGGGGCGCCGGAAACCGTGCCCGCTGGAAAGCCAGCGAATAAGGCATCAATTGCATCTTTATCATCGGCCAATGCGCCTACTACATTTGACACAATGTGCATCACATGGCTGTAAAATTCGACCATATAGCTGTCTGTAACCGTAACGCTGCCACCCTTGGTCACGCGGCCCACATCGTTGCGGCCCAAATCGAGCAGCATGAGATGCTCGGCGCGCTCTTTGGGGTCGGCCAGCAGGGATGCCTTGTTTTCCGCATCTTCAATGCTACTTTTACCACGCGGCCGCGTACCCGCAATTGGCCGGATTGTCACTTCGCCGCCACGCGCACGCACCAATATTTCTGGGCTTGAACCGATAAGCGCAAATCCGGGAAGGTCGATGAAATACAGAAATGGGGAAGGGTTTATCCGCCGTAATGCACGGTACAGATGTACTGGGGGCAAATCAAAGGGTGCGGTGAACCGCTGCGCCAGCACGACTTGGAAAATGTCGCCCGCTTGTATGTAATCCTTGGCTGCAGCGACCATTTCTTTATAACGTCCGGCGGGAAGTACCGGATTTAGCTTTAGCTCTTGTCCATCAATCTGCGCCGTTGGCTCTGCCTGGCCGACATGTCCGTAATCGAGCAACCGTTCCACCTCATCCAAGCGTTCATGGGCCAGCGCAACTGCACGGGTATCTTCCATGCCCGTCCAAACGGGTGCCACAAGGAACATCTCATCCTTCAATCGGTCGAATAGCAATATAACCGTTGGCCGCACAAACAGCATGTCGGGCAATTTCAAAACCGACTGCGGTGCTCGGGGAAGCTTCTCAACCAAACCAATAGTTTCATAACCGAAATAGCCGACCAAGCAGGCAAGGGCAGGGGGCAGTTCTTCGGGGACATCCATCCGGCATTCTGCCGCCAAGGCTCGCAATGCGTCGAGTGATGGCAGCGGGGAGGGAACAAAGGCCCCGCGATCTGTCATCCATTGGTTGTTGATTTCGGCCTTGTCGCCAGCGGCGCGGAAGACGAGGTCGGGCGCTATACCAATAAGGCTGTGGCGACCGCGTGTTTCGCCGCCCTCGACCGATTCCAAAATGAAATCGCCGCGTTCTGCCTCGAACAATTTTAGCGCAGCCGACACCGGAGTTTCGGTGTCAGCGATGCGCTTTCGCCAAATGAGCTGCGGCTTAGTTACCGTCACGATTTGTCAGGCGAGTGCGGAGTTCTTCAATCCCGCCTTCATTCTTTTCAATACCAGCGTTTTTACCGGCAGATACGATCATCTGTGCGGCATATTCCTGCTGCAAGATGCCAGTCAGTTCCTGTTTGCGAGCCATCAGCATAGGCGCGTTACCGCCCGCATCACCCTTTATCACGTCGGTAAGATGTACCACATACCAACCACGATCCCCACTCGCCGATAGAATTTTTGCCGTGCCCTTTTTCATGGCAAACATCATCGACAATGGTGGTGGAGCTGGTTTACCCGCACTTGAGATATCCGCGCGGGTCCCGTTAAGGCGTTCAACCTGTGCGCCCTTGATACCGGCAGCGGCAAGCGCGGCTTGAAGGGGCTGCCCAGCATCTACGGCTTTGCGCAAGGCATCCGCAGCGGCCCGTGCCGACTTTGCGCCTTCCGACAATGCCCATTGTTGTTGCACAATGCTACGCACGTCATCCAAAGGCGGTGGCGCTGCTTCTTCGAACTCCGCAACTGCAATCATGGCGAATTTCTCACCAGGCACCAACTCAATCAATTGCGCCTCGCCGCTGGTTTCCATTTGGAACGCCGCTGGCAACATCGCCTCCATTTCTGGGATGGGCTTATAATTTGGGTTGCTGATGTCCTGTCCGGTCGCAAGCAATTTAGGCGAAGTGTTAACCTTTAAACCATTTTGTTTCGCTACATCGGAGATGGTCGCACCATCCGCGAACGCATCTTCAATCTCGGCGGTCATTTCGGTCAGCATTTCCTCGCTGCGCGTTTTGAGCAATGTTTTCTCAATGTCGGAGCGCGCGGCTACCAGCGACTTTGCCGCAACATTATTGATGGCGTCGACACGGGCCACCATCCAACCAAGCTTGCCACGAGCTGGTTTTGCGACGCTGCCCTGCGCTGCAGCGAATACTGCATTGGCGACTGCTGGCGTTGTGGAACTCGCTAGGCTGTCTTTGGTAACATTTGTCGATGTCGTTACAGAGAGGCCTAGTTCCCCAGCAACTGCTGAAAGCGACTTGCCCGCAGCAACCTTTGCAACAACGGATTTTGCCGCGGCCTCTGTTGGCACGATCATTTGGCTGATATTCCGGGTTTGTGCGGCGGCAAATTGCACGGCATTTGCTTTATAATAAGCTGCAATGTCCGCCTCGGTCGGCTTGGCACGTTGTGCAATGATATCACGGCCAAAGATCGCATAGCTAACGGCCCGTTTTTCCGGGATGGTGAACTTTACGGAGTTGGCGCCATAAAACTTCGCTAACACAGCCTCGCTTGGCGCGCGCGTTGGCAAAAATGCTGTCGCTGGAATGGATGCAATCTGTCCAGTGCGCTGCTCCAGCATTAACGAGGCATAAGGCAACACCATACCGTCAGGCGCGGCTGGTCCGCTGGCGGCTGCGGGCAAAATCTGCTGTGCGAATAAATTTTGAGTTATATCGTCGCGAATGGCTTTTTCGCTAACGCCTATTTGCTGGGCAAAGGCGCGAAACGCTTCAGCGCTGAACTTGCCATCTAGCCCCATGGCACCTGGGATTTTGCGTATTTCAGAATCTACCAGGCGCTTGCTCACTGCCATGCCATATTCTTCGCCAAAAACCGTGATGGCATAGCGGTTGATTAATTGTTCCAAAGTGGAATCCAGACCGCCACCATCGACAAATTGGCTCATATCAAGCGTTGGCGTGTTCTGACGCTCTGCCCGCAATTGATTTTCAAGCGCGTCATTCAACTCACTCAAAGTGATATTCTTGTCGCCTACTCGGGCAACGTTACCGCCACTTAATGCGCCAAAATTGCCAGAACCACTGACGTCCCCAAGCGCAAAGGCAATGGCGATCAATCCAACAAATATGAGCGCGAAAAGCGCGCCGAACTTTGAATTAATGAGCGAACGGATGGAGCTAATCATGAACTAGTATTTCCTGCGTATACGGCGCTAAATGCCTTCTGCGTGCCGCTTTAGGCGGCAAGGCGCTGGCAATCAAGGGATAGACTTGCCCAAAGGGCGGAAAGCATGGATAGCCCAAATAGATTCGTACCGCAGGAATATCAGGGGTGTCAGATGCGTAAATTCATTGTCGGCAATTGGAAAATGAACGGCACGTCCAGTGATCTGGACGAAATAGCCGCAATTTCTGCTGTGGCGCAGTATCATATCTCTGTGGATTCGGCTTTATGTCTTCCTGCCACGCTTATCGAACGCGCCGTAAAAGCCGTTGGCGCGTTTCCGATCGGCGGCCAAGATTGCCATATGCAGAAATCCGGCGCGCATACAGGCTGTGTTTCTGGCGACATGTTATCCGATGCAGGTGCAGTGCTGACCATCATTGGGCATAGTGAACGACGCGCAGCGCAACAGGAACAGGACAGCGATATCCGTGCCAAGGCCGAAACGGCGCAGGCAGCGGGTTTAAACGCCATTGTTTGCGTCGGCGAAACGCTTGAAGAACGAGAGGCTGGCAAGGCGTTGGACATCGTCCTTGCCCAAGTTGCGCACTCCTTGCCGGACTCCGCAGCAGGCGGGTGGCTCAGCGTTGCCTACGAACCGGTATGGGCCATTGGAACGGGCCGTGTTGCGGAACCCGCCGATGTGGCAGGAATGCATGCCGCCATCCGTACAGCCTTGGTTACGCGATTTGGCGCAGAGGGCGCTAACATACGTATTCTATATGGCGGCTCGATGAACGGCGACAATGCTGCAGTCCTACTGGCGGTGCCAAATGTTGACGGTGGATTGATTGGCGGCGCAAGCCTGACGGCAGCTAAATTCCAACCGATATTGGCTGCAGCCCAAGCCATCGGCGAATAGCATTGAAGAATTGTTATACGCTCGCTATGTGGGCGCGGTAATCATTGGGCTTTTGCCTTTAAAATTCGGAATTTCTTTCATGGGTATTTTTCATTTTCTCATCGTCGTTCAGGCCATTATCGCTGCATCGCTCGTTGGCGTCATCTTGATGCAGCGTTCCGAAGGCGGCGGCTTGGGCATGGGGGGAAGCCCATCGGGCCTCATGTCCGCCCGCGGCGCAGCAGACTTTTTGACGCGTACCACAACCATTTTGGCGACCGCGTTTATCATTTTATCGATATCACTGGCTTTTGTTGCAGCAAAAAAGGGCGGTAGCGCTGAAATCGATAATAGCTTGCAACGCACCGAGGTTCCCGCAGCGCCGACAGCGCCCGTGACGAATGCACCGGCGGCGGCGACGCCATCGGTACCTGCGCCTGCAACCGAAGTTCCGCTCGATAAATAACCCCTCGGGTCAGAAAACCCGTTTTACACAGGTTAATTTTCATAGGGCGGATTCGCGCGCTTGTGTTTTGGTGAAAAGATAGCTTAAGCCTTTTCTCCCATGGCACGGTTCATTTTTATCACCGGTGGCGTGGTCTCCTCGCTTGGCAAAGGTCTTATGGCGGCATCGCTTGCAGCCCTTTTGCAAGCGCGCGGTTATCGCGTCCGCATCCGGAAGTTCGACCCTTATCTGAACGTCGACCCAGGCACGATGTCGCCGTATCAACATGGCGAAGTTTATGTGACCGATGACGGCGCGGAAACCGACCTCGATCTTGGCCATTATGAACGTTTTACCGGCGTTTCTGCGCGTCAGTCAGACAACATTACGTCGGGCCGAATTTATCAGACGATTATCCAAAAGGAACGTCGAGGGGATTATCTCGGCGCAACAGTGCAGGTCATTCCGCATGTTACCGACGCGATTAAAGAATTTGCTAAAGCAGATACGCAGGATTTGGATTTCGTTCTTTGCGAAATCGGCGGCACGGTAGGCGATATCGAATCGCTGCCGTTTATTGAGGCCATTCGCCAGTTGCGCAATGAACTTGGCCGCGAACGGACCTTGTCCGTTCATGTAACCTTGGTGCCCTATATTGCGGCTGCAGGTGAGTTGAAAACGAAACCAACCCAGCACAGCGTGCGCGAATTGACATCCTTGGGTATTCAACCTGATGTTCTATTGTGCCGGTGCGAACATCCGCTGCCGGAAACAGAGCGCGCGAAAATCGCAGCATTTTGTAACGTGCGTAAAGAGGCAGTCATACCTGCGTTGGATGCAAAGAGCATTTATGCTGTGCCCCTGCAATATCATGCCGAGGGCCTTGATAACGAAGTTTTACGGGCATTTGGTCTTGAATCGGGTGGCGAGCCTGATCTTGGCCGTTGGGATGATATTATCGACCGGCAGTCAAACCCTGAGGGCGAGGTTACGATTGGCGTTGTCGGCAAATATGTCGGTCTTGCCGATGCATATAAGTCCCTCAATGAAGCTTTAACGCATGGCGGCTTGTCAAACCGTGTGAAGGTTAACATCAAATGGATTGATGCGGAATTGTTCGAGCAATCCGAAGATGACATTGCCACCGCGTTGGAACCCATGAATGCTATTTTGGTCCCAGGCGGATTTGGGGAGCGCGGCTCCGAAGGTAAGATTGCTGCGGTCAAATTCGCGCGTGAACGTCAGGTACCCTTTTTCGGCATCTGCTTGGGCATGCAAATGGCCTGTATTGAGGGTGCACGGAATACTGCTGGGTTATCAGACGCATCCAGCACCGAATTTGGCCCTACAGACGAACCTGTCGTTGGCATCATCACCGAGTGGATGAGCCAGGAGGGGCTTCAAAAGCGTGAAACGGGCGGTGATATGGGGGGCACGATGCGCCTTGGTGCTTATGATGCTGTGCTGGCCGGCAACAGCCATGTGGCGTCGATTTACGGCACGCAGGACATATCCGAGCGGCATCGCCATCGTTATGAGGTCAATGTCCATTATAAATATGCGTTGGAGCAGGGCGGTCTGGTGTTTAGCGGCATGTCGCCCGACGGGGAGCTCCCCGAGATAGTCGAACGTCCCGACCATCCATGGTTTATCGGTGTTCAGTTCCACCCAGAATTGAAGTCACGGCCATTTGCGCCACACCCCTTGTTCGCGAGCTTTGTGAAAGCTGCAATGGAACAGAGCCGCTTGGTATAAGGCGCGCGCTGCCGGTTTTGCTCTACGCTTATGCAGAAAGTGAAGGGGCGGCACGTCTGTATCGCCCGCCCCTAATCTTATGGCTTACGCAGCTTGCGGCCCTTTTTTCGTGGGCGCGGGATCATGTTCAATCACAGTGGTAGCCGTTTTCGCGCCAATCGCAATTTTGCGCGGCTTCAACGCTTCAGGCACTTCGCGCACTAGGGTGATGATAAGAAGACCATCGGCCATGTCTGCATCGGTCACATGAATGTGATCGGCAAGCTGGAACCGGCGTTCGAAATTCCGGTTTGCGATGCCCATATGCAGGAAATCGCGATTATCATTGCTTTCGGACTGTTTGCTGCCGGTGACGATCAACAAATTTTGTTGCGCAACGATTTCCACCTCATCGATCTTAAATCCGGCAACGGCAACAGTGACCTTATAGTCATTTTCGCCCGTGCGTTCGATGTTGAATGGTGGGTAATTTTCATTTTGAGCGGCGCGCCCCGTGGTTTCGAGCAGCTCAAAAAGGCGGTCAAAGCCAACGGTATTCCGGCGATAAGGTGTAAAATCAAAACGGTTCATTTCAAATTCTCCATCAAGCAATTTGGTTCTTCGCTAACCCCGCAGTAGCAGCGGCCAGCATGTTACGTTTTGGAGCCTTTCGGCCTCCGGGAAGTAAGATGGGATGCGGCAAAAAAAATGCAAGGCCAAAAATAATCGCTAAAATTATGCGTCGGCAACATTGGCACAACAAAACAAGGCCGCTCGGATATTCCGAACGGCCTCGCTCTGCGGCATTTCGCCGAAAGATTTCAGGCCACAACCGATCCCCATCGGCGGGTCTGATTTTCTCCCTGAACCATCGGCCATATGCGGCTTTCGATGCATTCTCCGTCTGCATCATCTTTTGGTATGCGCTTTGCAAATAGAACCAGACATCCGCCAACATTTTTTCCAATGCTGTGGCGTCCCTGCAACAATAGTTGCAAGTTTTCATGGCGGAACCTAAGAACAGTCTATGCCAAAATTTTCGATGAGTGTCCGCACATGATATTGTCGCGTTATGAACGCATGGTCGCTCGCCGATATCTTCTTCCGGGGAAGGGCGAGGGCTTTATTTTTCTCGTCGCTAGCATCAGCCTGGTTGCCGTTGCATTGGGTGTCGCGGCGTTGATCATCGTAATGAGCGTGATGAACGGCTTTCGGGCCGAATTATTTGACAAAATTGTCGGCCTGAACGGCCATGCCGTTATTCAGGGCTATGGCGGTCGCTTGCAAGATTGGCGGCAAATCCTCAGTGAAACGAAGCAAACGGACGGTGTCACTGATGCTACAGCATTGATTGAGCAACCCTTGCTAACAACCTTCAATGGACGGGTTGAGGCCATTTTGGCGCGCGGCATGTCCGTGAATGATGTCCTAAGAAACGATACGTTGAAGGGAAAGACTGTCGCGGGTGATTTGCGCAGGTTGAACGCCAATGCGGATAAGGTCGCGATTGGCTCGCGGCTTGCCCAAAATCTTGGCGTGCAAGTCGGGCAGAGCATTACGATCATCAACCCCGCCGGACGCACCACGCCGTTTGGCACCGTGCCGCGTGAAATTTCCTATGAGGTCGCGGCTATCTTTGAGGTGGGCGTGTATGATTATGACAAAGCCTTTGTCATCATGCCTATCGAACGGGCGCAAATCCTGATGCTGATGGGGGATGAAATCGGCATGATCGAGATTAAGACCGATAACCCCGATAAGGTGAACGAGATTCTCCTGCCATTATTGCCCAAGCTTGAGAACAGAGGTCAGATAGTCGACTGGAAAAGCATGAATGCGTCCTTGTTCGAGGCATTGGCGGTTGAACGGGTTGCCATGTTTGTCGTGCTATCGATTATCGTGCTGGTTGCCGTGTTTAACATATTGTCGTCCCTTATCATGCTGGTGCGTGCTAAAACCCGCGATATTGCGATATTGCGGACCATGGGCGCTTCGCGAAAATCACTACTGAAGATTTTTATGACGGTCGGGTTGTTAATTGGCGCGTCCGGAATTGTTTTGGGCATGATATTGGGGGCGATATTCCTATATTTTAGGCAGTCGGTCGTGAACTTTATTCAATTTGTCACTGGACAGAATTTGTGGGACCCTTCGATCCGCTTCCTGACCGAGCTGCCGTCGCGCACGGATCCATTGGAAGTTCTTGCGATCTGTGGGCTGGCTTTGTTGTTCAGCTTCCTTGCAACCTTGTACCCGGCGCTAAAGGCCGCAAGTACCGACCCAGTTCAGGTGCTGCGCTATGAATAATGTCCTAGAACTCATTGATGTTAAGCGAAAATTTGTCCAAGGCGATGTGACTATAGAGGTCCTGCGCGGTGTTGATCTGCGCATTGGCAAGGGTGAGCTTGTGGCATTGCTTGGACCGTCAGGTTCCGGAAAATCAACGATGCTTCAGGCTATCGGTCTGTTGGAGGGTGGATTTTCCGGGTCCATAAAATTGGACGGCGAAGAAGTTAGCGCTGCGGGCGTCGACCGCCAGACCGAGATACGCCGTCAAAAACTGGGGTTTGTGTATCAGTTCCACCATTTGCTGCCCGACTTTGACGCGTTGGAAAATGTAATTTTGCCGCAGCTGATTGCCGATGTTGCGCCTGATGTTGCACTAGACCGGGCGACATATTTACTCACGCAATTGGGGCTATCCGAACGGCTGCACCATCGGCCATCAAAACTGTCCGGCGGTGAGCAGCAGCGAGTTGCCGTAGCGCGGGCATTGGCGAACCGACCTAAGTTGGTGTTGGCAGATGAACCCACCGGCAATTTGGATGAGCATACGGCGGATATCGTGCTCGGCGAATTTATGGCGCTGGTGCGCGAAGTGGGATCTTCTGCCATAGTTGCAACGCATAATGAGCGGTTAGCAGCCAAGATGGACCGCATCGTGCGCTTGCATGATGGCAAATTGGGCTAAAAGAGGGGAACCAGCATGTCAGTTTATGATTTTACGGTAAAAATGCCTGGCGGCGGAACCGCGGCGATGGCGGCCCATCAAGGCAAGGTGCTTTTAGTGGTGAATACCGCGTCCAAATGTGGCTTCACACCGCAGTATAAGGGCTTAGAGGCGCTCTATCGCCAGTATAAGGACCAAGGGTTAGAAATCTTGGCATTCCCATGTAACCAATTCGGTGCGCAGGAACCTGGCGATGCCCAAGAAATAAAGAATTTCTGTTCGCTGACCTATGACGTCTCCTTTCCATTGGCGGCCAAAATCGATGTCAACGGAACGGATGAAGATCCATTGTGGCATTATCTGAAACAACAGCAAGCCGGCCTTTTAGGTTCACGCGGCATCAAATGGAACTTCACCAAATTTTTGGTCGATCGCAAAGGCAATGTCGTTGCACGCCATGGTCCTCAGGTAAAACCAGAGGCACTGGCAAAGGACATTGAAAAATTGCTCGCAGAGCCAGCCTGATTGTCCACAGCTTAGCCTGAATCAGGCTTTGTCGAATCGGTAAGGTCAATTAACGATAGGGCATGGCTTATGTTCCCTTCGTCCCGCTGCGCGTGTATTCTGCATACACAATATTGGAAGGCGCAATCGAGCCCAAAGCTATTGGCGATACCGCAAAGAAATTAGCCTTTCCTGCCATCGCTATTTGTGATCGCAATGGTCTTTATGGCGTTATGCCGTTTCAGGACGGCGCGAAATCTTACGGCGTTCAACCTATCATTGGCACAATGCTCGGCATCCGGCGACCGACTAACGACGGAAAATTCATTCGGGATTGGTTGCCCTTATTTGCCCAAAACGAAAGCGGTTATAATAATCTTTGCCGATTGGTTTCCATGGCGCATCTGGATCGTCCGGAGGATCTTGATGCGCATGTGACGTTGGAGCAACTGGCAGACCATAAGGATGGCCTAATCGCCCTGACAGGTGGCGCAGAGGGTGCGCTTGCTCGGTTATTGAGCGAGGGGCAACATGATGCAGTATCCAGCTACCTGACGCTTCTTCAGGCGCTGTTTTCCGACAGTTTGTATATCGAACTCAGCAGGCGCAATGACGCCGTCGAAGACGCCGCCGAAGACGCGCTCATTGAACTTGCATATGCGCGCAATATCCCATTAGTCGCCACAAATCCGGCTTTTTATGCTGAACCGGATTTCTTTGACGCACATGATGCAATGCTTTGCATTTCGGACGGTGCATATATCGAAAGTGCGGATCGCCGCCGAAGCAGCCGCGACACGTGGATAAAATCGGGCAAGCAAATGGCGGAATTGTTTGCAGATGTGCCCGAAGCGCTAGCAAATACTTTAGTTATCGCGCAACGCTGTGCAACGCTCGCGCCCTATCGAAATCCGATTTTGCCTAGCCTTGCCGGTGATCGAACCGCCGAAGATGCGCAACTACGCGAAGATGCACGCCTTGGTCTGGAGAAACGCCTTGAGATAGCAGGAATAACCGACCCTGCGGAGCAACAAATCTATTTTGACCGGTTGAAATTTGAGGCTGATGTCATCTGCGCCATGGGCTTTCCTGGATATTTCCTAATCGTTGCCGATTTTATCAAATGGGCGAAGGAACAGGATATAGCAGTTGGCCCAGGCCGTGGATCGGGTGCAGGCTCACTGGTCGCTTGGGCGCTGACAATTACGGATCTTGACCCGATTAAGCTTGGTTTACTCTTCGAACGTTTCCTCAACCCAGACCGTGTGTCGATGCCTGACTTCGACATCGATTTTTGCGAAACGCGCCGTGGCGAAGTTATTCGTTATGTGCAGAAAAAATATGGTTCGCGCCAAGTTGCGCAGATTATCACCTTTGGAAAGTTGAAAGCACGCGCCGTCCTGCGTGACACCGGACGCGTGCTGCAGATGAGCTATGGCCAAGTGGACAGGTTGTGCAAGTTAGTTCCAAATTTACCGGCTGATCCTTGGGATTTGAAGCGGGCGCTATCTGGTGTGGCGGAGTTACGCGAGGAATATAGGCGTGATGCGCAGGTTAAACGATTGTTTGACCTTGCGATGAAGCTGGAGGGTCTTCCGCGCCACAGTTCGACACATGCCGCCGGTGTGGTGATTGGCGACCGCGCATTATCGGAATTGGCGCCATTATATCGGGATCCGCGCTCGGACATGCCAGTCACGCAATTCGACATGAAATATGTCGAGAGCGCTGGCCTAGTTAAATTTGACTTTCTGGGTCTTAAAACCCTCTCTGTGCTGCAAAAGGCGAGCCAGATGCTTGCCAAAAGAGGCGTAGAGATAAATCTCGACCTGCTGCCGCATGATGACCCCGCTGTATATGAATTGCTGCAGCGTGGCGACACGGTTGGCGTATTCCAATTGGAATCCGAAGGCATGCGCCGCACGCTAGCGGCGGTGAAGCCGACAAACTTTGGAGACATCATCGCTCTGGTGTCGTTGTACCGCCCAGGTCCGATGGACAATATTCCGATGTTTGGGCGACGCAAAAATGGGGAGGAGAGCATTGAATATCCGCACCCATTGTTGGAGCCAGTGTTGAACGAGACTTACGGGATTTTCGTTTACCAAGAACAGGTTATGCAGGCAGCACAGATTTTGGCGGGGTACAGTCTTGGGGAAGCAGATTTGCTTCGGCGGGCCATGGGTAAAAAGATTCAGGCTGAAATGGATGCCCAGCGCGAACGTTTCGTCACAGGCTGCGCTACGCACGCGATTTCACCCACCCGCGCCAATGAGTTGTTTGACTTGATCGATAAATTCGCTGGCTATGGTTTTAACAAAAGCCACGCTGCCGCTTATGCGGTGTTGGCGTATCAGACCGCATGGTTGAAAACGCATCACCCTGAAGAATTTTATGCTGCGTCCATGTGTTTTGACATGCATCAAACCGACAAGCTTGCGATTTTCATGGATGACATGCGGCGCCTTGAGGTTAGTTGTCTGGCTCCGGACATTAACCGCAGCGAAGCTGAATTTTCCGTAGAGACCGATGCGCACGGAGAGCACGCGGTGCGCTATGCTTTGGGCGGCATAAAGAATGTCGGCGAACGCGCGATGGAAACACTCGTCACTGAACGCACGACAGCAGGATTGTTTAAAAGCCTTGATGACTTTGCCAATCGCGTTGATCCAAGCCAAATTAACCGCAGAAGCCTTGAAAATCTTGCTGCTGCAGGGGCATTTGATGCGCTGGAACCAAACCGTGGCGCGGTACATGCGGCGGCAGAAACGCTTTTGGCTGCATCACAATCGGCGCGCGATTCACGTGAAAGCGGGCAGGGCGGGCTATTTGGCGAGGGCGGGTCCGACATGGCGGCGCTGCGGATCGACAACAGTATGCACTGGGCACCCGGCGAACAAATGAACCAGGAAAAAGAAGCATTTGGCTTTTATTTTTCGGCGCATCCTTGTTCACAATATGATGCATTGGCCAGTAGCCATGGCGCCAAACCTTACGCGGTTTGGCTTGATAGCGGACCAATACCCGAAGGTGTCCGCCGTGCAGCTACCATGTCAGCATTGATAGAAGGTGTGCGTTGGCGCGAATCCCGAAAGGGCAGGCGTTTCATGATTGCCGATTTTTCGGACATTAGCGGTCAGTTTTCGGTGCGTTGTTTTGACGAAACGATCGGTATGCAACTTGCCGAGTGGGCAAAAGACGCCGAGTGCCTTTTGCTTCATTGCGAGATGGACATGCGTCCCGGCGATGAAACGCCGAGCTTTACAGTAAAAAGCGCCAAACCCCTTTCAGGGTTAACCAGCGTGTCGCGATTAAAAATAAAGTTAGATGTGACCCATGAGGCAGCCTTGTCGCGGCTCGCGGAAATGGTCGCGCCATTACATGGAGGCCGTAGCGAATTGGTCATTAAAACCCGCGCGGACGATGGTCGCTTTGTGCATATCGTGCTGGGTCGCCGCTTCCAGATTGATGCATCATTGCTCGACCAAGTCCGCACGATTGACGGTATCGAAAATGTAGAGCTTGCACCATTGGGGCCAGTTTTGGCATTGGTGCACTGAACGGCAAAGATCGTAGACAGTAATTACATCTATAGTATCCTACGGCGTGGTAAGAGGGAGAGATTTTGATGCACGGCACTATGCAAGACTGGGACCTCCGCGTTCCGCGTTTGATTGACTATGCAGACCGCGAACATGGGACGCGCGAAATTGTGACGCGTTGGACCGATGGGACTATTGAACGTACAAGTTGGTCTGGTGTTGCCACCGAAGCGCGCAAATTGTCACAAGCCTTTGCAGGTTTAGGCCTGCAAAAAGGGGACCGGATTGCAACCTTTGCAATGAACCACCACCGGCATTTGGCTGCTTGGTATGGTGCTATTGGCTTTGGTGGTGTCATCCATACCGTGAATGTGCGGCTCTTCGACGAAGACCTGATCTACATCATGAACCATGCTGAAGATAAGGTGCTGATGTATGACGCAATGTTTCAGCCCATCATCGATAGATTGAAGCCGCATCTGACGACCGTTGAGCATTATGTGATATTTGATCGCGACGACAGCTACTGCGCCTTCATCGCGACCCAAGATGGGAATTATGAATGGGCAACCGGCGACGAGCGCGATGCTTGTATGTTGTGTTATACCAGCGGTACAACGGGCAATCCTAAGGGTGTTTTATATCAACATCGTTCGACCATGTTGCACGCCATGGCCGAAATCGCTCCCGCAATTTTCGACTTGAGCCCGCAA
>Ga0102824_1000501_pt1 | contig 14268 bp, 8 predicted proteins | sample ColrivemetaGS753_FD_78460 | JGI IMG/M metagenome (GOLD analysis project Ga0102824, IMG submission 78460) | Estuarine microbial communities from the Columbia River estuary - Ebb tide non-ETM metaG S.753 | ecosystem: Environmental > Aquatic > Marine > Intertidal zone > Estuary | place: USA... | reverse complement strand
TTGTCTCTCCCCTGAAATCTGCATTTCTTGGTGCTCCAGGCGCTAAAAAGGCTACTTCTCCCCTAAGCGATAGCATAGAAGGCACGGCTGTTTTTACATTGGGCAGGTAATTGGCCCAACGGGTCAGAAATGGAAGTGAGGTGGTTAAATTGGTGTTGAAACCAAAAATGGTGTTGTTTACTGCTTCTGTACCGTAATTGGATTTTTGTGTGAGCGGGCGCTCATTGAGATTTAATAATGTTCCCCCTAAGGTGAAATTGTCTGAAAACTGGTGCATGACATTCACTCCAGTAAAACGCCTATTCTGTTGGCCAAACACCGCGTTGTCTTCTACTGAAATTTCAATGGGTACATTAGAAGCCTGTAAACTTGGATCCAATAGTTGTACAGAACCTGCAGTGTAATTCACCGTATAATCTGTGCCTTCTTGAAGCAGTCTGCCTCCTGCAGTAACTCGAACAGAGCCCCTAGGTACGTTCAAAGCGCCAATGGGAATACCATTAAAACCAGCTGATTTAAATTGTCCTTTTAAAATAAATTTGTTCTTCTCTGGCTGCTGTAATGCAGCAGCCTTTGTACCCTTATACAAAGATCTAAATACGTATTTTTTTTGATGTGCTGTGAAATTTTCTTCTCCCAGAGCGTCGTAATCTCCACCACCTAAAACCTTAAACAAGTGATTCCCAAAAGGCTCTACTGTGGTAAAAATAATATTCCCGTTTTCTGTATTGACTGTCTTTCCTGGCAAGAAATCAAAGAAACCATCACCACCCTCCTGCACATCTTGGTAGGCGTTTAACCGGTCTAAATTAAAGACCTCTAATAAAATTCTCTCGTTTAATGGCTTGGGAGTCTGTGGCCAATTTGGGGCATTGTCTACTGGGGTAATATAGTTTCTTGGGCTTGGGTCTGCATAGATAATATTGAACCTAAAATCCTCTTGACTCAAAGAATATGCGCCTACCGGATAAATATTTTTCATCATTAGGTCCCAAATAGGATCCTTTACTTGTGTAATATTACTTTTCAGCAATTTTACCACAAGGGTATTGTTTATAATGGGTTCATTGATGGTTGCATTACTACTTGCAGAAACCCCTCCATTAGCAAATTCTCCCACTTGATAGACTTTTCCTAAATAGGTATATTGAAAAGCTACCCCCAAAACCTCATCCGAAGACAGTTGCTGGTTCAGTGAAATATATCCCAAACTGGGATGAAAAGTAAAATCCCTTTGTTCGTCTAATTTTCTAGCATTTTCTAAAATAGCATAATCAAAACCCTGATTGGCCTTATAAGCTGGAATATCGAAACCTGCCTCTACAGTGGCTATTTCCCGAATATTATTGTTCAAAAACCCACCTCTACCCATACTTTCAGGGTTTAAGGCATTTTTCTCATTAGAGGGCAACAAGCTCGCTTCCGTAGTATAAATAAAGCCTGAAGCAGGCACACCCAAACGCCCCATTCTTGTTTTTTCTATAGCAGCTTCTCCTAAATCTTGAAGGGCCACTACATTTCTAATATTTTGTGTTTGTTGGGAGCGGTTGGTTACCCAAACTTCTATTCTGGTTATTTGCACCTGGCTGTTGACAAATGGGTAATCTGCTAATGCTTGGTCGTATTGGTCTCTAAAAAAATGGGACAAGAAAAAATGCTTGTCCTCTTCATAATCTAGTGCTGTTATGGAGAAATCTGTAAGGGTTCCGCCACCTCTAGCCATCACAGAACTATTTTGAGAGCGTTGTTCAGAGAGTACTGCAGTAATTTGGGTGCGACCAAATTGTAACTGTGTCTTTACCCCAAAAAGACTTTGTGCTCCAGTAATTAAACTACTGTTGAGGGGCATATTCACATTACCCACTTCAATATTCCTTAAAATATTGTCTGCGTTTGGATTAAAAAATTGGTCTTTGGCCGCATTGAGTGTATTAACCGCAGAGGGATCTTCGAGCAGTCCTTGGTTTTGGGCAGATTGAGCCAAGCCTCCTAGCCTTGTTTGTCCCAAGGTGTTTTTTGCATTGTCTAACAATTCATCTGGTGCAACACCCACCACGTCCTTCACTGTAGGAGGCACGTAGGCAATTTTAATCAGGTTTTGAAAATCAAAGGTTGCCTGAGTATCATAACTTGCATTCACTGAAAGCCGCTCTCCAATTTTTCCCATGAGATTTAAACTAATCTGCTGCTCAAAATCAAAAGACAAATTGCTTCTGTTTCTTGGAGACAGTGCGGGATTGTCATTTTTCTGCCATAAAATGCCCATATCTACTCCAACAGATCCTTGGGCGTCAAAGCTAATCTCGTCTCCCCCAAAAATAGTTTTTAGCAGGTCATTTTGCAGGCTAAATGTGGGCAAAAGGTTTCTAACAGATAAATCTGCCGCATTTTGATCTCCGCTCATAGCGGCTATTTTCTCCTTAAAATAGGCCTGAATATTTTCTTTTTCTACCATGGCCCAATAATCCTTTGGAGAAAGTACTAATGGAAGGTCAAATTGATAGCCAGACAGGCCACCTACAAGTTCATAGACTTGAAGGACCTCGTTGTATTGGTATTTGCTAATCAATGAAGCAGGCAAAGGCAACTGTAAGTTTCCTTTAGATTTAAATAGGGTACTGTCTTGAACAGCAATGGTGTCTATGGGAGTAAACGGCAGTGATTTTTTTTGGGCAAATAAGCCGTTTGTTTGAAAAAAAAGCAAACAAAAGAGCCCAAAAAAAATGGGCTTTATTTGTTTCAAATTCTTTTTTAAAAAATAGGTCTTCAAAAGTGTTACAAACCTTTTAGCGTCTGCTTAATAATATCTTCTACGGAGAGGCTTGGGCTTGCTTTTAAAATTTTCTCTACCATCTTTTCAGATTGCTTTCTAGCAAAGCCAAGTACTTCCAATGCAGATAACGCTTCTTCTTTATTTGTATTGTCTAAAGGATTAGAAAGTTCTTCTAAATCGTAAATTTTAAGGATTTTATCTTTGAGTTCAATAATAACACGCTGGGCTGTTTTTAGTCCAATTCCTTTAACAGATTGTATGGTTCCTACATTACTTGCTGCTATGGCGTCTCTCAATTCCTCTGGTGACAATGATGAAAGCATGGTTCTGGCTGTATTGGCCCCAATTCCTGAGACGGAGATAAGTAACCTAAAAATAGCCCGTTCAGAAACTTCCATAAAACCATAGAGGCTGTGGCTGTCTTCTTTAACCTGTAAATGGGTGTAAATAGACACCGCTTCCTCAGAAGGCAACAAGGAATAGGTATGTAGTGAAATATGAACCAAATAGCCTACACCACCACATTCCACCACAATTTCTGTGGGATTTTTTTCAACTAATTTACCCCTGAGGTGTGTGATCATCTGTTACGATTTAGCCATTTTAGCACGCTTTCTTTTTTCCCTTTCTTGGGCATCTATTACAGCTACCGCAGCCATATTGACAATTTCGTCTACACTAGCGCCCAATTGCAAAATATGGACAGATTTCCTTAACCCCATCATGATAGGCCCTATAGAGTCTGCACCATTGAGTTCTTTCATGAGTTTGTAAGTAATATTTGCAGATTCTAGGTTTGGAAAAATTAAGGTATTCACTTTTTTCCCTGCCAATTTAGAGAAAGGAAATTTCTCTTGGTGCAACACTTTGTTCAGCGCAAAATCCATTTGCACCTCCCCATCTGCTATTAAGTCTGGACTCTCCGTATGTAAAATACGCACTGCCTGCTTTACTTTATTTGCATTGGGGTGTGAAGAAGAACCAAAATTGGCGTAAGACAGTAAGGCTGTGACAGATTCAAAACCAAAAGTCTTGGCCACATTGGCCGTCATTTGAGCAATCTCCGCTATGGTTTCTGCAGAAGGATCTATATTAATGGAGGTATCTGATAAGAACATTGGTCCTCGCTCCGTAATCATAATATTGGTCGTAGCTACACGTTTCACGTTATTGGCCCTACCAATGACCTCAAGGATTGGTTTTACAACGGTCGGATAAGCCCTTGAATACCCTGAAATCATTCCGTCTGCATCTCCCATTAGCACCATCATAGCGCTAAAATAATTGCGCTCACGCATTTTAATTTCTGCCTGATACTGGGTTACCCCTGTCCTTCTTCTCTGTTCCCAATAAGAGGTAGCATAAGCATTTCGCTGAGCACGGGTAGCATTATCAGTAGGATCTATGATGTCTAAATCTGCCTCAAATTCAATCTCTGCTTTTAATTCTTCTATAATGGCTTTGTTACCCAAAAGAATTGGAATAGCAATCCCTTCATCATAGACAATTTGAGCCGCTTTTAATACGTCTAAATGATCGGCTTCAGCAAAAACAATTTTCTTAGCGTTCATTTTAGCCCTTGTATGTAGGAGACGCACTATTTTGTTGTCATTCCCAGAGCGTTGCATAAGGGCCTCTTTGTATTTATCCCAATCTTCAATGGGCTCTTTAGCCACACCACTCTCCATAGCTGCTCTAGCAATGGCAGGAGGAATTTCAGAAATAAGCCTTGGATCAAAAGGCTTTGGAATAATATATTCTCTACTAAAAGCCAATCTAGTTTCTCCATAAGCAATATTAACTTGCTCTGGAACAGGTTCTTTAGCCAAATCTGCCAAAGCTTTCACTGCAGCCATTTTCATAGCCTCATTAATTTTTGTAGCACGAACATCTAAAGCGCCTCTAAATATAAATGGGAAACCCAATACATTATTCACTTGATTGGGATGGTCCGAACGACCAGTGGCCATAATAATATCTTTTCTGGTATCCATAGCCAATTTGTAATCAATCTCAGGATCTGGATTGGCCATAGCAAAGACAATAGGGTTGTCTGCCATGGAAGTAAGCATAGACGGGGTCACAATGTCTGCCACAGATAGTCCCACAAAAACGTCTGCATTTTCCATAGCTTCATCCAAGGTGTCTATCTTTCTTGCTGTAGCAAACTCCTCTTTCTCTGAGGACAAATTAGGCCTGTCTTTTCTGATCACGCCTTTACTGTCTAACATGACAATGTTTTCTGCTTTTGCACCAAAGGCTTTATATAGTTTTGTGCAAGATACTGCCGCAGCTCCAGCACCACTGATCACAATACGCACCTTATCAATAGACTTCTCCGCCAAATCTAAAGCGTTTAGAAGTGCCGCTGCAGAGATTATAGCCGTCCCATGTTGGTCGTCATGCATGACAGGAATATCTAATTCTTCCTTTAACCTTCTTTCAATTTCAAAAGCTTCGGGAGCTTTAATATCTTCTAAGTTAATTCCACCAAAAGTAGGCGCAATGGTTTTAACTGTTTGAATAAAAGTCTCTATGTCCTTAGTGTCTAATTCTATATCTATACTGTCAATGTCTGCAAAAATCTTAAATAGCAAACACTTCCCTTCCATCACTGGCTTGGACGCCATAGGCCCTATATCTCCTAAACCAAGTACCGCTGTTCCATTGGTAATAACAGCTACCAAATTACCTTTGGCAGTGTACTTATAAACATTTTCAGGATCTTTCTCTATTTCTAGACAAGGCGCTGCTACGCCTGGAGAGTAGGCTAAGGCCAAATCTCTTTGAGTAGCGTAAGGTTTAGTAGGAACAATCTTAATCTTTCCAGGTTGAGGCTTGGCATGATACACCAATGCTTCTCTCCTAATTTTTTGTTTGCTCATAGTGGCTTATTTATCCCACAAAGGTAAGGGTATTATTCGTGAATTATCATTGAAAAAGGATGCAACTTATGACAAATTGCATCCTTCTTTAGTTTGTGTTTATAGCTATATTTACCAGAAAAAACCAACAAGAATAGTGGTTGCAATCAGTAAAATAATAGAGAGTATTCTGTAATTTTTAAACCAAGGCAAAGCCTTCAGTTCAATAGTTTCAGCGGTATAAATGGCTTTTTTGTAAGTATAGTCTGCCACTTTTTGGGCCTCTGGCAATCCGGTGGCTAAGCTCACCACAATATGAACAACAACAGCAATGACAAACAATAGATTGGCTTTTGCCAGGAAATGAAATTCATTTAATGAGGGCACTAAATCAATTGAGGCAGAAACAATCATGAAAATAGCAAATGCACCTCCAGCCATAAGACTGGCAAAAGCACCATGTGCGTTAGCACGTTTCCAGAATAAACCCAACACAAATGCAGCCACTACAGGTGGGGAAGTAAAGGCAATCACCAATTGCAAATAGCCCCATAAAGAATCACTTACTTTCTCAATAAAAGGCACCCAAGCAGAGGCTAAGACTACAAGAACTAGCGTAGCTATCTGACCCACTCTGACCAATTGTTTGGAGGTGAGTTCTGGTCTAAACTGCTTTACAAAGTCCATTGTAATTAAGGTAGAAGCTGAGTTGAACGTAGCAGAAACACTAGACATCATGGCTGCCAATAAACCAGCTACAACCAATCCTAAAACACCTGTAGGTAATAATTTAAACAACAACACAGGATAGGTCAGGTTAGGACAATCAGATAAATTTGCGCAAATACCGTCGCCCACTGGGTAATTTAATGAAGAAATATCTAAGTCATTAAAAAGTAACAGCGCCAATACTCCAGGCACTATCATGATAAAAATAACTGGTAATTTTAAAAGGCCCGCAAACAAGGCGCCCCATCTTCCGTGATTCAGGTTTTTTGCACCCAGCACCCTTTGTACCATAAACTGGTTGTTGGCCCAGAAATAGAATCCTAATAAAGGTACTCCTGTGAGTAGTCCCCACCAAGGCATAAAGTCGTCATTATTGGGACGTACTAAACTAAAGACCTCTCCACTATTGGCAGGAATAAATTTACCTTCCGCCAAACGGTTTCCAAAATTAACCTCTCCCGCGGCAAGCATATTGTCTAACTGAGACATCATGGCGTCCCAACCCCCTCCGAGTTCTTCGAAAGCAAAGAAAGTCAATAAACAGGATCCTATAACCAACAAAACGGCTTGAATAACCTCCGTTTGAATTACAGAATTTAAGCCTCCAGGTATGGTATATGCTGCTGCTGCAACAGCAAGTATAATGATAATAATAGTCGAGCTCACTTCAGGAAATAACAACTTTAGTACTATGCTACCTACATATAATCCAGCAGCTGTGTCTACCATAACATTTCCAAGGATGGTAATAAAAGAAAAATAATACCTGGATTTTTTATCATACCTGCGCTCTAAAAATTCTGGCATGGTATACACCCCAGATCTAATGTAAAAAGGCAAAAAGAATATGGCAAAGAAAATGAGCACTACCACTGCATACCACTCATAGTTGTATACATTTATATTGGTCTGAAAGGCATCTGAAGCCAAACCTACCAAAGTAGAACTAGATATATTGGCAGAAAATAAAGCGATCCCTACAATAGGCCATGTCATGGTTCTACCCCCTAAAAAATAGTCTTCTGAACTACTTCGCTTAGATTTAGAGATTCCGTAAATTACAATTCCCAATAGATATACAAGTATCACTGCAATATCTAACGTAGCTAATTCATTCATAAAATTTATCGCTTTTAAAAACACATAGCTGGTAAGCTTTTTTGTGTGTATTGTTTAGGTTAATTCCAAATATATTAAGAAAATGTTAATCAATTGAAATAAAATCTTGCTTTAAGAAAAAAATCAACCCAACGAATTTAAAATTTTTGGTTCTGCAAAAAGTCAATATTGCGTTTAAAGCCCTCATATTTTGTCCTTTTAACGGCAGATTTTTTAAAAATCTGCGAAAACACCTCTTGGGTAATTTCTTCCCAATCTTTCTTGGTGTTTTCAAGTAGTCTAGGGTCTGGATTAAATAAAGGCTCGCTGTGGGGCTTTGAAAAACGGTTCCATGGGCAAACATCCTGGCAAATATCACAGCCAAATGCCCAATCTTGAAACTGACCAGAAACCTCTTTTGGAATAGCCTCTTTTAATTCAATGGTGAAATAAGAAATACACTTAGAACCGTCTACCTCATAAGGGGTTATGGCCTGAGTAGGACAGGCGTCTATACAAGCAGTACAAGTACCACAGTGATCAGATGTAATAGGATCCTGAGGTAAATCTATATCTAAAACGAGTTCTGCTATAAAATAGAATGACCCCACCTGCTGGGTCAATAAATTACTGTTTTTACCAATCCAACCTAGTCCGCTTTTGGCGGCCCAAGCTTTTTCTAAAATCGGAGCGGAATCTACAAATGCCCTACCCTCTATCTGGCCCAGCTGGGCCGACACCCTTTCCAGTAAAGTTTTTAGCTTATTTTTTATGACCTCATGATAATCCTGACCATAGGCATATTTTGCTATCTGATATGAGTCGGAGGACTGTTTTTGCTCCGGAAAATAGTTATACAAGAGACTCACCACTGACTTAGCGCCTGGAACCAATTTGGTGGGATCCAATCGCTTGTCAAAATGGTTTTCCATATAACCCATTTTTCCTTGCTTGGCCTCTTTGAGCCACTTTTCTAAACGAGGGGCTTCTTCTTCCAACAAACCCGCTTTGGAGATCCCACAAGAAATAAACCCAAGAAGCGCTGCCTCTCGCTTAAAAAGCTGCGCTCTATCTTGCTGTACATGATCTGAAGTGGTCATTTAATTGGAACGTTTAAGATCTATTTAAAAAAGCTGCAGCAAAACGGATACGACTAGCCCTAAAACAAGCCTCCTTGCTCTGGAGATTTAGTTCTTCCCAAATGGGTATATGCAGCAGCAGTCACTTCTCTTCCCCTAGGGGTGCGCATAATAAAACCTTGCTGTATGAGAAAAGGTTCATAGACCTCCTCAATGGTTTCCGCACTTTCAGAAACCGCAGTTGCTAAAGTGGTAATACCAACAGGACCACCCTTGAATTTATCTATCAGGGTAGTGAGTATTTTATTGTCCATCTCATCTAGTCCATGGGCGTCTACATGAAGTGCGCCAAGGCCAAATTGGGCAATTTCGAGGTCAATTTTTCCATTTCCCTTAATCTGAGCAAAATCCCTTACCCTTCTGAGTAAAGCATTACAAATCCTTGGCGTTCCCCTACTCCTACCTGCTATTTCAATAGCAGCCTCGTCTGTTATGGGTACCTTAAGTATCTCTGCAGAGCGGGTAACAATAGTGGAGAGTAATTCCGTAGAATAATATTGAAGACGGCTTTGAATACCAAAACGAGCGCGCATGGGTGCGGTGAGCAAACCCGAGCGCGTGGTGGCACCAATGAGTGTAAATGGATTTAAATGTATTTGAACAGACCGGGCATTTGGTCCGCTTTCTATCATGATGTCTATCTTATAATCTTCCATAGCGGAATACAGATATTCTTCCACAATAGGACTCAAACGGTGTATCTCATCTATAAAAAGCACATCGCGCTCTTCTAAATTTGTCAACAGTCCAGCCAAATCACCGGGCTTGTCTAATACAGGTCCAGAAGTAATCTTAATCCCCACCCCTAATTCGTTGGCAAGTATATGAGCTAGTGTTGTTTTTCCAAGTCCCGGAGGGCCGTGAAAAAGGGTGTGATCTAAAGCTTCTTCTCTTAAATTTGCTGCTTTGACAAAAATACTTAGGTTTTCCAGCACCTGCTCTTGTCCCGTAAAGTCATTGAAACTAAGTGGTCTTAAGGCCTTTTCAATGTCTAGGGATTCTGGCGTTAAATGATCAGATGTAGGATCTAAGTGTTCGTTCATAAGGGTAAAGATAAGATTTAAAAACAGGAGGAAATTCCTATTTTAAAAGCTTTTTTCTCAATACGGATGTTCCTGAAAATTCTAATAAATCTATTCTTGGCGTACCATAAAGGTCTAACTGACTTTCCTGTTTAGAAAAATAAGTGAGCTGAGACATCACATGAAGGTCAATTTTAGACTTCCCCGAAGCGTGCACGCTGGCCTCACTAATCAAAAGATCTATACCTTCTAATTGAGACGACCCTTCAAAAGAAGCGGTTAAAAAAGCCAAAGTACCACCCCACTTTAAAGAGGCCTTATCTTGCATGTTTAATAATGCTGTCTCACTCACGTCTCCATAAATAGTTGCCGTGGCGCGATCTGTCATTGCTAAAGACAAAGAAGTAAAAGACCCATTGATATTCACGAAAGATTTTTCATCTACAGATACACTCAGACTTGGAACAGTACCAGCAACTGCCACTGTTGCGTTTCCAGAAAGGGAAAGCTGTGTTTTTTTAAAACGCGGGTCCAAAGTAAGTCCCAACTCGCCTGAAGAAATAGCAACACGGTCCAAAGTTGGTGTAAACAAAGTAATGTCTAACTGCTTACTCGCCGTGATTTGATAATAGGTATTAATGTATAACACACTATCTGTGACTTGAAATTTAAACACAGGAGGCAGGTTGTCGTCTGCAATCATAGACACTCCACTAGTGTCAGACGCTACTATATTAAGTTTTAGATCATTGTCCAATACAATGGCACTAAATGCCTCTAAAGGGGCATTATAAGGCGCTACAATTCTATTGCCTTTAATCTTGGGCACCTTCTGTGCCTGTAAACGAGTGCCACTTAGCGCAAATATTAGGATAAAGGGCAAATAAAATTTAGCGGTATAGTTCATAAAAGGGACAAATATTAGTGCTGTTAAAAGTATTAAATTATGAAAAATGATTGATATAAGAGACACCCCAATGGGGAATCCTTTGAAAAAATAAAGTCCTAACACAGGTTAGGACTTTATAATAGGTTTAATATTTAATCAGAAGACTTTTGCTGTCTAATGATGCAATTGTTCTTCATCAGGACCCATAGGTACTGTTTGAGGCACAAAATCTTGTTCAGGTATCACATAATTACCCTCTTTATCCGTTTTAGAATAGTCATAAGGCCAGCGATGTACTTCAGGAATAGCACCAGGCCAGTTACCATGAATATGGGCTACAGGAGTAGTCCATTCTAAGGTATTGGACTTCCATGGGTTTTGTACCGCTTTCTTACCGTAGAAAATACTACTGATGAAGTTGTACACAAATACCAATTGCGCCCCAGCAGAAATAATGGCAAATACCGTAATAAGCACTTGAACATTAGTCAATTCGTCAAACATTGGAAAAGCAGTGTTCTCATAATACCTTCTAGGCACTCCTGCCATACCTACAAAATGCATGGGGAAGAAAACCCCGTAAGCACCCACTGCAGTAACCCAAAAGTGTACATACCCCAAATTCTTGTTCATCATTCTACCAAACATCTTAGGGAACCAGTGGTACACCCCAGCAAACAATCCATAAAGTGCAGAAATACCCATTACAAGGTGGAAATGCGCAACCACAAAATAGGTGTCATGAACATTAATATCTAGCGTAGAATCTCCTAAAATAATTCCTGTTAAACCACCTGTGATAAAAGTAGACACCAATCCAATAGAAAATAACATCGCTGGATTTAACTGTAGGTTACCTTTCCATAAAGTGGTGATATAGTTAAATGCCTTTACCGCAGAAGGAATAGCGATTAACAAGGTAGTAAATGTAAATACAGATCCTAAAAATGGGTTCATTCCAGAAATAAACATATGGTGGCCCCAAACAATTGTAGACAAAAATGCAATGGCTATAATGGAGGTAACCATCGCTCTGTATCCAAAAATTGGCTTACGTGCATTGGTAGACATTACTTCAGAAGTGATCCCTAATGCAGGCAACAATACAATATACACCTCAGGGTGGCCTAAGAACCAGAAAAGGTGCTCATAAAGTACCGGTGAACCCCCTTGGTAATGCAGTACTTCTCCTTGAATAAAAATATCTGACAAGAAAAATGACGTACCAAAACTTCTGTCCATAATCAATAGCAAGGCGGCAGAAAACAATACGGGAAATGAAATAACACCAATAATAGCTGTTACAAAAAACGCCCATATAGTTAAAGGCAAACGCGTCATAGACATGCCTTTGGTTCTGAGGTTTATTACCGTAACAATATAGTTAAGAGAACCTAAAAGCGAAGAAGCTATAAAGATAGCCATAGACACCAACCACAAAGTCATTCCCATTCCAGAACCAGGCTGCGCCATAGGAAGTGCACTTAAAGGTGGATAAACCGTCCAACCTGCCGCAGCTGGTCCAGCCTCAACAAATAGAGAAAAAACCATAATAATTGAAGAGGTAAAAAACAACCAGTAAGACACCATATTCAAAAATCCTGAAGCCATATCTCTGGCCCCAATTTGCAATGGAATAAGTAAATTAGAAAATGTACCACTTAGACCTGCAGTCAATACAAAGAAAACCATGATGGTTCCGTGTATGGTCACTAATGCCAAATAGATATCTGCATCCATGACACCGTCTGGTGCCCATTTTCCTAATAAAGCTTCAAAAATTGGGAAGCTTTGACCAGGCCAAGCAATTTGCATTCTGAATAAAAGAGACATGGCAATTCCTATGAATCCCATAATAAGCCCTGTAATTAGGTACTGCTTAGCGATCATCTTATGATCCTGGCTAAAGATATACTTGGTTACAAAGGTTTCTTTATGATGATGCCCATGATCTTCGTGATGATCCTCTGAATGTGCGTGTGCGTTTGCAGACATATCTGTAATTTTATTTTTATTAAGCTATTTTTTTATTACTCTAGTTCGTTACTACGGTTTGCGCAAATGTTTTCTGCTCAGCCATCCAAGCGTCATACTCCTCTTGGGTTTCAACAATGATCTTCATTTGCATATTGTAGTGAGATTTTCCACATATTTTATTACACAATAAAATGTAATCAAATTCCCATGGGTCAGAATTAGGTGCACCAATTTGTGCACGCTCTGCCCTAATAGTATTGGTGCGTTTAACCTTGTCTATCACATCTGGATCTTGTCTCATTTGTTCAGTGGTGTAGATAGGGGTATATGAAAACTGAGTAATCATCCCTGGAACACAGTTCATCTGAGCCCTAAAGTGAGGCATATAAGCAGAGTGTAAAACATCTTGAGAACGCATTTTAAAGTTCACTTTCCTTCCTACTGGTAAGTGAAGTTCTTTTACAATGACGTCATCTGAAGCATAGCTATCAGAAGTGTCCAGACCCAATACATTAATATTGTCAATATCTATTAAACGTACGTTAGCTTCTCCAAGCACATTGTCTTCTCCAGCATAACGAGCTGTCCAATTAAATTGTTGGGCGTATAATTCAACAACAATAGGATCATCTTGGTCGTTAATATCCATAATGTTCACCCAGCTGTATAATCCCCAAAGAATTAAGCCAGCCAAAACCACTACTGGAATCATGGTCCAGATGATCTCTAACTTATTATTGTCTGCATAATACAAAGCTTTTTGACCCTTTCTTCCTCTGTACTTGTAAGCGAAGTAATGAAGCAATGCTTGTGTAATGGTTTGAACAATAAAAATAATGATGAATGAGACCAGCATTAAATTATCGTAATCTGCCCCGTGTGCAGATGCTGCTTTTGGTAATAAGATTTTGGTATACTTATAAAAACTAAAGATGGTTATTCCGTAGATAAACACCAAGAAAGCGAACATAAGGTAACCGTTGTACTTATTGTCGTTGTCATTGGCAATCTGAGAAGCATCTTTCTTGATTTGAGACAACTCAAATATCTTGGTCATCTGCCATATGGCTATGGCTACTAAGACTAATACTCCTATGGTTAAAAATGCTGTCATTTTAATATGCTGTTTACGTAAATAATATTAGTAATGAAAGTGCTTACTCTCTTCAATAAATGGGTTGCGCTTGGGTGTAATGGGTGCTTTTGTCAATGCGTTAAAGACCGTGTAAATAAACAAACCTGCAAAGAACAATACTGCACCTATTTCTGGAATACCAATAAACCACTGATCACCTACTGCAGAGGGCATAATAGCATTAAATATATCTAAATAGTGACCTGCAAGAATCACTATTCCCGTCATGACAACAAACCAATTCACACGTTTAAAATCACTGTTCATTAACAACAGTAATGGAAAAATAAAGTTCAGTGCTAACATCCCAAAGAAAGGCAGGTTGTAATCCTGAATTCTAGTCACGTAATAAGTCACTTCTTCCGGAATATTAGAGTACCATATAAGCATGAATTGAGAGAACCATAAATAAGTCCAGAAAACACTGATACCAAACATAAACTTGGCTAAATCATGAATATGGCTGTCATTCACTTGCTCTAACAATCCTTTTGACTTGAGGTAAATAGTCACTAGCGCAATTACAGTAATTCCTGAGACAAACATAGAAGCAAAAATATACCATCCAAAAAGTGTAGAGAACCAGTGTGGGTCAATACTCATAATCCAATCCCAAGACATCATAGATTCCGTCACCAGGTA
>Ga0102824_1000471_pt1 | contig 14724 bp, 9 predicted proteins | sample ColrivemetaGS753_FD_78460 | JGI IMG/M metagenome (GOLD analysis project Ga0102824, IMG submission 78460) | Estuarine microbial communities from the Columbia River estuary - Ebb tide non-ETM metaG S.753 | ecosystem: Environmental > Aquatic > Marine > Intertidal zone > Estuary | place: USA... | reverse complement strand
TGGCCTTTGCTGAAAATGATAGGGTAGCTATTACAGCTGCTAATGCAGTTTTAGGAAACATTGGAACTATTGTTATTGCCGTTATGATTATGATTTCTACTTTTGGTTGTAATAATGGTTTAATATTGGCAGGTTCAAGAGTTTATTATACCATGGCGAAGGATGGCTTGTTCTTTAAAAAAGCAGGCACCTTAAATAAGAACGAAGTACCAGCCTATGGTTTATGGATACAAGCATTTGTGGCAAGCTTATTATGTTTAAGTGGAAAGTATGGCGACTTATTAACCATGGTTTCTTTTATCGTGGTCATATTTTATGTACTTACCATTATTGGTATTTTTATCTTAAGAAAAAAGGAGCCCAATTTACACCGACCTTACAAAGCCTTTGGCTATCCCGTTTTACCTGCTATATATATTGTAATGGCTACAGTATTCTGTATTGGTCTTGTATATACGAAGCCATTCTATTCATTATGGGGCTTGGTAATTACACTTATGGGCATACCTTTGTATTATATAGCATTACGTAATCAAAAAGCGGCTTAATACCCATGGAAGCAAAAGAAATACAGCAGTTATTTACTAGTTTATCGAGCACCAAAATTGGGGTTATTGGCGATATTATGCTTGATACCTATTGGTGGGGCTTTGTAGACCGTATTTCACCAGAAGCACCTGTACCTATTGTCTCATTGCAAAGAAAAGAAATAAGAGTGGGAGGAGCTGCCAATGTAGCTTTAAACCTTGGCTCTTTAGGAGCACCTACTACCTTATTTGCTGTTATTGGGAAGGACACAGAAGGAGCCGACTTGCAACAATTATTAAAAAAACAAGGCATTAACACTAACTATGTTATTGCTACAGATACAAGAGTAACTACCAATAAAGTAAGGGTCATGGGACGCAATCAACAAATGATGCGCTTAGACCACGAAGACACTAACGATATTACTACCAAAGAAGAAGACCAACTCTTGGCTAATTTTATTGAGTATGTCAATAAAGAGAAACCTGCTTTAATTATTTTAGAAGACTATAATAAGGGTGTATTAACCGAAAGAATAATTACCACAGTCATTGATTATTGTAAGACTCATGGTATTGCCACTGCAGTAGATCCAAAACAAAAAAACTTTTTAGCTTATAAAGGCTGTACTATTTTTAAACCCAATTTAAAAGAAGTGAAAGAAGGTTTAAAGATAGCTATTGATAGCGTTGATGAAAAAAATATGCAAAAAATGCATAAGGCGCTTCAAGAAAACTTAGGGCATGAAATTTCATTTATTACTTTATCTGAACATGGGGTGTATTATGAGACGGCTAGTAAGCATCAATTAATCCCTACCCATATTCGCAATATTGCCGATGTAAGTGGCGCTGGAGATACAGTGATAGCAGTAGCAAGTCTTGTATATGCAGCTACTAAAAATATGAGCTTAGCTGCTGAGATATCAAATATAGCAGGAGGTATGGTTTGTGAATTAGTAGGTACTGCACCTATCAATAAAAAAGATTTAGAAGCTGAAGCTATTAAGTTGTTAGCTAAATAATTTGATTAAATAATTAGATAAGTAATTAGATAAGTAAGTAGATAATTAATTAGAAAGTTAAGTAGTGTAAAATTTAGATTAAGATTCAGTATGTATTCAAAAAAAATTGCCATTATAGTTGCCGGCGGAACAGGTCAGAGAATGGGTTCTGTGGTCCCTAAACAATTTTTAGAAATTGAGCATAAGGCTATATTATTACATACCATTGACCAGTTTGTAGCTGCTTTTGCTGATATCGAAATAGTAATTGTACTTCCTGAAGTATATATTAATGAAGGAAAAAAAATAATCGAAAAAAATAAGTTTAAAAATACTTTTGATTTTGTAGTAGGAGGGGAAACCCGTTTTCAGTCGGTGAAAAATGGTCTTTCAAAAGTTACTACAAGTTCCATTGTATTTGTTCATGATGCTGTAAGGTGTTTACTTACGCCGGCCTTGGTTCAAAGATGTTATCAGCAAGCGGTAGAAAAAGGTTCTGCTATTCCTGCTGTATCTGCCACCGATACCATTCGTCTTATGGAAGGAGAGAAACATCATTTAATTAATAGAGAGGATGTAATGCTTATTCAAACGCCACAAACTTTTCAGTCTGAAATATTATTAAAAGCCTTTGAGCAAAATTATCAGGCTTCTTTTACCGATGAAGCCAATGTAGTGGAAGCAAGTGGGGTGCCTATATTTTTAGTAGAAGGGGAGTTTGAGAATATTAAAATTACGAGGCCCTTAGATATGGCCATTGCGAATTATATTTTAACCAAGCGTTTTTCTTAGATATCTAATAATTTTATTATTAAATTTCTTTAGTTTATTAGTAATCTGCTATTAGTATTCTATTCAATTAGTCTTCAAGCGGCATGGGCTCATTCGCCTCAGTACTATCTTTTAAAGTTGGACTACTCTTGCTAATTTTCTCTAAAATTTGATGGGCTACTTCCATGGCTAAAAAACCATCTATCTCACTCACCACGGGGGTTTCGTTATTGATAATGGCATGTACAAAACTACTTAGCTCAGCCTTAATAGCATTGCCATCTTCAATCACCGGGTTCTCAATTGAAATAGTTTTAGTGCCCTGATGCGTTTCTATATCAAAAGAAAAGGTATCCGCATCTTCAGGCTTTTTAAGCTTAATAATTTCAGTATTCTTTTCTAAAAAGTCAATACCTATATAAGCATCTTTTTGAAACAATCTTATTTTGCGCATTTTTTTCATGCTAATTCTACTACTGGTTAAATTCGCTACGCAACCATTATTAAATTCTATTCTTACGTTGGCAATATCGGGCGTATCGGTAAGTACTGCCACACCACTTGCTGAAATATTTTTGATATCACTTTTTACAATACTTAAAATAATATCAATATCATGTATCATTAAATCAAAAATGACACTTACTTCTGTACCTCTTGGATTAAACTGTGCTAAACGGTGCACTTCTATAAATAATGGGTTTAAGGAAGCGTTTTTTAAAGCCGTATAAGCGGGGTTAAATCTTTCAACATGTCCTACTTGTAATTTTACATTGGCTTCTTTCACCATATTCACAATGGCCTTGCCTTCTTCAATGGTATTGGCCATCGGCTTTTCAACAAAAACATTTTTACCCATTTTAATAGCCATTTCACAAACAGGAAAATGATGTTGGGTAGGAGTTACTATATCAATGATATCACAGGCAGCAATTAAGGCTTCTTCGTCCATGAACCTTTTCAGGCCGTAGATTTTCTCTACTTCTTTGGCGTTATCATTATTGGGATCAAAAAATCCCACTAAACTTACCTCAGGAATTTCTTTCCAATTATTCAAATGGTATTTCCCCAAATGCCCCACTCCAAACACGCCCACTTTAAGCATAAATATTGTTTATTGAAGGTAAAGTTACACTATAAGACATTGAATTTGAATGCTTTTAGAAGGGTGTGGAAAATTGGCAGATTGCTGTTAATTGCAAGCATTTACAAGTCCATTTCGTACCTTAGCCCTATGCATCCCAATATTCAAGACTTATATACTATAGCGAATAAGCCATCCCGCAAAATTATAGGCCTAATGAGTGGCACTTCTTTGGATGGGTTGGATATTGCCTTATGCTCCATTACAGGTGCAGGCGTGCAAACAAGCGTGGTACTAGATCATTTTACAACAGTTGCCTACTCACCCGCTTTTAAAGAAAAAGTTTTATCTATATTCTCCAAACAAAATATATCCTTAGCCCAATTATGTGTAATGCATCCATGGATTGCATCAGAACATGCTAAAATGGTAAAGGACAGTCTATCAAGTTGGAATGTACAACCAACAGAGGTAGATTTAATTGCTAGTCATGGACAAACCATTTTTCATGCACCAAAATCGTTACATCCGAATGATGAGTTTGGCACAGCCACTTTACAAATTGGAGATGGAGATCATATAGCCACAGGAACGGGTATAATTACCATTAGTGATTTTAGACAAAAACATATTGCTGCAGGAGGGGAAGGTGCACCCTTGGCCATTTATGGCGATTATTTATTGTGTTCGCATGCTACTGAAAATAGAGTGCTATTAAATATAGGAGGCATTGCCAATTTTACTTATTTACCAGCCAATGGAAAATTAAACCAAGTTTTTTCTACGGATACAGGCCCAGGTAATACTTTAATGGATGCCTATACCAGAAAACATTTTGAAGGTATAAGCTACGATAAAGACGCCCATATTGCCAAACAGGGGACTATTCATAGAGAATTATTAGACTTATTAAAAAAGGATTCTTTTTTCTCTTTACCATTTCCTAAAACCATTGGCCCTGAATTATTCAACCTTGAATATTTAAATGAAGCTCAATTAAAAATGGGAATCGTATTATCTGATCAAGATATTATGGCTACTTTAAATAGGTTTACTGCAGAAACTATTGCAGCAGCTATTCAAAATAATTTACCATCTACTATTTCATTTACAATATATGTAAGTGGTGGGGGAATGCATAACTCCTTATTAATGGCAAATTTAAATAGTTTACTACCTAATATATCTATTGCATCTTCCATTGAAATAGGAATTCATCCCGATGCTAAAGAAGCTATTTTATTTGCTATACTGGCCAATGAGGCGGTGGCAGGCGCTCCGTTATTAGCGGGTGGACATTCCACTAAAGTCCCTACTACGATGGGAAAGATTAGTTTTCCGTATTAAGACTTATAGTTAGGACTTGTAGTTAAGACTTATAGCTAATTTATTATTAAAAATTATTGCTAAAACTAATTACTAAGGTTTGTAATTATCTATCGATTTTTTTACTGAACCATGCGTGCTTAATAATTGAGCAGCAATACTGGCATCTTGTATATGAGTGGCTTCCATAATCATTTTTACGCCGCGATCAAAAAGCTTTTTATTGGTCAATTGCATATGCACCATCTTATTACCTTCTATTCTACCTAATTTAATCATGATTGTAGTTGAAATCATGTTGAGAACCATTTTTTGTGCAGTACCACTTTTCATTCTAGTGCTTCCTGTTAAAAATTCAGGGCCTACCACTACTTCAATGGGAAAATCGGCAACAACACTTACGGGACTATTTTTATTGCAACTAATGCTACCCGTTTGAATACCTGCCTCTCTGCATTTTTGTAAACCACCAATAACATAGGGGGTAGTGCCACTTGCAGCAATGCCTAAGACTATATCCTGACTTGTTATTTTATGTTCTTGTAAATCGATCCATGCTTGATGGGTATCATCTTCTGCATTTTCAACTGCATGAAACATTGCTTTTTGACCACCTGCAATAATACCTATGATTAAATCGGCAGAAACCCCAAAAGTAGGAGGGCATTCACTAGCGTCTACTAAGCCTAAACGTCCGCTGGTGCCCGCGCCTATATAAAATAATCGACCGCCATTCGCTAACTTCTCTGCAGCAGCATTCACCAATAATTGTATTTGAGGAATTTGTTTTTCTACTTCAATAGCCACCTTCTTATCTTCTGTATTTATATTATGTAGAATATCCAATGTGCTGGACTTTTCTATATTATTATAAAGTGAAGTTAATTCTGTAGTTCTAATAAAATCATTAGACATTATTGGAAAGTTTTTTTATAGCTAATACAAAGGTATCTAATTCTTCAATAGTAGTATATACATTTGGACAAATTCTACATCCAAATACTTCTGCGCCGTCAATAGCAACTGTAAATACTTTATGTTCTTTCATTAAGCGATTGGCTAAGTCCCCAGGAGTAATACCTTCAATACCTATATTGGCAATACCACAACTTCTGCTAGATTCAGCTGGCGTATTAATAATCACTCTTGGTAGGTTTCTAACTTTACTTGTCCAATAGTTTTGTAAAAAATACATTCTTGCTTCTTTTCTTTCAGCACCAATCATTTCATAATAATCTATGCAATCATTGATAGTAAGGTCGGTATGAACAGGGTGGGTACCAATATGGTTTAATCTATTTATTTTATTAATATCTTTCTCTCCATCTGCAAGCAAAGGCCATAGTTTTTTAATATTATTTTTATTAATGTATAAAAATCCTGCCCCTAATGGGCTACTTAGCCACTTATGTAAAGAGGTTGCATAATAATCGCAATTGAGCTCATCAATACGGTATTTTTGATGTGCAAAAGAATGAGCTCCATCTACAATTACTTGAACTCCTTTTGAATGAGCCATATCGCAAATTTTACGAACAGGTAATATTTGTCCTGTAATATTTACCATATGACTTATCATCATCACTTTGGTTTTTTCAGTTATTGCACTTGCATATAGGTTTACAATTTCTTCATCATTTTTTGGATGAAGTGGTAGAGATACTTTTTTAGTGATGACGCCATATCTATTTTTAACTTGTTCAAACATATCTAAAATGGAGCCGTAATCCTGCACAGCCATTACCGCTTCGTCCCCTGCAGTCCAGTCAAACCCACCTATTACTAAATCAAGTGACTCTGTTGCATTTCTAGTAATGATCATTTCTTCAGGTAAACAACCTGCAATTTCAGCAAGCCTTGCTGCAATTTTATTTTTATTTTCCCATTGTACTGTTCTCATATAATAAGAACCCTGATAATTCACTTCTCTAATATGTTGAATGTACTTCTCTAATAAAGGTTGAGGTATAAAATTATAATAACCATTTTCAAGATTTATATAATCTGGTTTTAATAGGTATTGATTTCTAATACTTAACCAAAAGGCATCGTCTTTAGCCAAAACTATTGCAGGAACATTTTCTTTCTGTTTAAAACTTTGGGCTATGCCTGCTAATCCTAATGGGGTAGCCATAGTAGTTAATAAAACATCTTTAATAAATTGGCGCTTGTTCATATACATTTTTTATTAGTGAAAGACTATTTTTTATTTCTTATAATCAATTCTTGACAATCCTGCATCTTCATTTTTACTAAACCATCCTGAGCCGTATTCTAATACATAGAAACGACCATCAGGACCTACTTCAATATCAATAGCAGCATGGAATTTAGTATTCGGCATAAAAGGTTCCATTCTATCATAGTCTCCATTGGCCTTCATGGTAACTGCTTTAATATAACCACGCATCCACTCATTGAAAAAGAATTTACCATCATAATAAGAAGGGTATCTTGTTTCTTTTGGATATAAGTCGCTGTAATAAACTGGACCCGCCATAGCGGTACGTCCACCTGCACCTAAAGAAGGGAAGTCCATTGTTGAAATACCATATGGATACCAAATAAAGGCAGGTTGTGCTGGAGGTAATTCAGTTAAACCAGTATTGTTTCTTGAATTATTAATAGGTTTAGCCGGATCAAAAGCTGGGCCCGACTTACCCGTTGCGTAATCATAAATATGATAAGGATAATTATTACCAATAAAGAAAGGCCATCCAAAGAAACCCGCCTTACGTGCTTGGTTTACTTCATCATATCCTTGAGGACCTCTTGTATCTAAACTATCTACATTGGCATCTGGACCTACTTCACCCCAGTATAAATTACCATTCTTAGGGTCTACAGAAATACGGTAAGGATTACGATTTCCCATTACATAAATTTCTGGTCTTGCTTTGTCTGTGCCTTTAGGGAATAAATTTCCTTCAGGTATTTCATAACTACCATCGTCTTTTACGCTGATGCGTAAAATTTTTCCTCTTAAATCGTTGGTATTGCCGGAGCTACGACGCTCGTCATATTGATAATGACCAGGGCGATCATCCAATGGCGCATAACCATGACTTACATATTTTTGATTAGGCTCATCGAAAGGGGTGGTATTATCACCTGTAGAAACAAATAAAGTTTTGTTAGGACCAAAGGCAATAGAGCCACCGGTATGGCAACAAATATCGCGTTGCTCATAAAATTCTAAGATTACTTTTTCAGAACTATTTAATATAGTATCATTTTCTAAAGTAAAACGAGACAGTCTATTCACAGAAGAATCGGGAGCGCTATAAAACATGTACACAAAATGATTTTTTGCAAAATCGGGATCGGCTTTCACACCTAATAAGCCTTCTTCAGAATTTACACCAGGGGCATTGGTTTTCCAATACACATTTAAAAAACCTGCTTGCTTCATTTTTTTAGAAGTACTATTATATAAATATATTTCACCACGACGCTGAACCACTAATACATCTAAATTAGGAAGGACTGAAATTTCAGTAGGTTCGAAGAAAGTGCCTTTTACTAAATCGGTTTTGGTGAAATGGCTTTCATCTGGTGCAAATACACTGCTTGCCTTACTATAATCAGCTGTATTATCTCCCATGGCATATTGAATACCTCCTAAAATATGTTTTAAATACAAAGGTTCTGAAAATGATTCATTGGTATGACCTAGTTCTGTATAAAATACTCTACCGCCATCGAAATTATGGTACCAAGCCATTGGATGCTTGTCGCCATTCTCTCCACCTTGGTAAGATTTTTCATCAATGCTTATAAGTACTTTAACATCAGGGTTTAAATTTTTAAAATTATACCACTCATCAGTTCTAGTCCAAGTAGCAGGTAGGCTATCGGTAGAAGGATGATTTTTATCGTTAATAATTAAGGTAGCTTCTTGGTTGGCAGGGTGACTTTTAAAAGAGCCCCCAATCATTTTCACATACCAGTTCCAATCGTATTCAGCATCTGTAGCGGCATGAATACCAACAAAACCTCCACCTGCTTGCATATATCTTTCTACAGCAATTTCTTGGTTACCCGATAATATTTCTCCAGTGCTACTTAAAAAAACGATGGCAGCATATTTTTTCAAACTATCTTCTGCAAACTTATTCGCATTAGTAGTCGTATCTACATCAAAACCATTTTTATCACCAAGGTCTTGAATGGCTTTAACGCCTGTGGGAATAGACTCATGGTAATAGCCACCTGTTTTATAGAAAACTAATATAGTGGGCTTACTACTTCTTTTACTACTACAAGAAGCTAGGGTTATAAAAAAAAAGCAAAATAATGCAATGGTTTGAAGGCTAAATTGGATTGTTTTTTTCATTTGTTTAAGCGTTGTAAAGGGGTTGATTGTGACAGTTAAATTCCTACTTTTTTCGCTTATGGCAAAATAAAGATGGACTAGTGGTAAATGCTTGTAAATGAAGCTAATGGAATGCTTATTGTACAATAAATGTAATCTCTTTGTAAAGGGGTTGGCCTTGTTTGCTAATTCCTTGAATTACAATAGCATACTTGCCTGGTACATCGGATGTATAAAATGCAGTATTAATTTTACCCTTTGAAGAGGTGTTTATATTAGCAGACCAGTGTAATAAATGTCTAAAATCCGGGCTACGGTTGTCTATCTGAGCTTGATTTTCATAAACAGGCGCCATGAACTCTCTTTGTATTTGAAGTCCTTTATAATCAATTAGGGTGGCTCTTGGATCTAGTTCATAGCCTTCCATTTTTCCATTGTAAGTCATAAAATTAGCGATACCATTAAAGGCCAGATTTCCTGAAAAATAGGTTCTACTGACCACTTCTAATTTTCTAATTTTTAAAGGATCGTATTCAATAAACTTATCTATATTTAAAATAGGCACACCATCTAATAAAACAAGTGGGGCTTTATCAAAGAAACGTTTGTTCTGGTCGTCATACACAGCTAATTGGAATCTGCCATCATTTTTAGATAAAGTCATGGGAGTAACATACTCTCTAATGACTTCTTCCATGGTAGTAAAGCGTGCATATAAGTCTAAGTAGTAAGTATAGTCTGGTTTATAATAAAAGGCATTGCTGTCTAAACTAGGGGCTTGGAAACGATTTAGGTAATCGGCTTTAAAATGGTTTTGTATTTCAACATTGCTATTTAATTGTTGAATAATTTCTTTATTCAATTTTGGTAGCATAATGGGCTCAATGAGTTGACTATTATTTTTACTTATATAAAAAGGGTTGTCTATTTCAATTTTGTGTGCATTGTATTTGCTGCTATCTGCTTGCAATATTAATTGCCCGTCATTATAAAGCTGTGGGAATTCAAATTGAATATGACCATTTTCATCGCTAATGCCTGCTTTAAATAAAGTGTTTTTGCTTGGCATAGAGACAAAGCCTGTAACTTCTTTTGCGGCAGTAGTGGTTCCTTTTTGCACCATTTTTCCCGTAATAATACTACCTGCATATTCTGGTAGATATTTAAAACTTGGTGTAGTATTCGCTAAAACATTTTCCCATTTAAAGCGGCGATATCCATTCACTAGCATTAATTGATCCATGGCTAGTAAGGTATTATTATTTACATTTTGGAAATAAGCGCCTGGGTTTTCAATACGGCCTACTAAGTCGGAATTAAGCCAAATATAATTTTGAATATTATTTTCATCAAGGCTTTGAATGGAATCAATTTTATAAACAGCCATGGAAGCATTTGCAGCAGTAAAGCCATTGATACCTTGCTTGGTAGCAATTTGAAGATTTACTTTTCTTCTTTTTGCTAAAACAGGGCTTTCTATTTCAAGACTTGTTTCAAGCACATTTTTAGGGTAGTTAAAATACAATCTTTCGCAAACAGGCTCCTTTGCTTGATTAAATAAAGTAAAAATATTAATGCCCTCGTTTAATGTACTTTTATCAATGGTTAAGTTGCTACTACCATTTTTTATTTGACCTGCTATTGCATGAGAAACAATGCCTCTTGCATGCACTAGTAAATAAACACTTGTATTTTCAAGTGCTAAACCTGCAATGCTAATATTTACTCTAGAAGCATTATCATTTGGAGAAACGGCAGCGGCGCTATTCCCAAGGCTAAGGGTATAGCCCTTGTCAAATACATTGGGTAGCTTTTGGTTTATTATTTTATCGTCATTAGTGGTAAGCGATAAGCCATAGCCTTGGTTTGCCTGAGGGGTGAAAGTAAAGCTACCCATACCCATACTGCCTATGCCTAAAGAAGAAGTATTGCAGCTTGTAATGGTATCGCCTTTTTCATTTAATAAATACCCCTTGGCTTGAATACCTTTACCAAATTGGTTGACAATTTTAAAAGCTACTTTAGAGAATTGCCCCGCTACTAAGTTACCACCTTCTGGAAAAATTTGAATAGAGTAATTTTCTTTAGTAGGTGTATAATTATTTTCTTGTGTTAAGGAGGGGTTGAGAATAGATATTTTCTTTTCGAAGAAAAAACTAGCATTGAAATTCTTCATCCAATTGGTATAAGCCCTTAGGGTATAATTACCAGTGGCAATGGCGCTAGGAATAAGTATGGATCCATTACCAGTGCCTTCAGTTAAAGCAATTTTTTCTTGCCAAACGGCTTTATTGTTATTGTCTATTAATTCTACATAAGCAACCTTACTGATATTTAAAGGCTTATTGAAAATAGCGTCTACATTATATATCTTAAACCAACAAATTTCATTCGCTACATAGAAGTTCTTATCGGTATGAACGTAAATTTTTTCTTGTAAATTATTTTTGGTATAATTTTCAACGCTATTTTGTAAAAATATCAATTCGTTTTTTTGGCCTGCTGCTTGCAAACTTATCATTAATAAAAATGCTGTCATTAAACCAACCATGCTATTATATATATGCTGCTTCATAGTGTAGGTAGTTTATTTCCAAAAAGAGGGTTTAATATTAGAGCCACGAAGTCTGCAGTCCACACATTCAGGAGGGGCTGCATAAAAACTAATAATAGCTCCCGTCATTGCATTGATATCTTTATAATTAGTGGGCAGTAAGTTGACGGACTTCAATTGAATACTATCACTATTATTAGTTACATCAATTTCAGTACAATTAGGTTTGTATAACCAATAAGCCCAATTAGGCACTTTATAAGGGTCAACAAAAATTCTTTTTTCTTGGACTGGGCAAATATCAATGTAGCCAATGACAGGGTCGTTGTTGGTTGTGCAATAAATATTACCAGATAATTCAGAAGGTTGTGCATCAAATATAGAACCTGTGCCTTCTGTATTTTTTTTCATTCTTTGTAAAAATTCATAACGCCCCTTGCTTAAACTATACTGCCTTACATTAACACTATATAATACACTTAATTTCCATGAAGCTGGAGAAATAGAAAGAATAGGTAAGTGAATAATATCGCTACTCATATTGGCAGTAGAACCTGTTAATATAGAACTTGAATTTTCGGTTTTCCAACAAATGTACTGGCCCATATCAAATCCAAATCTGGTGGAGTCGGAAAATACCACGCTGTATTGTTGTCCTTTAGCGCTGTTCGCTATTTTATATTTTAAATAAGTTTGGAATGGAGAATGAAATTCCCAGGTTTCGGTATAATCCCATTGGTAATATTTGGTATTGTTAGAAGGGTCGTGGGTGTCTACATAAAACTGTAGGCCTTGGCTTTCTGTTTTATAATTAATACTATCAATAGCTGGATTATTTTTCACTGCAGCAAAATTGGATAAGTATTTTTTACCATCCATTGTTGCAATATTAATTCTATATTTTTTATTGGCGTTTAAATTCAATTTTGAAACGCTGTAATGCCCATTTGATATTTCTTTTAAAGGGTAAAGGCTATTATCATCTCCCTCTACATTTACTTTAGCGCCTCTCTCGTAGTTAATGGCATTGGAAGACAAGGCCACCGTTCTACTTAGTATGATATTGGTTTCTCCAGCACCGCTGTTTATAATGCCTTCTACCACTAAGTAGCCGGTATTAGGGGAGACGACAGGGGAAATATATTTTTCCTTGCAAGCCCAAAGACCAAGAATGAATAAGCTATATATAATTATCTTTTTCATATTGACTTATTTAAACTTAATATTTAAATTAATATAAGGAATGGCATTGCCAAAAATAGAAAGCTTGTATCCATTCACCATTCCATTTTCAGAAACATAGTAAATTGAATAAGGATTTTTACGCCCTGTTAAATTATACACTCCAATGGACCATGAATTATGGAAAATCTGATTCACTTTATGATTGCCTTCGATATTCATAGAAAAATCGGTTCTAAAATAATCGGGAATGCGGTAAGCATTTCTTTCGGCATATAAAGTACGCATGGAACCTCCGTAGCTAAATAAACCAATAGGTAGGGTAATAGGCCTGCCGGTACTATAATTACTATTCATTGATACACTAAAGCGGTGACTAAAGCGGTAATTGGCAATAACGGTTATATCATTTGGCTTATCATAGTTACCAGGGTAGAAATTCCCTTTATTAATTATTTCACCTGCTGTAGGGTCGTTCATGCGTAGTAAAATACGAGACCAAGTATAACTAATCCATCCATTTAATTTACCTGAAAGTTTTTTCACTAATAACTCTACTCCGTATGCTTTTCCTTTGGTACCAATGACATCGGTTTCTATATTTTTATTCATAACTAATTTGGCACCACTCTTAAAATCTAAATAGTTTTCAATGTTTTTATAATACACTTCAAAAGAGGTTTCAATCGTATTTGATTTTAAATTCTTGTACACTCCAAAAGAGAGTTGATCACCTATTTGTGGTTTAATATTGGGGTCACTTAGTTTCCATACATCGGTAGGGGCCATGGCTGTGGTATTGGACAAGGAGTGAATGTATTGGCGTTGAGTATTGTAACTGGCTTTTAAAGAAAAAGTTTCATCAATGACATAGCGTAAAGCTAATCTGTATTCTGGGCCTCCGTAGGTTTTAACAACAGCACCACTTGCATAATTAACCGATCTTAAAATATTTTCTTCTGTTCTAGGTATGCCTGCAGCATATTCATTGACGGATTTAGGGCCTAATGCATTGAATACTGAAAAACGAATGCCCGCATCTAATTTAAGGGCACTGGTAATGGTGTAGTGTTCACTTGCGTATAAGGCCGATTCTAGGGCTTGTTCTGTTGGAATGATATCTGGTTTGATAAGCGACTTTTCACCTAGTGGTATATAATTACCTGGGTTTAAAGAATAATAAATTGAATTAACACCATAGTCAATACTATGCTTACTGTTAATATTGTAATTAAAATGTGCTTTGAAATAAGATTGATTAATACTGAAACTTAATTGGTAAGCACTTAGTGGAAGTTTTTGGCTATTGATAGCGTAATTGTAATTGTCATTACCTACTGTAATTAAGCTATTTAATTTAGTGGTGTAAATATGTTTCCATTTTACAGATAGGTTTTTATTACCATAGCTATAAGCAGTGTCGCTATTTAAATTAAACTTATCATTACTTAAATAGCCAGTGAAATAAAGCGTATTTTTCTTATCTATTTGATGATTCACAATTAGGTTAAGGTCATAAAAATCGGCTCTGCTATTTTTATAGTCTTCAGGTAAATAATTAAATAACCAATTTGAATAAGTAGTTCTTCCACCCAATATAAAGGACGATTTATCTTTTACTAAAGGGCCTTCAATATTTAGTCTGCTGGTTAATAAACCAATACCTGCAGATCCTGTGAATTCTTTTTTATTGCCTTCTCTGCTGGTGATATCTAATACAGAAGATAGCCTTCCACCATAACTTGCAGGTATACTAGCTTTATATAATTCAACTGAATTAATTAATTCAGGATTAAATGCCGAAAACATGCCAAAGAAATGCGCAGGGTTATAAATAGTGGCGTCGTTGAATAAAATTAAATTCTGGTCGGAAGAACCGCCTCTTACATTCAAGCCAGTACTTGCTTCACCCACTGTTTTCACTCCAGGTAGGGTAGTAACTACTCTTAATATATCGGCTT
>Ga0102824_1000241_pt1 | contig 21335 bp, 20 predicted proteins | sample ColrivemetaGS753_FD_78460 | JGI IMG/M metagenome (GOLD analysis project Ga0102824, IMG submission 78460) | Estuarine microbial communities from the Columbia River estuary - Ebb tide non-ETM metaG S.753 | ecosystem: Environmental > Aquatic > Marine > Intertidal zone > Estuary | place: USA... | reverse complement strand
GCGTCTGTCCGCTTTGAAGAGGCGATGTTGGGGCGCGATTTATTTTACGACCCGATCCTGTCGGGCAACCGTGAGGTGTCTTGTGCGACCTGTCACCACCCTGCGTTTGGCACAGGCGATGGGCTGTCGTTGGGCCTTGGGGATGGTGGCATTGGTTTGGGGCCAAAGCGGGTCGCGGACCCTCAGAATATGCCTCAGGACCGCATCCCAAGGAACGCGCCTTCGCTGTTTAACCTTGGCGCGCATGAGTTTACGCGATTGTTCCATGACGGGCGGATCGAGGTTGACCCAAACCGCCCCGGTGGCATTCGCACGCCGCTAGATGCGGATATGGCTGTGGGGTTTGCCTCATTGCTGTCTGCCCAAACGATGTTCCCTGTCCTGAGCCCAGATGAGATGGCGGGCCACTACAATGAGAATGATATCTCAAAGGCCGTGCGCCGCGGTGTGATCACGGGGACGGGCGGTGCATGGGATTTGATCGCTAAGCGCGTGGCCGCAATCCCTGTCTATGCTGATGCCTTTGCCAAAGTTTACCCTGACCGTCCTGAGATCGCCTTTACGGACATCTCGAACGCGATTGCAGCCTTTATGGAATGGGAATGGCGGTCTGATACGGCGCCCTTTGATGCGGTCTTGCGCGGCGAGTTGACCTTCGAGGGTGACGCGGCAGATGGCATGGCGCTGTTCTACGGCGAGGCAGGGTGTGGCACGTGCCACGCGGGCCCATTCCTGACGGATCAAGACTTCCACGCGACGGGGCAGCCCCAGATCGGGCCGGGTAAAGCGGCGGCCTTCGAGGATAATGCCCGCGACGAAGGGCGGTTTCGGGTAACGGGACATGAGAGCGATCTTTATGCGTTCCGCACGCCATCCTTGCGCAATGTGATCCAAACGGGGCCTTACGGGCATGCAGGGGCCTATAGCGATCTGCGTGAATTCTTGACCGCACATGCAGACCCAAAGGCGGCTCTGGACAGCTACGCGGCCACAAGCGCAACCCTGCCTGAGATGCCAGTGGAAGACCTCGTTGAAGATTTCGCGCCGATTGCAGCGGCGGTCAAAATACCAACCATAACGCTAACGCAGGCCGATATCACTGCTCTCGTCACGTTTTTGGAAACGCTCTCGGACCCCATCGCGCTCAATGGGCGGCTTGGTATACCGACCACCGTTCCAAGCGGTTTGCCTGTGGCTTTTTCCGAGTAAAAATATGCCTGCCAGAGGCGGCTACGGACGCAAGACTTGGCGTGTGTCGGCGGGCAAAACCACCTCCGACACCCGCCCATCAGGCCAAGTCACACGGACCTGTGCCTGCGCCGCATCCCCAAGCCCAAAATGTAGCGGGCCTGCCTGACCACTGGCGTGACCGCCCCCAACAGTAAGCTGTTGGGCCTGCCCATTCACAGTTACACGGGCGCCAACGGCTTGGGTGTTGGGGCCGTCCATGCGCAGATCAAGGGCGATCCAATGGCCCGCATCAGGCGTGACATTGCGGTAAAGTTCGATGGGCGCACGGCGGTTGGACACCAAAAGATCAAGCCTGCCATCCCCGTCGAAATCGGCCAAAGCAGCACCGCGAGAGCGTTCCGTCGTGGCAATGCCAGCCTCAGAAGCGGCCTCGGTAAAGGTGCCATCTGCATTTTGCATCAATAGATTATTGGGGTCCGCCATTGCCATTCCGGGCATCTGGTCGACGTTGCCCTTGGCCAAGAACAGATCATCGCGGCCATCGTTGTCGATATCACCAAATTGGGCATGCCAGCCCGTCGAAGGGCGGCCATCTTCGCCCGTGTGGGGGCGGTGGGCATAGGTGCCAATCGCAAACGGAGCAGCGGTGTAGGAGCCATCTTTTTGGGCCAATTGCATCAATTGATCCCCCATCGAAGTGAGGACAATCTCGTCGCGCCCGTCACCTGTAATATCGCGGGACGCAATGCCCATGCCCCAAACCATCAGCTTGGTCCAACCATCCTCGGGGGTTAAAAACCGCTTGGTGGCAATATCCCACATCTGCTCTTGGCCAGCTTTAATATAGTAGTGCCGGTCGTTGGAAATGCGCAGACGAAGCGTCTCGGTTGCGTCGTAAGCAGCCAACATCGAGAGGGCGCAAAACCCAGGCTCCAGAACGGTCTCTGTGTAACCTTGTGCCTGTGGCGCAAGGATACTGTTGCTATCGCATGTGCCAAACGGACCCTCGGGATCAAGGCGGTCCACGTAATTGCCAATGGCCATCGTTGGGCGATCACCCTCCCACCATGCGGTAAAGCTGGTGGTCCATTGATCGTGGGTCGGGATGCCCCAGTCTTCGGTCACATCGGTGAATGTGCAATCGCCATGGCCCTGCAGCACCTGATTGGGACCAACACGCATGACAAACAGATCAAGGTTGCCGTCGCCGTCGATATCAAGCGGGTAGGCGCCTGTGGTGGCCAAATTTTTTGGGAAATTTGTAGCCGTGAATTGAAAGTCGCCGTCGTTTTGCCAAAGGGCGGCAGGGCTCTCACCACCAGCCGCAAAAACATCAGGACGACCGTCATTGTTGCAGTCGAACACCGACACGCCACCGCCGACAAAATGCTCCCAACCGCCTGTGTAGCTGTGCCCGCCAAGAGCGGCGCTGTGGTCTTCAAAAAGCGGGGCGGCAAAGCTGGGCGAGGCCAAAAGGCAAAGGGCGAAGCGGCGCATTAGGATTTGGTCTCCGAGAGGGCGGCGGTTGTGATTTCAGACAGCGCAAGCGCTGTCGCGCCTCTTGCCCAGACCAAATCACCCCAGCCATGAATTTCCACAGGGCAGGGCGCGCGCCCGTCTGACAGGGTCAGGCTCTGCATGTCTTTCATCACCGATTCCGCGTAAAGGTAATCATAGCGCATCCGCTCGCCTGACAGGATAATCAGCTGCGGATCAAAGAGTTGTACGACATTTGAGAGGCCAACTGACAGATACCGTCCCGCCCGTTGAAAGATCGTGACCGCGGCCTTGTTGCCGTCTTTGGCTTGGGCATAAAGCGCCTCAAGGATGCTATGTTGGCTTTGTACAAGCGTATGGGGGCGGTCGAGCGCAGTGGTCGCTTCGCGGGCCAAGGCGTAGTCGGCGAGGTATGCCTCTAGGCAGCCGCGCTGCCCGCAACGGCACAATGCGCCGTCGAGTTGCACTTTGGTATGGCCAAGCTCCAGCCCCATGCCGCGCGAGCCGCGGAAAAGCTGGTTGTCGATCACGATACCCATGCCGACGCCATGTTCAATCGTGACCACCGCAAAGTTCGACAAATCGCGCCCTGCGCCAAACCACAATTCGGCCAGTGTCAGCATATTGGCGTCGTTATCAACATAAAGCGCGACGTTGTGACGGGCGGTGAATCCTGCGGTCAGGTCCACATCGCGTTCGGTCAGGAATGGCGACCAGACCACGTTGCCTGTGGGGTGATCGACAATACCAGAAAGGCCAACGGCCACGGCGCTAATTTCATCCATCGATTTCCCGGCAGAGCTGAGCAGGGCCGCGATCAGTGTATCCATCTCGTCGAGGATGACAGAGAGCACTTTGCGCGTGTGAGGTGTGACAAAGGACGCATCAGCCAACACGTTGCCCGCAAAGTCGGTAAGGACGGCCGTATGGGTTTCGTCCGAGAGCTTGATGCCGATCACATGTTTGTAGTCTGGCACAACCTCGAGGGCGACAGGCGGGCGGCCTCTGCCATGTTCGCGGGCCAGTCCTTCGACCTCACGCAGCATGCCGCGTGCGATCAGATCGGCGGTCAGGGTGGTGGCAGACCCTGCACTGATTCCCAAGGCGCGGGTCACATCGGCACGGGCAGCACGGCCAGCGGCGCGCACATATTCAAAGATTTGCTGGCGTAATGTTGTTGTATCACGTCCCAAAACGGGCAAAATAGGGCCGTAGCCCGTAGGGGCGTCGGCATTATCGCCTTGTTTTATTGGGTCATCATACATTTTTCAGTGTCCAAAATAAAAATGCTGCAACTGCACAATTGTTGCCGCAATTTAGGTAGATTGGCGAATAAATTTGCGCCCGACTACCCGTAAAGTGAAAATATTTGTAATTTTCCTAAATTTTTATTTTGACAACTGAAGTAAATACGCCATGCTGGTGCAACAGGGCCAAGCGGCCTTTGTTCTTGCATCTGTGCAAGCACGCATATCTGGGAGGATTACATGCATAAGTCTATTATTGCCGCAGCAATTGCGGTTGTTGGTTTTAACTCTGCTGCCGTCGCTGAAGGCATGAAAATTGGTGTATCTTGGGCAAGTTTCCAAGAAGAGCGCTGGAAGATTGACGAAGCGGCTATGGTTGCGGCGATTGAAGCGAATGGCGATACATATGTATCCGCTGACGCGCAGTCTTCTTCTGCCAAGCAGTTGACCGACATTGAAGCTTTGATGGCGCAGGGCGTGAACGCTTTGATCATCAACGCATGGGACAAAGACGCGATTGCACCAGCAATCGACGCGGCTGCAAACGAGGGTATCCCTGTTGTTGGCTACGACCGTCTGATTGAGGATGACCGTACATTCTATCTGACGTTCGACAACATCGGTGTTGGCGCGATCATCGCTGAAACTGTGATGGCAGAAGTACCAGCTGGTAACTATGCGATCATCAAGGGTGACCCAGGTGATCCGAACGCAGCATTCCTTCTTGAAGGCATGATGTCCGTAATCGGTGATGCGGTCACTGCTGGCGATATCAAAATTGTTGGTGAAGCATTCTCCGACGGTTGGAAGCCAGAGAACGCACAAAAGAACATGGAGCAGATCCTGACAGCAAACAACAACATGGTTGACGCTGTACTGTCCGAGAACGACGGCATGGCTGGCGGCGTTGTTGCAGCATTGTCCGCACAGGGTCTTGTGATCCCAGTGGGCGGCCAAGATGGTGACCTTGCTGCGATCAACCGCGTTGCACGCGGCGCACAGACTGTGTCCGTTTGGAAAGACTCCCGTCAGCTTGGTACGGCTGCCGGCGACATCGCTTCTGCTCTCGCTGCAGGCGCAGCACTTGACAGCATCGAAGGTGCAACCAAGTTCTCCGGCGGCGAAAAAGGCATTGAGTTGAACGCAATCTTGCTTTCACCAACACCTTTGACACGCGCAAACCTGAACGAAGCAATCGACGCGGGCCACATCTCGAAAGAGCAGGCTTGTGAAGGCGCAATTGCTGGCGTGATGGGCTGCGAATAAGTCGATCTCGGCAAGCGCGGGGCGCGTCCCTGCGCTTGCCACCCCTTTTAGAATTCCCCTGATGACGCCCTCAACGGGCACAATACGCAGCCTACGCTTTAGTGGGTTCTCTTGGCGTATGCCTCTCAATGAATGGACGAGGACATGACTGATACCAATACCACCAACCCTGCGACCCAAACGAACCTGTCGCCTGTGGCCAAATTTCTACGTGCCACTGAGCTTGATACGCGTTTGCTGGGTATGTTCGGCGCGCTGGCCCTGATTTGGCTGGGCTTTCACTATTATGGTGTAATTTTCAACGATTTTGGTGCGTTCTTGACCGCTCGTAACCTGTGGAACCTGTCGGTTCAGACCTCATCCATCGGGATTATGGCGACCGGCATGGTTTTGGTCATCATTACCCGCAACATTGACCTGTCGGTCGGCGCACTTGTCGGTGTCACCGGCATGACGATGGGTATTTTGCAGGTAGATATTCTGCCGCAATACCTTGGGCTTGGTAATCCGTTCATCTGGATCATCACTGTGATTTTCGGGATCACCGTTGGTGCAACAATCGGCGCCTTCCACGGCTGGTTGATCGCCTATCGCGGTATCCCTGCGTTTATCGTGACACTGGGTGGTTTGCTTGTGTGGCGCGGCTCGGCCTTCTTGGCCAATGGCGGCAAGACGATTTCGCCTGTGGATAGCACTTTCCAACTGCTTGGCGGTGGCCCTTACGGTGCTGTTGGCGAAACAGGGAGCTGGATTGTTGGTATTATCGCCTGTCTTGGCATCCTTTGGCTGACTGTTGCTGGTCGTCGCAACCGTGTGCAGCATGACTTCAAATTGCGTCCAATGTGGGCCGAGGTTTTTGTCAGCGGTGCCGCAATGGCGATGGTCATTGGTGCGGTTCTATTGGTGAACTCTTATCCTTGGCCGATTGGTATTGTGAAGCAATACACGGCTGCCAATGGCATCACGACAGACCCTGCGACATTGGTGATTAGCCACGGTTTTGCGATCCCTGTTCTGATTTTGGCGGGCGTCGGTATCATGATGACGATCCTGATGACCAAGACCCGCTTTGGCCGCTATGTTTTCGCCATCGGTGGTAACCCTGAGGCGGCTGCCCTTGCGGGTATCAACGTCAAATGGATGACGATGCGGATTTTCGCGCTGATGGGTGCGCTGGCTGGTCTGGCTGGTGTTGTGGCCTCTGCGCGTCTGAACTCTGCGACCAACGCGCTGGGTGTGCTTGACGAGCTTTACGTGATTGCCGCAGCCGTGATCGGCGGCACCAGCCTTGCTGGCGGTGTTGGCACAATTTACGGCGCGATCCTTGGGGCGCTGGTGATGCAAAGCTTGCAGACGGGCATGGTCTTGATCGGCTTTGATACCTCTGTGCAGCAGATCGTTGTGGGCTCGGTTCTTGTGCTCGCTGTTTATCTCGACAACCTCTACCGCAACCGCGCAAAGTAAGGGCAAACCAATGACTGATACACAAAAGACGCCGCTCGTTGCGCTCAAAGATATGTCGATTTCCTTTGGCGGGATCAAGGCGGTGGACCATGTTTCCATTGATCTGCATGCAGGTGAAGTTGTGGGCCTGTTGGGCCATAACGGTGCGGGCAAATCGACGCTGATCAAGTGCCTCTCAGGTGCCTATCAAGCGGATCACGGCGAGATTTACGTTGAAGGTAAGAAGGTCAAGATTGAAAACCCGCGCGATGCGCGGGCGCAAAATATCGAGACGATTTACCAGACACTGGCCTTGGCCGATAACCTCAATGCCTCGGCGAACCTGTTCTTAGGCCGGGAGTTGACCAACCGTTTTGGTATGGTCGACGAAGGCAAGATGGAGGCCGAGACCCGCAAGATCATGGCTCGTTTGAACCCGAACTTCCGCAAGTTCCATGAGCCTGTTTCGGCCCTATCTGGTGGTCAACGCCAGTCTGTAGCCATTGCGCGTGCCGTGTATTTCAACGCCAAAGTGTTGATTATGGACGAGCCGACAGCAGCACTTGGCCCGCAGGAAACCGAAATGGTGTCCGAGCTGATCCAAGAGTTGAAGGCGCAGGGCATTGGTATTTTCCTTATCGAGCATGATATTCACAACGTGATGAAGCTCTGTGATCGTGCCGCAGTGATGAAGAACGGCCAGATGGTGGGTGTTGTCGATGTTGCTGATGTGACCGATGACGATATCTTGTCGATGATCATCTTGGGCAAGAACCCTAAGAAAGCAGCCTAAATGTATATCGGGCTGGACTTAGGCACGTCTGGCCTGAAGGCCATTTTGATCGACGATCAGCAGCGTATCGTGGCCGAGGCCGCGCGTCCCTTAGAGGCGCAGCGTCCGCATACGGGGTGGTCCGAGCAAGCACCAGCTGCTTGGCTGACGGCGGCTGATAATGCGATCCATGCGCTGGGGGCGAAGGCGTCTTTATCAAAAGTGCGCGGCATTGGCCTGTCGGGCCATATGCATGGGGCCACGTTGATTGATGCCGCAGGCGCAGTTTTGCGGCCTTGTATGCTGTGGAATGATACGCGCTCAGCGGTAGAGGCAGCTGAGATGGACGCCGATCCAGCGTTTCGGGAATTGACGGGCAATATCGTGTTTCCAGGGTTCACGGCGCCAAAGGTCGCATGGGTCCGCAAACACGAGCCAGAGGTTTTTGACCGCATCGCCAAAGTGTTGTTGCCCAAAGATTACTTGCGCTATTGGCTGACGGGGGAGGCTGTGGCGGAAATGTCGGACGCGGCGGGCACCAGTTGGTTGGACGTGGCACAGCGCGATTGGTCGGATGACCTGCTGGCCAAAACCGGATTAACCCGCGACCAGATGCCAAGGCTTGTCGAAGGCTTTGACGTTTCGGGCATCTTGCGTGATGACTTGGCCGCGACGTGGGGATTGCCCAAGGGCGTGGTGATTGCGGGCGGTGGCGGCGACAACGCGGCGAGCGCTGTTGGCGTGGGTGTGGTGAAGGCGGGCGATGCGTTTGTCTCGCTTGGCACTTCGGGTGTTTTATTTGCGGCCTCGGATGCGTATCAACCCGATGCGGCCTCTGCCGTGCATACGTTTTGTCATGCTTTGCCAGATACTTGGCACCAGATGGGGGTCATCTTGGCCGCCGCTGATGCGCTCAATTGGTTTGCGAAGACAGTGGGCCAGAACGCGGGGGATTTGACGGGTGGTTTAGGAGACTTGAAGGCGCCAAGCCGCGCGTTGTTCCTGCCGTATTTGGGGGGCGAGCGGACACCGCATAACGACGCGAATGTGCGTGGCGCGTTTCTGCATTTGGATCACGGTGATGATACGGAGGCCTTAACGCGGACGGTTTTAGAGGGCGTGACACACGCCTTTGTGGACAATTTCGACGCGCTGAAATCAACGGGTACACAGATCAATCGGTTGATTGGCGTCGGTGGCGGGACGAAGTCTGACTATTGGGTCCGCGCGATTGCGACAGCCCTTGATATGCCCGTGGAATTGCCTGTTGCGGGCGATTTTGGTGGTGCTTTTGGCGCGGCACGGCTTGGCCTGATGGCCGCAAACAGGGTGGGGGCCGAGGTCGCCACGATCCCGCAAATTGATCGGGTGATTGAACCTGATCTGAGTTTAACCAGCGCGTTTCGCGACGCCCATGCAAGATATCGTGCGAGTTACGCGGCGATTAAGGACCTGACATGACTGACTTTTTCAAAGGCATCCCGCAGATTAAATTCGAAGGGCCAAAATCCGACAACGATTTCGCATTCCGCCATTATGACGCCGAAGAGGTCGTGATGGGCAAAAAGATGAAGGATCATTTGCGCTTTGCTGCCGCTTATTGGCATTCGTTTGCTTGGCCCGGAGGTGATCCGTTTGGCGGGGCGACGTTTGAGCGTCCTTGGTTTGGCGATACGATTGATGCGGCAAAGATGAAGGCCGATGTGGCGTTTGAAATGTTCCAGATTTTGGGCGTGCCGTATTACTGTTTTCATGATGCCGATATGCGCCCAGAAGGGGCCGACTTCCGCGAGAATACGCGTAATCTTGAGACGATGGTTGACTATTTGGCCGAGAAGCAGGCAGCGACTGGCGTGAAGCTGCTTTGGGGTACGGCGAACCTGTTTTCACACCGCCGGTTTATGTCGGGGGCGGCGACGAACCCTGATCCTGGTGTGTTTGCGTTCTCTGCGGCCACGATCAAAACCTGCATGGACGCGACGATAAAACTGGGTGGTGAAAACTACGTGCTTTGGGGCGGGCGTGAAGGCTACGAGACCCTGCTGAACACCGACATGGGCCGCGAGCGCCGCCAAGCGGGTCGCATGTTGCAGATGGTTGTCGATTATAAGCACAAGATGGGGTTCAAGGGCGCGATTTTGATCGAGCCAAAGCCGCAAGAGCCTACAAAACATCAGTATGATTACGATGTGGCGACGGTTTACGGGTTCCTCAAAGAGTTCGGCCTTGAGGGCGAAGTGCAGATGAACATAGAGCAGGGCCATGCTATTTTGGCGGGTCATTCGTTTGAACATGAACTGGCGATGGCGCGTGAATTGGGGATTTTCGGGTCCATCGATATGAACCGCAATGATTACCAATCGGGTTGGGATACGGATCAGTTCCCGAACAATGTGCCAGAGATGGCGCTCGCGTATTACGAGGTTCTGCGCGCTGGTGGATTCAAGACAGGCGGCACCAACTTTGACGCGAAACTGCGCCGTCAAAGCCTTGATGCCGAGGATCTGATCCTTGCGCATGTGGGCGGTATGGATGCCTGTGCGGCTGGCCTTAAAGCTGCGGCTGCTATGTTAGACGATGGCAAATTGGAAGCGGCCCGCGATGCGCGTTATGCAGGATGGGACACAGCGGACGGTAAGGGCCTTTTGTCCTCGGACTTGAACGCGATTACCGCCAAGGTTCTGAATGATCAGATCAATCCTGCGCCACGGTCTGGCCGCCAAGAGCGGTTAGAGAATTTGGTGAACCGTTACCTCTAACTGGGGACTTGTGACTTTGCCCACCGCCAAAGAGCTTGCCTCTTGGTAACAGGGGGCAAGCCGTGATCAGGGCGCTATTTCAAGCTGTCAGACGCGCGTATCTGGACGTGACTTTGCGGTCTGGGCCAGACCTGCGCGTGCGCATTGTTGAGCGGCCTGGTCTATGGATGGACGCCGCTGATCTGGTTGCATTGCAGGGGCAGTTGCGGACTGTTGCCAGTAAGACGTTGCCTGTGAGCGACCTGAATTATGGGGTCTTTGCCGAGGGTGGCACGCGACTAAACCAAACGATTATTACGCTTGTGACGACCACCGATGGCACGCCTGTCGCGTTTAATGCGCTGGCGGTGATGGAGGTTGATGCCGCCCCGCGCAGTGTCGAGGTTTTGCACCTTGGGCTGGTGATGGTGGACCCTGCATATCAGCAGCAAAACCTGTCTTGGGTGCTTTATGGGCTGACATGTTTTTTGATCTTTCTGCGCCGCCAGATGCGCCCGATTTGGGTGTCGAATGTGACGCAGGTGCCCGCCGTGGTCGGCATGGTGGACGGAATGTTTTCAGATGTGTGGCCAAGCCCGAAAGCGGGGCCGCGTAAGCTTGCGCATTTGATGATTGCGCGTGCGATTATGGCAGATCATCGCAGTGTCTTTGGGGTTGGCGATGAGGCCAAATTTGATGAGGCCCGTTTTGTGATTTCCAACGCCGATGGAGGTGGGTCGGACGCGTTGCAAAAGGCGTGGGAGGCCGCGCCAAAACATCGCGACTCCGCCTATAATGCGTTTTGTGCCAATGGGTTGGATTACGCGCGTGGTGATGACTTCTTACAAATCGGCCAGATGGATATGGCTGCGATGCGCAATTATCTGCGCCGCTCCGTGCCGCGTTCGGCCCTTTTGAGCCTTGCTGTTGCGGGCGCATTGGTCGGACTGCGCCGCATTGTTTTACCCGTTCTGTATTGGGGTGACGCGAGTAAGTCTTGGCGTGATTTGCGTCCTTGACAGGGGGGCGGAAAATGATCGCGGCTGCGAATGTTTTGACTGATCTTTACCTGTCGATCGCGGCGCTGATTGGCCTTACGATCCTGCACGGAACCCTAATAAAGCGCGCGGCGGATGATCTGCTTGTGCGGCGCTTGGTGTTTGGGTTGCGCGTGGGGATGATGCTTTTTGCGGGGCGGGCTTTGATCGTGTTGACGGGCGGCATGGGGTTTCGATTTATGGTGCTTTTGGCCGCAGCCTTGGTGCCGTTGGCCGCCCTGATTGTCGCCGAAGGTTTGCTTCGCCGTCATGCGCCATCTTGGGCGAAATGGGTGATTGGCGGCGGGGCCGCATTCTTTGGGTTTACGGCCTTTTGGATCGGCGGCGGGATTGATCCTGCGCGCTTGGTCGGGCTGTTGATCTTCCAAGTTGTGGGCTTTGGTGTTGCTGGCTGGATGATCGCAACGCGGGACCGCAAAAGCCTGTCGGATGGAGAGAACCGCATGGCCGTGAGGTTAGGGTTTTCGCTTGTCTTGTTGCTGCCACTGGCGGCCGGAGATTTTCTGATGGTCTATATCCATCTGCCTGTCCAAGTGTCCGCGATTGGTGTCTTGGCGCTGTGCTGGTTGGCGCTGAGCCTGACACGTGCGCATGACGGGCACCGGCGCAGTTATGCGGCCCTTTTGCTCATGTTTGGCGCGAGCCTTGGCACGGCGGTTTTCATTGGCGTGATCGCGGGCGTTGGGCTCAAGGGGCTTGTTGTCATTGGGGCCGTGGTCATGGCGTTGGTGCTTGTGCTGGCGATTGCGGCGGCAGTACGTGCGCAATCGGTGCATCTGGTTGCTTATATGGCCGAGGCGGAAGGTAACGATCCGCTCGCGTTTTTGCTTGGGTTGCAGGCGCATCCTTTGGTGGATTTGGCGGTCAAGGTTGATGGGGCAAGTTTGGACGACGCCGTTTTGGCGCGAATTTTTGCGGCGCGGCCCGTGTTGGCAAAGGGTGATTTCCCAGCCTTGGGTGCAACAGCAGACGATCACATGGCGCACCTATTTGCGCGCTATGATGCCACACATATCGTAGATTGTGGATGCTTCCCGCGACAACTCGTTGCGTTGTCGATGCCAGCGTTGCAAACCTCCGCACAGGCGCAGATTGAACTTTGCGCGGTGCAGCGGATGGCTGCGTTAATGGCTACGAGTGCAAGGCGATCATGATTTCGAAAGACCAGTTTGAGCAAGTTGTGGCCCGCGCCAATCTTGCACCATCCATTCATAATGCGCAGCCTGCGCGATGGCGATTGCGCGGCAAGGTGATTGAGATTGCAGCTGATACTAGGGTTGCATTGCCAGCCGCTGATCCTGATGGGCGGAGTGTGGGGCTGTCGTGTGGTGCTGCGGTCGAAGCCACCGTTCTGGCATTAAGCGCCATGGGATTGATGGCCGAGGTTGAAAACCTTTGGGACCAAGCGGATCTGCATTGGTGGCGTGGTCACCGTATGGTTGCCCGTGTGGCGATGGGTGAAAGTGGTGTCGCGGATGGTTTGGCTGTCCGATTTGATGAGCGGTTCACGTGGCGCGGCGCGTTTTTGGATGGCTCGCCAAAACTATTTGGCTGGTCGCGTGACGATACGGCACTGGTTTTGGATGTTGCGACTCGGCGCTGGCTGGCCGAATTGAATGATAACGCCAGTCTTGGGATTTTACGCAATAAGGCGTTTCGGCGCGAACTGCTGAGCTGGATGCGGTTGGAGGGGGATCATCCGCGTTATGACGTTGACGGCCTGAGCCGCGAGGCGTTGCGGTTGCCGCAACAGGTGGTGCGCAAGGTGCGCTTGGGCTTTGGTCCGATGTGGCCAGTTTTGGAAATGTTTGGGCGCACAAAGGCGTTGACCGCAGAAGCGGACGTTACGATGTCTGCGCCGGTGCTGGCCTGTTTTCACCGTGATGCGGAAGAAAGTGATGTTGACGCTGGCCGTGCCTATTTGCGGATGTTGCTAGAGGCGTCGGGGATGGGTTTGATGGCTTGGCCGATGGCCGCATTGACCGACGATGCGCAGGCTGCAGCCCAGATCGTCTCGAAGCTGGCAATTGGGCCAGAACGACGCTTGGTTCAGGTGTTGCGATTTGGTGAACCAAGTGGTGATCGAACGCCACGGGCGCGGCGTCCGATCTCGGAATTGATAGGCTGATTAGCTTTCGTGAAATGCACCGTATTTGCCGCCGTGAAACACCAGTGGCGCGCCGCCATGATGGTGCGCTTTGGTCACGCGACCGATGATGATCGCATGATCGCCCGCGTCATGGGTGGCCTCTAGATTACACTCAAAAGTCGCAAGCGCGCCCTCGATGATCGGCATGCCGCAGTGGGATTTGTGGGTTGGCACCTTGGTGATCGCAGTTTTGGAATCGAGGATCATTTTGCAGATGTCGAGCTGATCTGCCGCCAAAATATGCACAGCAAAGCGGCGCGAGCCATGGAAATGCTCAAACCGGTGCGAGCCTTTTGCAGGCGACCAAAGCACCAGCGGCGGATCAAGTGAAACAGAGGCAAAGCTATTGGCGACAATGGCGACGGGGCCTTCGGGGCTATCGGTCGTGACTACCGTGACGCCAGTGACAAAGCTGCCAAGTGCGGCGCGAAAGCTAGCAGCGTCAGTGGACGGGTCAAAGGCTGGGGTAGGGTGGGCGTCCGTCATGTGTCGTCTCCTTGGGTTGGGGTGATGTCAGGTTATACGCATCTGGCCCTACCGCAATGCGTTTCTAAAACTAAGATACCTGCGTTGTCGCGTTTCCCTCGAAAATCGTGAAACATCAGGGTGAACGAGCCTTGATTTAATGCGGCGGAGATGCGTTAACTGCTTTCCTTGAATTAATGACAATCGACGGAAAATTATGACAAAGAATTTGGTGCAAAATCTGAACGAATTCTCGCATTTTGCGTGTGACACAGACGTTGAAGAAATCGCACTTTCGTATCGTCATGCGACGTCTGCAGCGACTATGCGCTGCGGCATAGTCCAACTGATGCCACACGACAGTCATTGTGGAAAAACGGCTTTCAAAATTTATATGATCAATTTCCGCACTACCAAGCGCAAGATTTTGAGATTGTTGACTATGATTTGCATTCTGTGGACGGGGAAAATTTGTTTCGCGGGCCTTGCCCGAGTGCAGAAGATCTAAAGAACGGCCGCTACATTTGTCTTGTAGGTGCCGCACAGCTGCTTGGGCGGTTTCACTCTGACAGCTTCCAGCACAAATTGGCACGCAAGTTTAATCTACCGGTCTTGAACCTTTCTGTGCCAGCAGCCGGGCCAGAATTTGCTTTATCGCCGAAATTGCGACCCTATTTAGAAAACGCTCAGCTCACAATCGTACAAGTGATGTCCGGCCGTAGTATCGGATATGATGAGTATCCAGGTGGATGGAAAACGACCGACTTAACGACGGGCGAGTTACGTCCTCGTGAGGCGGTGTTGCGTAGCATTTGGGAAACTGATGTTGAGAAGTTTGGCCAAGTTCTACGTCGTTGGAATGACAATTAAATTCGCAGCTATCATGCGCTTGCCAGCGCGATCCCCGGGCCCAAAATGCTGCTCTGGGTATCGCCACGTGGCCCCGGCGAATGGAGCGCTGAGTTGGCAACACAGACCGGTAATTTTGGCACGTTTCCGCAACTGGTCGGCGAAGATACATATGCGCAAATTTCACCGCTGTTCGATCAGTCGGTCGAAGTTGTCCACGATCTTTTAGGCACGCGATTTTTAAGTCGTTTCAAGGGCTTGCCTTGTCCATTTGTCGAGCCGACGGGCGCGCTCAGTTTGTCGAATAGGTATTACCCGCCTCAAAGCACCCAAGATCAGCTATTGCAGGCCGTTGCACCAGTCGTAGAGACGTTGCTTTCGCAAGAATGCCTTTCGCAACCCGTGCGTACAGCCATTTTAAACACCGCGGATCGACCATTTGTTTTTGAAATGGACGAAAAGGGACATCTGTGTTTCACGACCCTCTCGGGAAAAAGACCAGAAAAAGCCTTTGTGAACTCACTGCCCAAAGCTGGCACTTATTTTCTTGGCGAGATACTTAGCGAGCTTGGATGGCGGAACTCAGACATCCATATGAGCCCTTTCTCATTAACGGACTATCGCGGTCGCAGTCTTGATGAAAAGCTTTCAAAGGCACGTCAGCTTTCTTACCCAATTGGGTTCGATGCCAGTGTCCAGTTCCTCAAGCCCGGACAGTTTTCAGTTGGACACATCGCCTTTTCGGGTCGCAACCGCAAACTTTTGAATAATTTTAAGGTTTTGCTAGCAGTCCGTCGTTGGCGCGATTGCCTCGCATCTTTCATGTATTTTGAAGCAAAACGTATCGCACTTGATCCACAGAGGTTCGCAGCCGAGAAAAGTGCATGGGTATCAGGCGAAACCCCGCAGGAAAAGTTCATTGGCTAATTTGAAGTCTTTGGTGAGCAACAAACCAGACTAGCAAAAACTTTGGTACCTTGGGTTGACCAAGACGGTGTCTTCCCAGTCAAATTTGAGGAAATTGTCGGCGAATTTGGTAAGGACGCACAGGATAAATGCGTGACTTTATTGCTCGAGTACTTAGGGATTGAGCCAACAGACGACGCTAAAAAAGTGGTGTTGGATTGTGTTGATACACCGACGCTCACCTTTAGTGGGGGGCGCTCAGGCACAGACGACTTATGGTCACCTGAGGCTCAGAAACTTTTCCAGAGCTTTGGAGGCCCCTCAATTGAAAAGCGGTTTGGCTATGTGTAACTCTGCTCTATTGGTAATAGTTAGTCACCCATCTATTGTTTTTGCTCAATAGGAGACATATGCCCTCGCATCATGGATGTGTAAAATCCCAAAGGGCTAGTTGGTGGAGCAAAACGCAATGAGTTTGACGAGGTCAGCACGTTTGTCCGTCGCACCGATGATGGATTGGACGGATCGTCATTGCCGTTATTTTCATCGGCAGATGTCGCGTCACGCCCTACTTTATACGGAAATGGTGACGGCGCCTGCAGTGATCAACGGCGATCAAGATCGCCTGTTGGGGTTTAGTGATGCCGAGCATCCAGTGGCCGTGCAATTGGGCGGGTCTGATCCTGCGCAATTGGCACAGGCCGCCAAGATTTGTGCGGACTTTGGTTACGCCGAGATTAACCTGAACTGTGGTTGCCCGTCGGACCGCGTGCAATCAGGATCCTTTGGGGCGGTTCTGATGGAAAACGCGCCCCTAGTGGCCGACTGTGTTGCCGCGATGCGGGCCGTTGTGGATGTGCCTGTCACGGTGAAATGCCGCATTGGCGTGGACGATCAGGAGCCTTCCGAAATTCTGCCCGACTTTATCGCGCGGGTGAGTTCGGCTGGATGTGACCGCTTTACGATCCATGCCCGCAAGGCGTGGTTGCAGGGGCTGTCGCCCAAAGAGAACCGCGATGTGCCGCCACTTGATTACATGCTGGTGCATGAGATGAAGGGCATGTTCCCGCATCTGCATCTGTCGGTAAACGGGGGCGTGACCACGCTAGACGAGACCCTGAAGTTCTTGGAATCGGGGCTGGACGGTGTGATGATCGGGCGTGCGGCTTATCATAGCCCTGCCGAGGTGCTATTGGATGCGGACCGTTTGGTGTTCGGCGATGGCGAGACGCGCAGCGCCCACGAGATCGTGCACTTGATGCTGCCTTATATTGCGGATCATGTCGCAAATGGCGGGCGCTTGCATCAGATCACACGGCATATGTTGGGTCTGTTCCAAGGTAAGGCTGGCGCGCGGATGTGGCGGCGGTATTTGTCGGAGAATGCCCACAAAGACGGGGCGAATGAGGCGACGGTGCTGCAAGCATTGTCCTATGTAATGGAGGCGGCTGGGTGATGGATATGAGTTTGGTTTTGGCCATGGGGGCTATGCTTTTGGTCATCGGAGCCTTTGCAGGCGTGCTTGCGGGGCTCTTGGGGGTCGGCGGCGGAATTATCCTCGTGCCCGCATTTTTCTACGCGTTTCAGGTGCTTGGCTTTGACAGCCCGCAACTGATGCAGATGTGCCTTGGCACCTCGCTGGCGACGATCATCGTGACCTCTGTACGTTCCGTTTTGGCCCATAACAAAAAGGGTGCGGTCGATTGGGAGATTTTGCGGGGCTGGGCGCCGGGGATCGCGACTGGTGCGGTCATCGGCTTTTTCATCGCGTCTTCACTGCGCTCTACGGCGTTGCAGATGATCTTTGGTATTCTCGCCATTATCGTGGGCCTCTATATGGCATTTGGCAAATCGCATTGGCGGATAGGTGAGGCGATGCCGACGGGGATCGCACGTGTGATCCTCTCGCCGATCTTGGGGTTCTTGTCGGTCTTGATGGGCATTGGTGGCGGTTCCTTTGGGGTGCCGACGATGTCGCTTTATAACGTGCCGATCCACCGCGCGGTTGCAACGGCGGCAGGGTTTGGCGTAATTATTGCCGTGCCATCCGTGCTAGGGTTTTTGACCGTTGATATGGCCAAATCTCCGCCGTATTCTACTGGTGCGGTCAATTTGATCGCGTTTGGATTGGTCATCGCGATGACACTGATCACGGCTCCCTGGGGCGCTGCGTTAGCCCACCGCATGGACCCCAAACCGCTAAAGCGAGTGTTCGGCTTTTTCCTGATTTTGGTCGCACTCAATATGCTGAGAAAGGCACTTGGTTGGTAAGCACCGGCTATGAAGTTCGCCGTTTTGATCCTGCGGTTGCCCGTTGGGCCGCTGCCGCAAGGGAGGCGGTGTTACAGCTAGACACCTCGGATCGCCGTCATGGTGGTACATGGTTTGTCGGCGTGGACGCGTTGCCCAATGCGCCAGATGGATCGGTTGGCGGTGTGCCAATGCCATATGCCGCGATGCATGACGCGTGGCACGCGGCGCAAGTCTCCATTGTTTATCCAGACTACCCCAAGCGTGACGCAGATGAGACCGAGGCTGCGCATTTGTTTCGGGTGAAGCGGGATGCGGCCCATATGGATGGGCTTTTGCCTGAGGGGCGCAAGAAACGGCGGCATTTACGAGAACCCCATGGTTTCATTTTGGGTATGGCGCTGAATGAGGCGACCGCCAGTCCCTTGGTGGTTTGGGAGGGCAGTCACTTGATTATGCAAGCGGCGTTTCTTTCGGCATTTGAAGGGGTTGCACCGCAAAGCTACGGTGATGTGGATGTGACGGAGGTCTATCAAGAGGCGCGGCGCGAGGTGTTTGATCGCTGTGCGCGGTTGGAGATACCGACTGTGGTGGGCGAGGCCGTTTTCTTACATCGCCATTTGATCCACGGCGTTGCGCGATGGGATGGGCACGCGCCCGAAGAAGGGCGTATGATTGCCTACTTTCGCCCCTTGATCGATCCTGCCGCTTGGATTGAGCTCTGAGCCTCCGGCGGGAGTTTTTGCGGACATAGAAAATTAGCGGGTGTTAAAGTCTGCGAGGGATTTGCCCGCTTCATCGACGAAAAGGCTGGGCAGGGTTTTGAGCGCTGTGATCTGGTCAACGCGGAGTTCCGCAAAGTCGCGGATCTTTTCGTTCCAGACGACGCAGGTCCAAAGGCGGCCCCAATAATCAAGCTGCAAAGGCCGTACGGTTTGGTCGCTGCCATGCATTGTCAGTTTGAGTTTCTGGCGGGCGCGGATCGCTTGGCGGATCATCGGCAGATATTGGAAGCCGCGTGCTGCATCCGCAAAGGGATAGATCGCAAAGCCGTAGCCGGAGGGCGCGCGGCTGCGGTCCTCTGGCATCACAGCGTCGAGTTTGGCCGAGAGGGTGCGGGCGGCACTTGAGAGTTCGGCGTCGCCGTTTTGCCCCACGGCAAGCAAGCCGATGTGCAGCGCCTCGACCTCGGTCATTGTCAGGTTCAGCGGGGGCAGGGTGATCGCGGCGGTGACGCGGTAGCCAATGCCGCGCTCGCCCTCAATCGGCACACCAGAGGCCGCGAGCGTATCCATGTCGCGGTAGATCGTGCGCAGCGAGACATCAGTTGCCGCCGCCAAATCGGCAGCCTTGTGCAAAGCGCCGTCGCGCAGGTGCTGGATCAGGGCCATTAATCTATCAGCGCGGCGCATGGGGTGATTCCTTTGAATTGGTGCTAGTTTTGTCAATTATCTGGCAACTGACAAGTTTTTGTCACAAGAAACGTGATTTACCTGTCATTATTGGGCTTTTTGCACCTTCCATCGGGCGCAGAGAGGCCCTATTTGTGAGATAAGAGTTTAACACGCCGCCACAGATGGCTGGTGAAAGGGAGAAATGAAATGCTGAATAATATTGGTTTGCCGGGTCTGTTGCTGATTGCGGTTGTTGTCTTGGTCTTGTTTGGCCGCGGCAAAATCTCGTCTTTGATGGGTGAAGTCGGCAAAGGCATCACTGCTTTCAAAAAGGGCGTTGATGACGGCAAGGCCGAGCTTGAAGAAGGCATGGACGCGGCCAAGGATGTCACACCTGCTGACGAAAAAGACAAAGCCTAATCAAACCCAAAACTGAGGGAATACGCTGATGTTTGGCTTAGGCTGGAGCGAAATGGTGCTGGTCGCCATTGTGGCACTGATTGTGATCGGGCCCAAAGATCTGCCCGGAATGTTCCGCACAATGGGTGAATTTACTGGCAAAGCACGCGGAATGGCCCGCGAGTTTAGCCGAGCGATGGAAGCAGCAGCAGACGATAGCGGTGTGAAAGACATCTCAAAGTCGCTGAAGGCTGCGGCCAACCCTCAGAAATTTGGCGTTGATAAAATCCGCGAGGCCACAGGCATGACCGTTGGCCCCGCGACGCGCGAATTGACCGAAGAGCGGATGAAGGCAAAGACTCAAGCCTCCGAAGCGATGGCTAAGGCCGCGACAGCACGAAAAGAGCGTGAGGCGGCGGCTGCTATTGAAGCCGCAAAGCCGGTTGCTGTGCCAAAACCTGCGGCCGGGAAACCGGCTGCGGCGAAAAAACCAGCTGCCAAGAAACCAGCTACCAAGAAACCAGCCGCCAAAAAGCCAGCCGCAAAGCCAAAGGGTGACGCATGAGCGCACATGATGAAATCGAAGATAGCTCCGCCCCATTGATGGAGCATCTGACCGAATTGCGGTCACGGCTGATCTATTCAGTGCTCGCCTTTATTGGCGGCATGATCATTAGCTTTATTGTTTGGAATCCTGTGTTTAACTTCCTCACGGAGCCGCTCTGCGACGCCTTGAGTGCACGCGGGCAGACCTGTGATTTGCAGTTCATCGCGCTGGAAGAGGGCTTTTTCGTTGCGATCTCGATCTCGCTTTTGGGCGGCCTTGTGTTGGGCTTTCCGATCATTAGCTACCAGTTGTGGCGCTTTGTGGCACCCGGCCTGTACAAGAATGAGAAGGGCGCGTTTTTGCCGTTCCTTGTGGCATCGCCTGCGATGTTTATCCTTGGGGCGTCATTTGCATACTACGTGATTACGCCGCTTGCGTTTAACTTCTTCCTTGGGTTCCAGCAGGAAAACATCATGACCTCTGACCAAGACGCCACAGCGGTGGCTGCGGGGATTATTTTCCAAGGTTCGGCCAAGGCCTATCTGTCGTTGACGATTAAATTTATCGTGGCTTTTGGCCTTTGTTTCCAGCTGCCTGTTTTGCTTACGTTGATGGGCAAGGCGGGGCTGGTTTCTGCTAAAGGTTTGCGCGGCACGCGAAAGTTTGCCGTCGTTGGTATCCTGATTGTGGCTGCTTTGGCGACCCCGCCAGATGTGATTTCGCAGGTGATTTTGTTCACCGTTGTCTACGGGCTTTACGAGATTTCGATCCAACTTGTTGCCCGCGTCGAGCGGCAGCGTGAAGCAAAGTTGCGCGCTGATGGTCTTTGGGATGATGACATCCATGGCGACCAAGAGGACGGCGACGAGGATCCGAAAGTATGACCGAGTTGGAACGCATCGCAGCGGCGCTGGAGCGCATGAGTCCAGCCCCTGCGGGTGCGCCTGACTTTACCGCGGCCTCGGCTTTTGTCTGGCATGCCGACCCTGATAGGCTCGTTCCCGTCGCACGCGTCAACCGCGTGGATGTCGAATTACTTGTAGGGATTGATCGGTCTCGCGACACTTTGCTGGCCAATACGGTGCAATTCGCCAAAGGTTTGCCTGCCAACAATGCCCTGTTGTGGGGCGCGCGTGGTATGGGAAAGTCGAGCCTTGTGAAGGC
>Ga0102824_1000214_pt1 | contig 23214 bp, 20 predicted proteins | sample ColrivemetaGS753_FD_78460 | JGI IMG/M metagenome (GOLD analysis project Ga0102824, IMG submission 78460) | Estuarine microbial communities from the Columbia River estuary - Ebb tide non-ETM metaG S.753 | ecosystem: Environmental > Aquatic > Marine > Intertidal zone > Estuary | place: USA... | reverse complement strand
GCACGGCATATTGACCCCCGATGAGGCCTATGACAGCAAAACAGAACCAATGAGATTAGCAGCCTAAATGAAACCCTGATCCATCTTAACAAGGCTGCAAACTGGTCTAAAATCTAGGACCACTTCTCTTGGCTGTAACACGACGGTCAAAATGTCGGGCCATCCTTGATGAATTTGCGAGATCTGCGTAGATATAAGTCGTTTCGAGCTCCACTGCACCATTAGACAATGCAACACTTGAGGTTGAGGGAACAACGCTCCCCTTTCGAATATTCCAGTCTGCGTTCTTTATGTTGATAATGTCGCTACGAATAAGGTCGTCAATGCTCATTTAATCAATTTCCATACAAGTAAATTAGTGGGATGCCACATGGGATTAATAGTAATTACTATAGAGCATCGCCTACCCCATCCAGCCAAAGCTCTTTGAGGCAATGCACGCATTAAAGGTTTTCCGGTCGGCAGCATTACGATTCAAATTTTTCCGGCTCAAGGATCATTCGTAAAATGATGCTTCGAAGAAGTCTAAAATGACAGAATTACTAAATCAGATAAGTTTACCCCTTCACAGAAATCAATACAAACGCCGATACCATGCTCGACCAAAGCAAAAACCAAGTAACGTCAAGATCAGGACCTGTCCGCCTAAGAGGACTACGCTGGAGTAAACTATGAGAGTAAGGGCGCAAAGTCTGATGGAAACGAGTGAAAATAAATGTCCCCCGAAATGTTGAAGCCAGCGCACACTACTCTGATGTTTGATGGACAAATAAACTCCATGGAGCACATTAAAAGCTCTGGATTACACCAAAAACTTCTTCGGGTTTTTCCCACCATTTTCAATGGCTGGCAAAAATAGGCCACGAAAGTGGCAGTCAATTCATGCCATTTGGCAGAGATTGACCGTCACTTTCATTCAATCAACATACCTTACATAAACTAGCCGCACTTAGAATAGCCGCACGACCCGCAGGTCATGCACCCCTCGACCATACGCAAGGAATAGTCGCCGCACGACGAGCAGGCTTTTCCTTTGGGTTTACCGCCGATTGCCACGACGTCACCGTGTGGATCGGACTTGAGGCCCATGCCCTCGCCTGCCAGGAAACCAGTCGCGACCATGTGCTTTTCAATCACGCCACCGATGGCGGCCAAGATGGACGGCACGTATTTACCCTGCATCCAAGCGCCGCCGCGTGGGTCGAATACGGCCTTCAATTCCTCGACCACAAACGACACATCACCGCCGCGGCGGAACACCGCAGAGATCATCCGTGTCAGTGCAACCGTCCACGCAAAATGCTCCATGTTCTTGGAATTTATGAAAACCTCGAACGGGCGACGGTGCCCTGCGATGATTACATCGTTCACTGTGATATAGATCGCGTGCTCTGAATCTGGCCACTTCAGCTTATATGTGGCGCCATCAAGCTCGGTCGGGCGGTCCAGCGGTTCGGACATATAGACAACTTCAGCACCCTCACCGTCGATATGCAACTGCGCTGGTTCCTCGGACGGTGTTTTCCCCTCGGAGACCGACAAGACCGATCCCGTCACATCGTTCGGACGGTAGGTCGTGCAGCCTTTACAGCCCTGATCCCAAGCAGCCATATAGACCTCTTTGAAATCATCAAAGCTAATGTCTTCGGGGCAGTTGATCGTCTTGGAAATGCTCGAGTCGATCCATTTCTGGGCGGCCGCTTGCATGCGCACGTGATCCAACGGCGCCAGCGTCTGCGCGTTCACAAAGTAATCAGGCAAAGGCGCATCGCCCTTGAGATCACGCCACATCTGCACGGCGTAATCGACAACCTCTTCTTCCGTGCGCGAGCCGTCTTTTTGCAAAACCTTGCGGGTGTAGGCATAGGCGAACACAGGCTCGATGCCTGACGACACATTGCCCGCGTAAAGCGAGATAGTGCCTGTTGGCGCGATTGAGGTCAAAAGAGCGTTGCGGATACCATGCTTGCGGATCGCGTCACAAACGTCCGCGTCCATATTCTGCATCGTGCCAGAGGCCAGATATTTCTCGGCATCAAACAAGGGGAACGCGCCCTTCTCCTTGGCCAATTCCACCGACGCCAGATATGCGGCGCGTGCGATCGCGTGCATCCATTCATCCGTCTGACGCGCCGCCTCCTCTGACCCGTAACGCAGACCGACCATCAGCAAAGCATCGGCAAGGCCTGTGACACCAAGACCAATACGGCGCTTGGCTTGCGCCTCGGCACGCTGAGCCTCCAGCGGGAATAGTGATGTATCTACGACGTTATCCATCATACGCACGGCGGTTGCGACCAGCTCGGCCATGTTTGGCACATCGAGACGGGCATTTGCTTCAAAAGGATCAGCAACAAGGCGGGCCATGTTGATCGACCCAAGCAAACACGCGCCATAAGGCGGCAGCGGCTGCTCACCACAAGGGTTGGTTGCGGCAATGGTTTCGCAGTAATTCAGGTTATTCGACTGATTGATCCGATCGATGAAAATCACACCCGGTTCGGCGTAATTATACGTGCCAGTCATGATCGCGTCCCAAAGCGCGCGGGCCTGCACCGTCCGGTAAACCTGACCCTTAAACACCAGATCCCACGGCTTATCCGCCTTCACCGCTTCCATAAACGGATCGGTAATCAGTACGGACATGTTGAACATCCGCAGGCGGGCTGGGTCGGATTTGGCGGTGATGAAATCTTCCACATCTGGGTGGTCACACCGCATTGTCGCCATCATGGCTCCACGGCGCGAGCCTGCGGACATGATCGTGCGGCACATCGCGTCCCAAACATCCATAAACGACAGCGGGCCAGAGGCATCCGCCGCCACGCCCAAGACCGACGCACCCTTTGGACGGATCGTTGAGAAGTCATAGCCAATGCCGCCGCCCTGCTGCATGGTCAGGGCCGCTTCTTTCAGCATGTCGAAAATGCCGCCCATGCTGTCAGGGACCGTGCCCATGACAAAGCAGTTGAACAGCGTGACCTGACGGGCCGTGCCCGCACCTGCGGTGATACGGCCCGCTGGCAGATACTTGAAGTCTTCTAAGGCGCTATAGAACTTTGGCCCCCATGCTTTTGGGTCTTTCTCAGCCTCGGCCAAGGCACCCGCAATCCGCTCCCAAGTCTGCTCGACAGTCTCGTCAATTGGCGTGCCGTCTGCTTTCTTAAAACGGTACTTCATATCCCAAATTTGTTCGGCGATAGGGGCAGAAAAACGGGTCATTGGCAGGCCTTCTTATATAAATAGGGTCACGGACGCGGCATCATAGCGAGGCCATAAAGATTCGGAAACGGCGGAACTGGTGGAAAAGTGAACTGATTACCTCCGAGGGCATAGACCACAACATGTGGTGTGCTCAATACATTATTAACATATATGTTGAAAAAATTCGCACCCATTGTTATCAGGCCACATTGCCCTAATTTGATGGGGTAATCCGCGAGGACCACATGGCCACTACCCATCTACTCAAGCTTTCGGTCGGCACCGATGATGTCGCAGGGCTCGCCGCATGGCAAGCGTCACGCCAAGCGCAATCGCGCGATGGATACCCCCAGCATGTGACACGGATGTGGCCCAAACGCGAGGCTGATTTGCTCAATGGCGGCTCTATTTTCTGGGTCATAAAAGGCATCATTCAATGCCGCCAAAAGGTGATCCGGCTGGACGAGCGGATCGGTGCAGACGGCATCCGTCGCTGCGCCATTGTCAGCGATCCGCAGTTGATCCGCGTCGCAGCAACGCCAAAACGCGCCTTTCAAGGCTGGCGGTATCTGGCCGTAGCCGATGCGCCGACAGACTTGCCCGACGGCGTTCAAAACGAAGAATCATTGCCGCCCGAACTGTCCAAAGCCCTTGCGGCAATCGGCGTGCGTTAAGCGTTCAGCTTTGCTTCCAGTGCCTTAAACGTTGCCCGCTGTGCATCATCCCAGCCATCCCGCGCACCGCGAAATAACGTGGCTTGCGATTCGTGGATCATGCCGTCGCTGAGAATTTTCAACCCATTCGCGCGCAGGGTTTCGCCCGTTGACGTAATATCGGCAATCGCCTCGGCGGTCTCGTTTTTGACAACGCCTTCTGTCGCACCTTGGCTATCAACGAGCTGATAGTCGGCCACACCATTGTCGCGCAAAAACTCGCGGACAAGGCGGTGATATTTCGTGGCAATCCGCATCCGAAATCCATGCTTGGCACGAAACGCAGCAGCGGCGGCATCCAGATCATCCAGCGTATCCACATCGACCCATCCCTGCGGCACGGCGATAATCAGGTCCGCGCCACCAAAGCCCATCTGCGCAATTTCACTGACTTGGGTATCCCAATTCGCCAGTTTTTCGCGCACAAGATCGGAGCCAGTGACGCCCAAATGAATACGCCCAGCCGCCAATTCACGGGGAATTTCGCCTGCGGACAACAGCACCAATTCGATACCTTCGATACCCTCAACCGCGCCCGCATATTCGCGCTCTGAACCCGCCTTGCGCAGGGTCACACCGCGATCGCCGAACCAGTCAAACGTCTTTTCCATTAACCGCCCTTTGGACGGCACGCCAAGTTTCAACATCAGTTCACCCCTCCCAATGACAAACAAAGGTCGGGGCGCACAACGCCACCAACGGCAGGAACGGCACGCCCTTGGCCAAGCACCGCCGTCAACGCGTCATAGCGCCCGCCAGTCGCGACAGGGGCCAAGTCGGGACGGTCTGCCGCGTAGAACCCAAAAACAAAGCCGTCATAATATTCCAGCGTAGTGCGGCCAAAACTTGCTTCAAAATCAAGGTGTTCGACATCCACACCGCGCTTGGAAAGTTCATCCAAACGCGCCGCCATTTTTGCAACGGCACCACCAATCGCAGGCATATCCACCGCAATGTCGCGCAATGCGCTGAGTGCATTTGGCGAGGTTTCGCGGATCGCCAAGAGTGCATCGATCAAAGCCAATTCCTCTGATGAGATCGGCGCGATCGTCGCGTCTTCGCGCAGTGCATCAATGCGGGTTTGTACTTCGGCACGGCTGCGCAGGCCAACTTCAGGACCAGCTTCGGCAAAGGGATCATCCATCGACAACAGCGCTACGCGGCTTGGTGGCGGTGCAATCCGCCCGCCAAATCGGTCAAGCAAAGCGCGAAAACGGCGCGGCCGCCAGATGTGCCGCAAGAGCGCCGCTTTGCGTGCACCGGACGTGCACAGACCGTGCACTGCAGCCATCAAAATCCCCAGATCACCCGTCGCAGGACGCAAGGGAAGCCCATTCAATACACCCGCAATCGCCGCAAAAACATCGGCGTCAGCGGCGGCTGGATTCTTCCCGTCAAAGACCTCAAAGCCCACTTGCGTAAACTCGTTCGCACGGCTCTCGTCATGCTCTTGTTTACGAAAAACAGGGCCAGCATAGGTATAGCGTGCAGGGTCCGCGCGGCTTTCCATATGCATCTGCACGATGGGCAGCGTGAAGTCAGGGCGCAGCATCATCTCGCCGCGCAAAGGGTCTGACGTCACATAGGCGCGGCTGCGGATATCCTCGCCGTAGAGGTCAAGAAGTGTGCTCGCTGGCTGCAAAATTGCGGCTTCAACATTCACGGCCCCTGCCGCCTCAAACGCGGACAAAATCCGCTGCGCCTGAGCGCCGATAAGATCAGCCATTGCCCTGCCCGTCCAAAATTTCGCGCACTTTGGCGACCAGTTCGCCGCGTGGCACTTCATATTGGCTCGGGCGATCTTTCCATTCTTCGAGCGTCGCGTTTTCGGCAATCTTGGCACCCAAAATCAGATCTTTGATCTGCACGACACCTGCCGCCATCTCGTCGCCACCAACGATCACGGCAACAGGAGAGTTACGCTTGTCTGCGTATTTCAACTGGTTACCGAAGTTCTTTGGATTGCCCAAGTAAACCTCTGCACGGATGCCCGCGTTACGCAGTTCCGCCACAAGTCCTTGATAATAAGCCATTTGGTCGCGGTCCATGACGGTCACGACCACGGGGCCAACGGCCGTTGTATCCAAACGACCCTTAGCCTCCAAAGCCGCCAACAAACGGTCAACGCCGATAGAAACACCCGTCGCAGGCACCTCTTGTCCCGTGAACCGCTTGACCAGATCGTCATAACGACCGCCACCAGCGACAGAGCCGAAGTTGCGCGGGCGACCCTTGTCGTCAAGCACTTCGAACGTCAATTCGGCCTCGAAAACGGGGCCAGTATAATAGCCAAGCCCGCGCACGACGGCGGGATCAATCTCGATGCGATCCGCGTTATAGCCGCCAGCATCCAGAAGCGTCGCGATGGTTTCCAATTCGTTCACGCCGTCCGCGCCAACTTGCGAGCCGCGCACCAACTCATGCAAACGGGCCACTGTTTCGGCCCCCGTTGCACGTTTGGCGGACATAAAGCCCATGACGATTTCGGCCTGCTCGGCGCCAAGACCAGCGCCTTTGGTAAAGTCGCCGCTTGCGTCCTTGCGACCCTCGCCGATCAGCGCACGCACGCCGTCTTCGCCAAGGCGGTCCAGCTTATCAATCGCCCGCAAAACGATGCCGCGCTCGGCCTCTTTGTCGTCGCCCGATAGCCCTGCCACCTCCATCACACCGTTCAACACCTTGCGGTTATTGACGCGCACAACATAGTCACCGCGCGGGATGCCGACGACTTCCAAAGTGTCAGACAACATCGCGCAAATTTCGGCGTCGGCGGCAACGCTTGACGCGCCAACCGTATCCGCATCACATTGATAAAACTGGCGAAAACGACCCGGTCCCGGCTTCTCGTTGCGCCAAACAGGCCCCATCGCATAGCGACGATATGGGTTGGGCAAATCATTGCGGTGTTGGGCATAAGCACGAGCCAAAGGCGCCGTCAGGTCATAGCGCAACGCCAGCCAATCCTTGTCCTCTTCCAACCATGCAAACACACCCTCGTTCGGGCGGTCAACATCGGGCAGGAACTTGCCTAAGGCCTCGACGGTTTCCACTGCCGAAGTCTCCAAGGCATCAAAACCGTAACGATGATAAACACCCGCAATCTTGCGCAACATCTCGGTGCGGGCTTCGACCTGCGCTCCGAAATAGTCCTGAAAACCCTTGGGCGTTTGCGCCTTTGGGCGGGGTTGTTTCTTATCCTTGGCCATGATCGCCTCGCGTAAATTACGTCAATATCAGCCCGCGTTTACAACGCTAGGCCCAGCGGGGCAATGCGATGTTATGGGCCTTTCGCAGGGCATTACCAGCGTGCTATGACAACGCCATGACAGATATGACCCACCTCGAAGAAAAAATTGCCCATTTGACCCGCGTGGTTGATGACCTCTCGGATATTGTGGCCGCCCAGCAGAAAGAGATTGAGCTCTCGACCCGCCGGCTTGCGATGTTGATGGAGCGCGAGGCGTCACGCGAGTATGATGCGGGCGGATCCGTGCCGTTGGCCGATCAACGTCCGCCCCATTGGTAGGTTAACGGGCGACGGGGCCGATAGCCACGACAGCGCCATTGCTCAACAAAATATCCGCCCAATCCGCGTTGTCGCTAAAGCTTTCGTAGGTTGTGATAAAGGTCGTGTTGCGTGCCAAGCGGTCAAGCTTGCGCCCACACGGTCTGCCGCGCGTCGTGCCGCAAAATGACGCCTTGATTAGTTCATAGGCGTTATCTGCCGCGCTATAGGGGTGCTTGCTGTTTGACGGCAGATAACGGACAACTTCATGGGTGCCGATATCCCCCATCAGCGCAGTAGCGGCCGAGAACTAACGGGCGCAATTGTCTTTAAAACCAGTGAAATAATGCGTCCGGAGCGTTGCCCCATTGGGGGCCGTGTCATAGATCGCGTAGCCAGCATTCTGATCGACAAGCTTGCCCATTTCACCTTTGGAAACAGTGCAGTTCGGCGCGATTTGGCCAAAAGGCAGCAATATGTCCGAGGTTACCTGCGGCTCTGCGGCCTGTTGCGGCGGATCAGCCTTTGGCCCTCCGAACAGACCACCTAGAAATCCTGACTTCGGCGCGGAAACCTCTGCAACGATTGCATCTTGCGGTGGCAATCCATCTGCATCCGAAACGGCCTCGACCACAGCAAGCGCCACAAGATCATCGCCCAAGGTCACGTCTGATAGCGATTTCAACTCTCGCGACGGAGTATTGCTACATGCGCTTAGCACGAACAATGGGACGATAAGGGCACTGCGTAAGGTCACCAGATAAGGCCTTATAGTTGGTTACACGTCGGGTCTAACGGCTCTTGTCCACCCCGACAACGGCTCTAAAAGGATAGCGCGACAAACAGCCGCCCTATACTTCTTCGACTTCTATAACGCCGCTTAGGGACCGCAATGCACCCTTAATCTTTGGATTCACGGGGAAATCTTGGCCAAGGTCAATTTCCACCTCGCCGGGCAAGGCAGGGTCCATCAGGCAGAAGTAAATCGGCCCGCGTCCGCCCCGCACACCGTCGCGCATCGCATTCTCAAGGATCGTGGAGACCGAGGCGATGGCCTCTGGATTGTCCAAGAAAACCCGCAAGCCAGAGCTACCCGCATCTGCGACAGCCGTGTCGATTGCTGATACTGAGCGACCCAATAGCTTGAGAACATCCGCCTCCATCGTGGCCTCGCAAGAGATCACAACTTGGCTGCCCGTTTCCAAATGATCACGGGCCGCTTCCAATGTGTCAGAGAATAGCGTGACCTCATATTGTCCCGTCGGATCAGAGAGTTGCGCGAAGGCAAAGCGGTTGCCGCGTGCGGATTTCCTCTCTTGCCGCCCTGAGACAGTGCCCGCCATTTTCACGACACAAGCACCGCGTTCAGCCTTGGCTATGACCTCATCAAGGGTCAAAACGCCTTTGCGTTTGAGCGCTGCCATATAGTCGTCGAGCGGGTGGCCTGAGAGGTAGAAACCAATTGCTTTGAATTCTTCGGCCAAGCGTTCGGCTGGCAACCAATCGTCGCCACCTGCAAGGCGCGGTTCGGGCAGATCGTCGCCCGCCTCGCCAAAAAGAGATACCTGATTGGACGACTTCTGATCGTGGATCGCGGCAGAGTATCCGACGAGCGCATCAAGGCTTGCCATGACACGGCGGCGGTTTGGGTCCAACACGTCAAAGGCGCCCGCACGGGCCAGCATTTCGAGAGGGCGTTTCCCTACGCGTTTGATATCAACCCTACGCGCGAAGTCAAAAAGCGTGACAAATTGATCTTGACCACGCGCCTCGGTGATCAGCTTCATCGCCTCGACACCGACGTTTTTGAGCGCGCCGAGCGCATAAACCAGCTTTTGATCCTTCACATCAAACGTCGCTTGCGAGCGATTGATGCAGGGCGGCGTGTACTCAATTCCAAGCCCTTTTTTCACCTCTTGAAAATAGGTCGCGAGCTTATCGGTCAGGTGAATATCGCAGTTCATCACGCCCGCCATAAACTCGACGGGGTGGTTCGCTTTCAGCCACGCGGTTTGGTAGCTGACCACCGCATAGGCGGCAGCGTGGGATTTGTTAAAGCCGTAGTTGGCGAATTTTTCGAGAAGGTCAAAAACCTCAGAGGCCTTTTTATTATCAACGCCATTCTCCATGGCGCCTTTCTCGAATTTGGGGCGTTCTTTCGCCATTTCCTCGGCGATCTTCTTACCCATCGCACGCCGCAGCAAATCCGCGCCGCCGAGGCTATAACCCGCCATAACCTGCGCGATCTGCATAACCTGTTCTTGGTAAACGATAATCCCTTGGGTTTCAGCCAAAAGATGGTCAATCGACGGGTGAACGGATTCAATCTCTTTGACGCCGTTCTTAACCTCGCAATAGGTCGGGATATTTTCCATCGGACCGGGCCGGTAGAGCGCCACGAGGGCCACAATATCCTCGATACAGGTCGGCTTCATGCGCTTAAGCGCGTCCATCATGCCGCTGGATTCCACCTGAAACACGGCGACGGTTTTGGCGCTGGCATAAAGTTTATAGGACGCCTCATCATCCAGCGGAATTGTGCCAATATCATCAATTAGCGCCGCTGGTGGCTCAAAAAGTGTGTTTCCTTGCGCATCGATATGTAGATGCCGTCCCGATTTTACGATCAGATCAACAGCGTTTTGAATCACGGTCAGGGTTTTCAAACCCAAGAAGTCGAACTTGACCAGTCCCGCTTGCTCGACCCATTTCATGTTGAATTGGGTTGCGGGCATGTCAGAGCGCGGATCTTGATACAGCGGTACCAACTCATCGAGCGGACGGTCACCAATCACGACACCCGCCGCGTGGGTCGATGCGTTTCGCAGCAAGCCCTCGACCTGCTGCGCATAGGTCAGCAAACGGCCCACGATCTCTTCGTTTTTTGCCTCTTCGCGCAGGCGCGGCTCGTCTGCCAGCGCCTTTTCAATCGACACAGGTTTGACGCCCTCGACAGGGATCATTTTCGACAGGCGGTCGACCTGTCCGTAAGGCATTTGCAGCACACGACCCACGTCGCGCACCGCAGCCTTGGACAACAGCGCACCGAACGTGATGATCTGACCAACCTTATCGCGCCCGTATTTATCCTGCACGTAGCGGATCACCTCTTCACGGCGGTCCATGCAAAAGTCGATATCGAAGTCGGGCATGGATACCCGTTCAGGGTTAAGGAATCGTTCGAACAGAAGCGAATAGCGCAACGGATCAAGATCGGTGATCAGCAGCGCATAGGCCACAAGCGAACCCGCACCAGAACCACGGCCCGGCCCGACGGGGATTTTGTTTTCCTTGGCGTATTTGATAAAATCCGCAACGATCAAAAAGTAGCCAGGGAAGCCCATGCCTTCGATAATACCAAGCTCGAAATCAAGCCGCGCTTGGTAGGCCTCCAAACTCACCGCATGTGGGATCACGGCAAGGCGTGCTTGTAGACCTTCGTTCGCCTGACGGCGCAATTCGACGATCTCGTCATCGGCAAATTTTGGCAGAATTGGATCGCGTTTGTAGACTTTGAATGCACAACGACGCGAAATTTCAACTGTGTTATCAATCGCTTCTGGAAGGTCCGCGAAGAGTGTGATCATCTCTTCGGGCGTTTTCATAAAGTGCTGGGGCGTCAAACGGCGGCGCGGTTCTTGCTGGTCCACATAGGCCCCGTCCGCGATACACATCAGCGCGTCATGGGCCTCGTAGAGCGAGATTTTCGGGAAGTAGACATCGTTGGTGGCCACCAATGGCAGGCCTTTGGCATAAGCCATCTCGACAAAGCCGCGCTCCGACAATGCCTCCGCCTCGGGCAAGCCAGTCCCGTCAGGGTGGCGCTGCAGTTCAACATACAAACGATCAGGATAAATCGCAGCAAAGCGATCCATCAGCGCCTCGGCGGCAGGGCGCTGGCCCGCGCGCAACAGCCGCCCAATCGGCCCATCAGGGCCACCAGTCAGACAGATGAGCCCAGCGTTGTATTTCTGCAAATCGTCCAGCGTGACCTGCGGCACCTGATTGCCCTGATCGAGATAGAGGCAGGAATTGAGCTTCATCAGGTTCAGATAACCCGCTTCGGATTGCGCGAGCAGAACGATCCCCGCAGGGTCTTCTTGTCGTTTGCCCTGCTCGATCACAGTATACCCGAGATCAACCTGACAGCCGATGATCGGTTGGATGCCCGCCTTTGATGCTCCCTCGGAGAACTCCAAAGCGCAGAACATATTGTTCGTGTCGGTGACCGCCACCGCAGGCATGTTCATTTTCGCGGCCATTTCAGGCAGCTTTTTAGCGTGAACCGCCCCTTGCAACAGGGAGTATTCAGTGTGGACGCGCAGGTGGATGAATCGGGGATTTTTCATGTGGTCATCTTACGGTCTGGCGCAGTTGGGGGAAAGCGCGGAATTGTTAGCGCTACGGCTAACCGTCTTGACCTTGGTCCCGAATCCCCCTCACCTTGCGCCATGAAACAAAACCTCGACGCCTGCTTTGCCGCCCTTGCCGATCCGACCCGCCGTGCTGTTGTTGAGCATCTGGCGCGAGGTCCCGCCACGGTATCAGAGCTGGCCGAACCGCACCCTATCGCCCTACCCACATTCATGCGTCACTTGGGCGTGTTGGAGGCCTGCGGGCTTGTGAGATCCGAAAAGAAAGGCCGCGTGCGCACCTGTTTTATCGACCCCGACCCGATGCTGGAAGTGCAGGGCTGGATGGAATGGCAGCGGGTGATCTGGGAGCGCAGAGCCGACCAGATCGACCAACTTATCATGCCGCTTGATGGCGCCATTCATTAGGTCGTCGCGCCTTTCTTGCGGCATTTGGACGAAAAAGCTTGATAATTCCGTCCCGCCCCGCTTTCATCACGTCAAACGAGGGCCCCGTGTCTACGCCGCATCGACGCCATGCCAATACTCGCAAAATCTAAGTAACGCGGCAGGTTTACACGATGAAAGTGACGTTTCTTCTCAATGGGGAAACCGTGGAGGTGGAAACACCTGCCACGCAAACTCTGCTGGATTGGTTGCGGGGTACGCGCGGGCTGACGGGCACAAAAGAGGGGTGTAACGAGGGCGACTGCGGGGCGTGTTCGGTGATTGTCACCGACGAGACCAGCAAGCGTGCGCTCAATGCCTGCATCCTTTTCATGCCGCAACTTCACGGAAAATCCGTGCGCACAGTTGAGGGGATCGCTGGGCCAAATGGCGAAATGCACCCTGTGCAATCTGCCATGGTTGACCACCACGGATCACAATGCGGGTTCTGTACGCCTGGATTTATCGCCTCTATGGCAGCAGGTCACGCGAATGGACGGACCGATCACGACGATATGCTGGCAGGCAACCTTTGTCGTTGCACAGGTTACGCCCCGATTATCCGCGCGGCCAAAGCGGCAGAAAGTGACCCTGTGCCTGTTTGGATGAATGAGGGTCAAGCGCCAATCGCACCTGCCCCTTTTGCCCCCGAGACCCTTGATGCGCTTTGCGCTTGGTATGCCGCCAATCCCGACGCCACCGTGATTGCTGGCGCAACAGATGTTGGGCTTTGGGTGACCAAGCAGTTGCGTCAGCTAGATAATGTTGTGTTCCTCAACCGGTGCCGCGACTTGCAGCAGATCACCGAGACGAACGATACGATTACCTTTGGCGCGGGCGTCACGATGGTCGACGTGCATCAGACGCTCAAAACCTATCACCCGTCTTATGCCGAAATGGTCCGCCGTTATGGATCAGAGCAAGTGCGCGGGGCCGCGACCATCGGCGGCAATATCGCCAATGGATCGCCTATCGGGGACAATCCGCCTGCGCTGATCGCCCTAGGTGCGACGCTGCATTTGCGCCACGGCGAGGCGACACGTTCGATCCCGCTGCAAGATTTCTTTATCGCTTACGGCAAACAAGACCGCGCCAAAGGCGAACTAGTCACGGGCGTTACCATCCCGAAATCGGCGCCTGCCTTGCGCGTCTACAAACTCTCCAAAAGGTTCGATCAGGACATTTCTGCCGTCTGCGGCGCGTTCAATGTGACGGTTTCGGGCGGAAAAGTGCAAGCCGCCGTAATCACCTTTGGTGGCATGGCAGGCACGCCGGTCCGTGCGGCTGCGGTTGAAAACGCACTCATCGGCATGCCTTGGACGAATGAGACCGTGCAAGCCGCCCTGCCCGCATTTACGCAGGACTACACACCAATGACCGACATGCGCGCCTCTGCCGCCTACCGCCTTGAGGCCGCGCAAAACATGTTGCTACGTTATTTCGCCGAACTATCTGGCCAAGCCACATCCGTATTGGAGGTCCAGCCATGAGCGCGCATAAATCCCTGCCCCATGACGCGGCCCCACTGCACGTCACAGGCCAAGCCCGCTATATCGACGACATACCGACGCCTGCGAACACATTGCATTTGGCGTTTGGAACCAGCGAAGTAGCCGCTGGCAAAATCATCGCGATGAACCTTGAAAAGGTCCGTGCTGCCGCTGGCGTTATCGCTGTTTTCACGGCCGACGATTTGCCATTCGCGAATGATGTCTCGCCCAGCGCACATGATGAGCCATTGCTTGCAAAAGGCACGGTACATTACCTAGGGCAGCCGATCTTTATGGCCGCTGCGACATCTCATCTTGCGGCTCGCAAAGCGGTTCGGTTAGGGCAAATCGAAATTGCCGCCGAGACACCGATCCTCACGATTGAGGACGCGCTTGCCGCCAACTCCCGATTTGAAGACGGCCCGCGCATTTGGACCAAGGGCGATGTGGATACGGCCCTCGCGAGCGCCCAACATCGCCTGCAAGGCGAGATCGACATGGGCGGGCAAGAACACTTTTATCTTGAGGGTCAAGCCGCGCTCGTGTTCCCGCAGGAAGGTGGCGACATGGTCGTGCATTCCTCGACCCAGCACCCGACCGAAATCCAGCATAAAGTAGCCGAAGCAATTGGCCTGCCAATGCATGCCGTGCGCTGCGAGGTCCGCCGCATGGGGGGTGGGTTTGGCGGCAAAGAAAGCCAAGGCAACGCGCTTGCCGTTGGTTGCGCGATTGCGGCGCGGGCCACTGGGCGGCCCTGTAAAATGCGCTATGACCGTGACGATGACATGATGATCACAGGCAAACGCCATGATTTTCGTATCAGCTATGACATTGGTTTTAATGAAAAAGGTGTGCTGTCGGGCGTTGATTTTACCCAAATGACCCGCTGTGGTTGGGCGCTTGATCTGTCGATCCCTGTAGCTGACCGTGCGATGCTACATGCCGATAACGCCTACCTTTTGCACAATGTCCGCATCACCTCGCACCGCCTCAAAACCAACACGCAAAGTGCGACTGCTTACCGCGGCTTTGGTGGCCCGCAAGGGGTGCTGGGGATTGAGCGGGTGATGGATCATGTCGCGGCGCATTTGGGTCTTGATCCGATTGCAGTGCGAAAGGCCAATTACTATGCACATATGAGCAAAGCAGGCGCGGACAACACCACGCCCTACGGAATGCAGGTCAAGGATTTCATCCTGCAAGAGATGACCGATGCCCTGCTGGTTACGGCCGATTACGAGCGGCGTCGCGATGACATCGACAATTGGAACGCGGCCAATCCGGTCCTCAAAAAGGGCTTGGGCTTTGCGCCGGTTAAGTTCGGGATTTCCTTTACACTGACACACCTCAACCAAGCGGGTGCCTTGGTGCATGTCTATCAAGACGGCTCGATCCATCTCAACCACGGCGGCACCGAGATGGGGCAAGGCCTGTTCCAAAAGGTCGCCCAAGTCGCCGCCTCCCGCTTTGGTGTGGCGATGGAGGCGATCAAGATCACGGCAACCGATACGGCCAAGGTGCCCAATACGTCGGCAACTGCCGCGTCTTCGGGGACGGACCTGAACGGCATGGCAGTGCAGAACGCGTGTGACACGATCATTGCACGCATCGCTGACATCATGGCCCAAATTCACGGAGGCAAAGCGGTCGACGTGACCTTCTCGGACGGCAAAGTCACACTAGGCGAAACCACACTGACGTTTCAGCAGGCCGCAATGCTGGCCTATACCAACCGCGTGAGCCTCTCGGCTGCGGGATTTTACAAAACACCAGACCTTGCGTGGGACCGGATCAAGGGCCAAGGCCAGCCGTTCTTCTACTTTGCCCAAGGGGCCGCGTTGACCGAGGTCGTCATCGACACCCTCACAGGCGAGAACCGCATTTTGCGCTGCGATATCCTGCATGATGCGGGATCGTCGCTGAACCCTGCGCTTGATATTGGCCAGATCGAGGGCGGCTATGTGCAAGGTGCAGGCTGGTTGACGACAGAGGAACTGGTCTGGGACGACAAGGGCCGTTTGCGCACCCATGCGCCATCGACTTATAAAATCCCCGCCTGCTCTGACAGGCCTGCGATTTTCAATGTGGCCCTTTGGGACGCGCCGAACTCCGCCAATACGGTTTACCGGTCCAAGGCCGTGGGCGAGCCGCCGTTTATGCATGGGATTTCCGCGCTTTTGGCGATCTCGGATGCGGTGGCGGCGTGTGGAAAAACCTACCCATCGCTTGACGCGCCCGCGACCCCCGAACGCATCCTCGCAGCCATCAAAAAGGTGCGCGTATGAGCTGGATCACGGTCACGATCAGACGCACGGCAGGGTCTGCACCGCGTGACGCGGGCACGCAGATGCGGGTCTTTGCGGATTATATCGAGGGGACGATTGGCGGTGGTGCGCTGGAATGGGAAGCGATGCGCCATGCGCGTGAAATGCTCGCAACAGGTAAGCCCGCCGATAAGCAAACGATCCCGCTTGGCCCCAACCTTGGGCAATGTTGCGGTGGGTCAATGCAGCTCGACTATCTCGCCAATGCGCAGACCGAGACACCACCCCCCCGTGAAATCTGGGTTTACGGTGCGGGGCATGTTGGGCGCGCGCTCGTGAGCACACTAGCCAGCCTGCCCAATGTGGCAATCACTTGGGTCGATACCAGCGTTGACCGCTTTCCAGATATGATGCCTACATGCGTCACCGCCCTGCCTGCAGCCAACCCTGCGATTGCTGCGAAACATGCGCCAGCTCAGGCCGAACATCTGATATTAACCTATGCTCATGATATGGACCTCGCGATTTGTCATGCGCTTTTGTCAGGGGATTTTGGCAGTGTCGGGTTGATCGGATCAGCGACCAAATGGGCGCGTTTCAAAAATCGGTTGGGCGCATTAGGTCATACACCCGCAAAAATCGCACAAATCGCCTGCCCGATTGGCGATCCCTCCTTGGGAAAACACCCGAGCCAGATTGCAATCGGCGTCGCGGCTGCGATGATAGCCCCCGCAAACCGCCGCCAAAAGGACCAAACCGCATGAGCCTTCTGACCATCGAGAACCTGACCAAAGCCTATCCGGGAGTTGTCGCAAATAATGACGTGTCGCTTGAAATTGGGCGCGGTGAAATTCACGCATTGCTGGGCGAAAATGGCGCCGGCAAATCAACTTTGGTCAAGGCGATCTATGGGTTGGTGAAACCTGATGCGGGCAAAATGACGCTGAACGGTGCGGATTTTGAACCCGCAAACCCAAGTGCGGCGCGAGCTGCGGGTATCGCGATGGTGTTCCAGCATTTCTCGCTGTTTGACGCATTGACCGTCGCTGAGAATATTGCGCTGGGGTTAGAGAACCCGCCGCCACAGGCGCAAATTTCTGAGGATGTTCGGAAGGTTTCGGATCAATACGGGCTCCCCTTGGACCCCGAAATGATCGTGGGTGATTTGTCGGCGGGAGAACGGCAGCGCGTCGAGATTATCCGCTGCCTGCTGCAAGACCCCAAACTGCTGATCATGGACGAGCCGACATCGGTACTTACCCCGCAAGAAGTGACGATCCTGTTTGAGACGCTGCGCAAGTTGCAGTCCGAAGGCACGTCGATCCTCTATATCTCTCACAAGCTTGAAGAAATTCGCGCCCTTTGCGACAACGCCACGGTTTTACGGCTGGGTCAAGTTGTAGGCACCTGCGATCCACGCAGAACCTCGGCACGCGATATGGCGGAATTGATGGTTGGGATGGCTTTGCAGATCACATCAAAGTCAGGCAAGCCGCTTGGCGATGTGGCGTTGCGCCTGTCCAACTTAACAGCGGGTGCACCACATCAATTTGGCACGGCGTTAAAGCACATCTCGCTTGAGGTGCGCAAAGGTGAGGTTTTGGGGATCGGCGGCGTTGCGGGCAACGGCCAAGATGAATTGGTTGCCGCCCTGTCTGGTGAAATGAAGGTCGGCGCGCAGATGGTCGTGATGGGTGACATCCCGATTGGCGCCCTGCCCCCTAACAAACGCCGCGCGATGGGCCTTTGTGCCGCCCCTGAGGAACGCAATGGTCACGCGGCAGCGCCCGATATGACGCTTGTGGAAAATGCACTGATGACGGGGGCGACACGTCTGTCATTGACGCGTAACGGTTTTTTACAGTGGGACAAAGCGCGCGCCTTTGCCGATGCCATCATCGAGACATTTGACGTGCGCACGCCCAGCGCCAACAACACCGCACGGTCGCTGTCGGGGGGCAATTTGCAGAAGTTTGTAATCGGTCGCGAGATCATGCAGAACCCTGATGTTTTGGTTATTAACCAGCCGACATGGGGCGTTGATGCCTCTGCTGCGGCCTCGATCCGCCAAGCAATTCTGGACCTTGCCAACAATGGGGCCGCTGTCGTTGTGATCAGCCAAGACCTTGATGAGCTGATGGAAATATCGGATCGGTTTGCCGCATTGAACGAAGGCAAACTCAGCGAGCCGCGCCCGACACAGGGCCTGACGATGGAAGAAATTGGCCTCATGCTTGGCGGTGCACATGGTATGGAGGTGGCGCATGTTGATGCTTGAGAAACGCAGTAACCCGTCGCGGGGCTGGACCTATGCTTCTCCGATTGTGGCGGTCATTCTGACGATGATTTTGGGTGGCATTGTGTTTGCTATCCTTGGCAAACCACCCCTTGAGACGATCCGCACGATCTTTTTCGATCCGCTATTTTCAGAGTTCGCGTGGTTCTACCGCCCGCAGCTTTTGATCAAAGGCGCACCGCTGGTCCTGATCGCGATAGGCCTGTCGTTCGGCTTTCGCGCGGGCGTTTGGAATATCGGCGCGGAAGGGCAGTATATCATGGGCGCGCTTGGCGCGGCGGCAGTGGGTTTAGCGTTTTATCCGACAGACTCGTGGATTGTCTTTCCGTTGATGATAATCGCAGGCACATTGAGTGGTATCCTCTGGGCCATGATCCCTGCCGTGTTGCGGGTGAAATTTAAGACCAACGAAATCCTTGTGTCGCTGATGCTGGTCTATGTGGCCGAACGGTTTGCCGCGTCGATGGCATTGGGCGCGATGCGCAATCCTGACGGCATGGGCTTTCCGGGAAGTCGGAACCTGTCGCAGTATCCGTCGGCCGCGAACCTCGAAATCTTTGCAGGGTCGGGCATGCATTGGGGCGTGGTTGCGGCATTTATCGCCGTGATTTTCGCCTATGTCACCCTATCGCGGCACATCCTTGGCTTTCAGGTCCGCTTGGCGGGACAAAGCCCGCGGGCCGCTGCATTTGCGGGCGTGAACCCTGCGCGATTGATCCTGATTTGCCTTGGCATCTCGGGCGGGCTTGCGGGTATGGCGGGCATGTTTGAGGTCGCAGGGCCACTCGGACAGGTTAACGTCGGCTTCAACGTGGGCTACGGATTTACCGCGATTATCGTGGCCTTTCTTGGACGCCTACACCCTGTCGGCATCCTGCTTGCAGGTGGGCTCATGGCGCTGACCTATATCGGCGGCGAGATCGCGCAGTCCAATCTAGGCTTGCCAAGTGCGGCGATCCAATTGCTGCAAGGCATGCTGTTGTTCATCTTGCTGATGGTGGACGTGCTGGCCAACTACCGTATTCGGTTCGCGGCAGGGGAGAAATGAGATGAAACACTTTAGCCTTCCATTTATGATGGGTGCAGCCATGGGCCTTATGATGTTGCGCATGCTGCATAGCGCAGTTCTGAATGAGGGCGGGCCTGCGGGCCTCGCGCTTGTTGTGTTTATCGGTGCGCATGTGTTGCTCGGCTTGGTTGCACTTGCGGCAACGATCTTCGCTGCACGGATATCGCAAAAAGCGCGAAAGTTTCTCGCGCGGCTCCATCGGCCAAGTGCTGCGCATATGGCCACAATGCTGGCAGGTGTCGCCACGAGCGGCTTGGTTGCGCATGGATTTATTCACGGGGGGCTTGTCTAATGGACCTGTCATCAATCAATCCCATTCTTCTGTTGGCCTCTCTTATGGTCGCGGCAACACCGATCCTTTTGGCCGCGATTGGCGAGCTTGTGGTGGAGCGTGCGGGGGTCCTGAACCTTGGCGTCGAAGGCATGATGATCACGGGCGCTGTCTGCGGCTTTGCCTTTGCCACGATCACCGGATCACCTTGGCTTGGCTTTGTCGCGGCGGCCTTGGGCGGCGCTGCGTTGTCGCTGTTGTTTGGGGTGCTGACCCAATATCTGCTGACCAACCAAGTGGCGACGGGACTTGCGCTGACGCTCTTTGGTCTTGGTCTCTCGGCCCTGATCGGGCAAGGCTATATCGGGATCAAAGCTCCCGCTTTTCCTGACATTCACGTCCCTCTGCTGGGTGATATCCCCGTCATCGGGCCGATCATTTTCCAACATGACCCGATGGTCTATATCGGCCTCGCACTGGTTGCGGGCACCTATTGGTTCCTTCACAAAACCCGCGGTGGCTTGATCCTGCGGGCGGTGGGTGAGAACCACGATGCCGCCCATGCGCTGGGTTATAAGGTCATAAAAGTGCGACTGCTCGCGATTATGTTTGGCGGAGCCTGTGCGGGACTTGGTGGCGCATACCTGAGCCTCGTGCGCGTGCCGCAATGGACCGAAGGCATGACCGCAGGTGCGGGCTGGATCGCGCTGGCGATTGTCGTTTTCGCAGGCTGGAAACCTTGGCGGCTATTGCTGGGTGCCTATCTATTCGGCGGGGTGACTGTTTTGCAGCTGAACCTGCAAGCGGCAGGCGTTGCCGTGCCAGTCGAGTATCTTTCCATGTCGCCCTATCTAGCCACCATCGTCGTTCTGGTTATTATGTCGTCGGGACGTGCGCCAGGTTCACTGGGGCGAATCTTTCACGCCTCGCGCTAGAGGCCAAACCACCGCCAGCATAAGACTGGCACTATCGGGAGACACGATCTTGAAAAGAAGAAATCTGCTCGCTTCGGGCGTCGCTGCTGCGGCACTGGCAACAATGGGCCTGCCAGCCCTCGCACAAGACAAAACCAAAGTTGGCTTCGTCTACGTCGGCCCAGTGGGCGATGGCGGCTGGACCTACGAGCACGACCAGGCCCGCCAAGCGGTTGAAGCTGAATTTGGCGATGCGGTTGAAACTGTGTTTGTTGAAAGCGTGCCAGAAGGCCCAGACGCAGAACGCGTGATGACACAGATGGCGCTCGACGGCGCTGACCTGATCTTCACAACATCGTTCGGCTACATGGACCCAACAATCAACGTTGCGGCCAAGTTCCCAGACGTGAAATTCGAGCATGCAACGGGCTATAAGCAAGCCGACAACGTGTCCGTCTACTCTGCGCGCTTCTACGAAGGCCGCGCTGTTCAGGGCTACATCGCTGGTTCTATGACCAAGTCGAACATCATCGGCTACATCGGCTCCTTCCCGATCCCAGAGGTTATTCGCGGCATCAACGCGGCCTATATCCAAGCCAAGAAAGTGAACCCTGACGTCGAGTTTAAGATCGTTTGGGCCTACACATGGTTTGACCCTGCAAAGGAAGCTGAAGCGGCAACTGTTCTGATTGAGCAAGGCGCTGACGTGATCTTGCAGCACACAGACTCCACAGCACCGCAAGCGGCTGCACAGGCTGCTAGCAACGTGATCACATTCGGTCAGGCCTCTGACATGGCTGAATTCGCACCAATGCCGCGCGTGTCCTCGATCATCGACAACTGGGCACCATACTACATCGCGCGCACCAAGGCTGTCATGGACGGCACATGGACAAGCACATCCACATGGGATGGTATCGGCGCTGGCATGGTTGGCATCGGTGAGATTTCCGATGCGGTTCCTGCTGAAGTGAAAGCTGGCGCAGAAGCCATGCGCGACGCGATTGCAGCGGGCGAGATGCACCCGTTTACTGGCCCGCTCAACAAGCAAGACGGCTCCGCTTGGCTTGCTGATGGCGAAACAGCAGACGACGGCACGCTTGCTGGTTTGAACTTCTACGTCGAAGGTATCGTTGGCGATATCCCGCAATAAGCGCGGTTTGTTTTGATCCTGAAAGGCCCGTCAGAAATGGCGGGCCTTTTGCGTTGCGCCTTTTGGACAAAACCAGTCAAGTGGGCAGAAGAATTTTCCAAAGGTATTTCACGTTGCTAACCCCACAAGTTCACACCGCGACACATTGGTTTTCCGCTTCGGCCGACGCAGTCTACGATGCCATTTTGCCGCAAGAGGCGATTTTAGAAAACTTCAACAGATACCGTGCAATCCTGGCGGTAGAGCGGCTATGTGGAACGCCCCGATCTGTCGGTTCCCAACTATTATTGCGTTTGAATTGGGGACTTTTTGATCTTGAAATGAACGAATCCATATTTGTGGCGGACCCTCCACGCACCATTCGGATCAGGCAACGCCCGTTGCGATTTGTCCCGCTGAACCCAAGCGAGCGCCAGCCACCAGTAGGTGATGCGCCTCCCGAAAACTACGAGAAATGGTTTGTTAGAAGCTTTGGGAAAAAGCCTGCAGCGACAGAGCTTCAATTTGATCTTGTGCCTGTTTCAAACGGCACCGAACTCACGCTAACTATCCAAGTTCAACCAGAACGAAAATTTGGGAAGTTCGCCCGTTGGCTTTGGACCAGACGAATTGCGAAACACCCCCCGATGATTTTCCAACGGATCGAAGACGGAATCCAAACGCAGTAACTACCCCGCGCAGGCCATGTCACGCAGCGCGGCAATTGTTTGTGACGGCACCTGTTCGCTATTGATAACACCCCCGACAGCCAACCATCTCGAACGCGACGGCGTCGCACAATTCACGGCAATCACCCCAAAGAAATCGCCATTCTTGCCGTCGCCGACGACATAGACATCCGTCGCCACCCTGTCACGCGACTGCCCGAGCAAAATGACCGACCACGACTGAGTGTAAACCCCGCCGAGATGCTCCTCGTAAACGTACTCCAGTTTCGGAGCGGTTTGCGCAGCAAGCATCGAGGGCAAAGCCATGCAGATGGCAAAAAAGGTAAGTTTCATGGTTTGACCTTTCTCAATAATCCAACTTTGGTCCTTTTGGATCGCCCAAACAAGAGATACGACCAAGACAACGCCCGCAATCAATAGAAAGCCTCAAACCATGCGCAATCTTCTAAGCCCCGACGCCATCCACCCAGCGATTAGCAACGGCGTAGACACCTACCACAACGACATCGTGCAAGAGGTCATTCAGGCCGTTGCGGCCAACGGTGTTGTTGTCGTCGGCATGAAACAAAACCCCGTAGTCAAAAAGGCGCGCAAGTCTTTAGAGGCAGCTGGAATTGAATTCACCTATCTGGAATACGGCAGCTATACGTCGCAGTGGCATCAAAGACTGGCGATCAAGATGTGGTCAGGCTGGCCCACATTCCCGATGATTTTCGCCGATCAGACGTTGATTGGGGGCAACGCTGAATTGCAAAAACTTATCGGCACGCCGGATACCAACCTGCCATCATTAAAGGGCCATGCGTAGGGTCAGGACCCATTAAAAGCCTTGATGCTGGTTTGTCGTCATGATTCACGACCACCAATG
>Ga0102824_1000209_pt1 | contig 23328 bp, 26 predicted proteins | sample ColrivemetaGS753_FD_78460 | JGI IMG/M metagenome (GOLD analysis project Ga0102824, IMG submission 78460) | Estuarine microbial communities from the Columbia River estuary - Ebb tide non-ETM metaG S.753 | ecosystem: Environmental > Aquatic > Marine > Intertidal zone > Estuary | place: USA... | reverse complement strand
TCGGTGGTGATCAATATTTTAGCGATACTTGTCTTGGTTCTTTTCTGGAATGCGATTTACTTTACCTTTCATTTTATACAAAAATCCAGAAAACAGGAGCTGAATAACATTTCGCTAGAAGCAAGTAAAAATGAAATTGAACTGAAGAATTTAAGGTCTCAATTAAATCCTCATTTCCTTTTTAATTCATTGAATAGTATCCGTGCGTTGATTGAACTTGATCCTTCTAAAGCAAAGGAATCACTTACGACGCTCTCGAATCTTTTACGTAAATCATTGATCTATGGCAAGGAGACATTGGTTCCGCTAGAAGATGAAATCAATATGGTATCTCATTATCTTGAACTGGAAAAGATAAGGTTTGAAGAGCGTCTTACGATTAGCTGGAAGCAGGATGATTCGTTACGACTTTTTCCTGTGCCGCCGTTTATTCTTCAAATGCTTGTAGAGAATGCGATAAAACATGGGATTTCTAATCTTATCGATGGTGGGGAGATTGAAATACAAACAAGAAAAAGCGGAGAACAAGTGATCATTGAAGTGATCAATTCAGGGAAATTGAGAGATGAAAAAGATACTGGAATAGGTATTCAGAATGTATTAAGAAGATTAGACATACAGTATAAAGGTGCGGCCGAATTTGAGTTGATTCAACAAGAGAATATAGTGATCGCTAGATTAACATTTAAAACAGAGCTATGAAATCATTCAGAACATTAATCATTGATGACGAACGTCTGGCAAGAGAGGAATTAAAGCTCCTTTTAAAGGATTATATTGAAATCGAGATCATTGATGAGGCGAGAAACGGAGAGGAAGGGATTCTGAAGATCAATGAATTGAAACCAGATCTTATCTTTTTGGATGTAAACATGCCGGAAATGTCTGGATTTGACATGTTAAAACATCTCGACGAGATACCAAGAGTGATATTCGTGACGGCATACGATGAATATGCTTTGAAGGCTTTTGAAGTAAGTGCACTTGATTACGTGATGAAGCCTGTAGATCCAGATCGATTAAAGGATGCCGTTCAAAAATTAAATACCAACGAAGACGATTTTGTTTCTTCGAACTCAACCACATTAACTCGGAAAAACAGACCGTTAACAGTGAATGATCGTGTTTTCATTAAGGATGGAGAGAAGTGCTGGTTTATTGAATTGAGCAAAGTCAGAATGCTTGAATCTGAAGGGAATTATGTAAAGGTTTATTTTCACGGTTTTAAACCATTGATATTAAGGTCTTTAAATAGCTTTGAAGATAGGCTTGATCCAGAGTATTTCTTCCGGGCAAATCGAAAGTTTATCATTAATATGCAATGGATCTCAAAAGTTGAGAACTGGTTTAATGGGGGCTTGCAGGTTGAATTGAGGGAAGGGGAAAAGGTGGAGATCTCAAGAAGACAAGCAATTCGATTTAAAGAATTGATGAGTCTTTGATTATCGGAAAAAGATCTTTACGAAATTCAGGCCTTCTCTTAGAAGGATTTTAATATTGACTTTACTAAAGACAACTCCTTCTTTTAGTTGAACTTCACAGTTTTGAACGTTCAACCTATTTTTTGATGCCAGTTTGATAAATTCCAGATCAAACAGAAATCGGTCAATTTTGGTTTGAAGAAACACTTCTTTTCCTTTTTGATTAAACCCTTTTAAACCACATTGGGAATCATCCGTGGGTAATTTAAGTAGCGTTTTCAATGAAAATCGTAGAGATTTAGAGATAACCTTCCTGGCCCAAGGCGTATGTGAGTAATAGGAGGTATCCCTATGGCCCAAAACAACATCACAATTTGACAATGAAGTAGAATAGAGGTCCTGAATGCTCTTCATTGTGTATGGAAAGTCAATATCTGTATAAATGATAAAGTCTCCTTTGGCTAAATTGACTCCAGTGCGGATGGCAGAACCTTTACCTTTGTTTTCGGTGTGTTCGGCAAAGGTGAAAGTGTCGATCTCATTCTTTAAAAATCTGATCTCTTCTTTAATTTGATTCTTATCTGTTCCATCATTCACAATGATCAGCTCTAAAGATTTATCGGAAAATGCGGTCGAAAGAGTACTAAAACTTTCAAGAATTATTTTATCCCAATTCAACGGAGGATTAAAGCAGGGAAGAATTATGGAAATATCCGGTTTACCCTTCATTGCTGGTATCTTCAGGGATTAGGCTCAAGCTGTTATCTTGTATAAGAACTCTCTTTGCTTTGTACAATTTACCGATCGCCTGTTTGAACATTTTCTTGCTCATTCCCATAACCTTTCTGACTTCATCCGGATCAGACTTGTCGCCTAATTCAATAAACCCACCATTTTGTTCGAGTATCTTAAGTACCTTCTCTTCTGATTCGTCAAATCGCTCTATACCTGTCTTAACCATTCTGATATCGATCTTGCCATCCTCTCGAATGTTTTGAATGAAACCGGTATAATGTGCACCTCTTTTTAAAGGCTGATTAATATCGCTATTGAAGATCATTCCGTGATAGAGATCATTGACAATTACTTTTAATCCCAAATCGGTCTTATCGCAGATCATTATTCGGCAAGGTTGTCCCAATAAAGATTTGTCCTCGCAGGGTAGGAGGTACTTATTCACCTTGGAGGTAGCAAATAATCGATCTGTAGAATTATCGTATCGAAGTGTTACCAGATACGTAAAATCTTCCTGCATTTTTAAACCTTGTTCCTTAAAAGGAACCATTAAGTCCTTTTCTAATCCCCAGTCCATGAAAGCGCCGAAAAGGTTTACCTCTTTCACTCTTAGGTAAGCGAAAGAGTTCAATACAATTTTTGGATCTTCTGTGGTTGCTACTGGACGGTCTTCTGAATCTTTGTATAAGAAGACACAAACCAAATCACCTTCAGACATAGAAGGTAAAAGGTATTTTTTGGGAAGAAGAACCTCATTTTCTTGGTCATCACTTAGGAAGGCTCCCACTCCTGTAAATCGTTCAATGGTAAGATCGTTGTATTCTCCAAGTTTCATCTGCTAGAAATAAAGCGCAGATGCCGGTTTAGAATTAAGCACCATGCACGGTAATGAAAGATCATTTGTTATCAATGTTTGTGCAAAGGTATCAAATTGAGGCAATAAACTTTCTGTGTGGTAGGCAATTGCCAGCATATCCACATTTTTATCTTTTACGTATTTCATGATCTTCTTTTTAAAAGATCCGCCTTTTTCGAACAATTCAACATTACATGGTATTGATCTATCATCATACTGATTTTTAACGATCAGGATACGGTTCTTCATCTGCTGACTTAACAACTCGTCATTTTGCTTTTCTCCAACAACGTGAACAGACGCGCCATAGATATTCGCCATATCACCGGCAATATTCACAATCTGCAAGCTTTCTTTTGTCAAATCAATTGGAACAATAATGTTTTTAATATCTGTGAGTGTAGTGTTTTTCTGAACGATCAAGAATGGAACATCAGCACTTGTAACCACCTTGATTGCATTGGAGCCAAATAGTTTTTGAAGGCCAAAAGAACCATGTGTTCCCATTATGATCAATTGAGCCCCTTCTCTGTGGGCTATTTTACCAATATCTTCAAAAATTGATCCTTCTTGAACAACTCTTTTTAATTCAATACCGTATGGTACTTCTGTTTTTTCAATGATCTCATCGATCTTTGCCACAGCCTTAATGCTGTCTGCCTTAGAAGACGTAATGTGCAATAGAATAATTTCTGAATTTACTTTTTTTCCCATGTGCAAGGCATAGCATAATGCCATGTCTCCGACTTCTGTAAGATCATGAGGTACCAGATAAATATTTTTACTCATAAAGCTAAGGTTTGTGTGACGAAACAAATATATGAATACCTCGGTATATTATTGGCATTCAATGAATATTGAACGGGGCTAAATGAGAATTAGCTTGTCCGAGACTAATTTTTTCGTTTTTTCTTTTTCCCACCCCCTAGTGTGGTGCTCATTTGATTCGGGTCACGTTTATCTTTCGCTTTTTTCTCTTTTTTAGCGCGTTTTTCTTCAGTGATTCCCATTTCGTCTTCAGGAGTGACAGCCTTATGTTCAAAACCTCCGCCCGGGGCGTTTGAATCCTCTGGATTTTCCCATTTTGTCTTAATTTCTTTGGGCTCTACTTTGCCATTTTTTTCATTGATGACATACACTGTCATTTTATTTCCGTCTTCTTCTTTGTTCACGCCAATGACGTCTTCTTTGAACGTCCATTTTGAGCCGTCCAGAAGGAATGCATCCAGAGAAAGATCTGGCACATAAAAGGCGTGAAACCCTTCTAAGCTTGCAGATTCTGGAGATAAATGGTCGAAGATTATTCTTTTGTATTCAGGATCGTAACGAAGTGACATTGTCGCTTTTTCAGAGTGCTCAAAGAGAACTCTTTTTTCAGTTCTGTCTGCATATTTAAATATGGGACTGCCGAATTTCACCTGAGTTCCATTAAAATACATCACGTCAATCAGTTTGATATTCGACATTGACGTGTTCCCGTCCCAGCCAAGAACAGTATACAATTTTTTTGATCCTTTTTCAATCGGAATGATCTTGTAATAAAGCGCCCCATACCATTGTTCTGCAGAAAGGATTTCATTTTTTGGAATTGGCATCATGAATTGATTGTCCTGTAATTCTGTCAGTTGAACCGATTTCTTTTTGAAGTCATATTTCATCACAAAACCATAATATTTTTGTGATTGATCATCAAGCTCAACATTCCAGTTTACAATTCGTACCTCACCATCAGGACTATCGATTACTCCGACTGTTTTCAGCAAAGAGAAAGGGTAGGTGAAGGCTCCTTTTTCATTGAGCGCCTCTGCCATAAGGTCTCTGAACTCTTTTCCTAACAAAAATTTCTGCTGATCGTTTTCTGCATTACGAAGCTCAGATAACTTTAACTCAAGATTCTTTTCTTTTGAGATTAACAGTGTGTCTTCAGATGCAAATGCACTGAAAGATAGAAAAAGTAATATTCCGGTTATTCTGAACATCATATGAACAAACGTAAATATACGGCTTTTGTTACGAACAATTTTTAAGCCAAATCATCGATAGACAATAAAATTCAAACTGGGCGGTTTAATTTCTAGTTCCTTCATCCGTAAAGCGATTTGGCCTCTATGATAGTTTGAATGATTCAGAATATGATAAAGAATGTCGATATCTGTTTTGGAATATTTAACGCCTTCAGAAGAATGATAGTTTACCTTTTCTCCAAGTTCATATTTCTCCAGATAATCAATTGTTTCCCTGGAATTCTGTTCAGCTAACTTCTTCCAGTAACTTACGGGCAAAATATCCCAAAGCTCTGATTCTGGTTGTTGGTCCAATAATCTCGAGTTCCAAATGTGATGGACATTTATAATGTGAGAAATCGATTTTACCACGTAATCGTCCAAATGATTTTCATGATCTTCCAAAGATTTTATCCAAGTAAGATTACAAGCAAGATCATATTCTATCTTGTTCAAGAAGAACTCTTTGATCATTTTAGTGCTTTCAGATCAGCAATTGTCGCTAATGGATCTTTTGAATTGAAAACAAAACTTCCAGCCACAAGTGCATCTGCACCCGCTTCAACCAATTCTGCACCGGTTTCAAGATTGACACCACCATCTACTTCTACAAGGGCGTGAGACCCTGTTCTATGGATAAGGTTTTTTGTTTGTTCAACTCTCAGAAGAGCATTATTAATGAATTTTTGACCTCCAAAACCTGGATTAACCGACATGATCAAAACCAGATCAAGGTCTGCAATAATATCTTGCAAAAGATCCACGGGTGTATGAGGGTTCAATGCAACTCCTGCTTTCATTCCTTCAGCTTTTATAACCTGAATGGTTCTGTGCAAGTGAGTGCAAGCTTCATAATGAACCGTTAAAATATCGGCTCCTACCTTTTTAAAGTCAGAAATGTATGGATCAACATTCTGGATCATCAAATGAACGTCAAGTGGCTTTTTAGCATGTCTTTTAATTGCTTCAATTACTGGAAGTCCAAAAGATATATTTGGAACGAATACACCATCCATAACGTCAATGTGAAACCAGTCAGCAGATGAAGAGTTGATCATTTCTACATCACGTTGCACATTTGCGAAATCACATGATAATAGGGAAGGGGATATAATTACAGACATTTTACCGATTTTATTCTACAAAGCTAATAACTCAATCAACATTAACGAAATGCTTTGAGGTATTCTTCATCTCTTCCATAAATATCTACGTAAAATACGAGTTTATCTCTGTCCGCACAGACACTTCGGTACTCTACAAAAACCGGAATTGGATCAATTAAACGAATTGGTAAGTTTTGAGCTCTTCCTAAAAATGTGTCAAGCGAATCAGCAATCATCGGGTTGGCCTTTCGACGCAGAGAATCATTGGCTAGCAAAATTCGTCCAAGTTCGACGGGGTTTTCACAACGCATACATCCGTGTGAAAAGGATCTTACATCTGAATTGAAAAACCCTTTCGAGGGGGTGTCATGAATGTACACTGAGTATTTATTGTGGAATTCGAACTTAATGATCCCAAGGCTATTTTTCGGTCCAGGTTGCTGAACTACTTTGTATGGGAATGCATCTTTTCTGATCTTCTTCCAATTTACTTTGTATGGATCAACTTCTACTTCTTTTCGATAGATCTTGTAATTGTTTTTCTTCAAGTAACCAGTGTTATACCTTACTGCAGGAAGGATTTCTTTACTGGAAATAGAGTAGGGTACATTCCAGAAGGGATATACCATGATCTGATAAACTTTTGACTTTAGCTGTGGGGTCTGGTTTACTTCTGTGCCAATCACAATTCTATGCATACTTTTTAAGCTATCCCTCACGTAATACCTTAGTATGTATTCCGGTAAATTGACAAAAATGTACTTAGAAGGATATTTGATTTGTGTACGATACTTATCAAGTGCCAATGCAGCTCTGTATACCTTGTTCAAGGTGCTTTCATTCAAGGCTCTTGAAGTGTATTTCCCGATTTTTCCATCCGGTTTTAATCCATTGTCTTTTTGGAAGGCTTTAAGAGCCTGCATAAACTCCTGCTCATCACTTAAGCTATCGAGAAGATATCCTTTGAAGAATAATGCTTGTCTGGACTTCGGAATGGCGCCAACAGAATCCTCTTTTATTGGCTTTACCTCAAAAGTCTTTTCGTTCAAGGGGTATTTTTGAACATATTGATAGAGGTGATCTGCAAGAAAACGATAGTTGGTGTCTGAAGGCCCTTGTCGAAGAAAGAATTGGTCTACGGATATTGAATCGGGAAGTGTCATAAGAGAATCAAATTTCACTCGATCGATCAACCGCTGTTCACCAAATTTCTTTGTAGAATCTACGATCATCCCATAATTCAGATCGTGCAGCATTAATGCTGACCTAACAGTGCAAAATACCTCTTTGACAACGATCCTGTCTTCTTTTTTGTCATTAAAGCGAATTCTTGACCTAGGGACTCCAAACCAGATCGAATGATTCAATGAAGAATCCAATTTGAGACCTTTTTCATTCAACTCATGTTCGTTTATCCATATGGGCTTAAAATCCAATGAATCATACAGTGAGGTTAGCCAAACAGATAATTTGGGATCCAATCCTAACTCTTCAAGTGCCTCTGGTTGAATACATGCTTTTAATCTTTCTTCAATGGGTATCTTTTCTTCCGTAACGATATCGTCGACGATTTCTTCACCACTTGTTCCACAAGCAGTTAAGATATAAAAGGAGAAAACAGTCAGAACGATCCAAACTCTTATTTCAGGAACAAATCTCATAGTAATAGATGTAAGAGCAAAATAACATTTATTTTTGATATATGAGTTTTACTGCATTGATCGTCATTATAGGAATAACAGGGTTGATCTCCTGGCATGCCTTCTCAGATAACGCCTTATTCGAGCGACTATTATTCTCTCCTTATAGGGTCAAGCATCACAAAGAGTACTATCGCTTAATGAGTAACATGCTGGTTCACTCAGATTTTACCCACTTGATATTCAATATGATATCCCTATTCTTTTTAGGTGAAGCTTTAGAATACTTTTTCTTTCGTGATTATGGGATAACAATTGGTGAGATCCATTTCTTGAGTGTTTATTTTCTGGGAGGTCTTGCTTCTAATTTCTATGCTTATTTCAAACATCAAGACAATCCCAATTATAGGGCAGTTGGAGCTTCAGGAGCTGTCTCTGCAGTTATTTTTGCCGCAATTTTGTGGTATCCACAAATGGAATTGATGCTGTTCTTTATCCCTATTCCAATACCGGCTTATATGTTCGGTCCAATTTATTTGGCCTTTGAGTATTTTGCGCACAAAAGAGGAAATAGTGGAATCGCACATGATGCGCACATCGGAGGAGCAATTTTTGGGATACTTTACGTATTAATTATTAATATTGACAAAGGAAAAGAATTCCTTAGTCATATTTTCTGATCCTATGCTGTATATCAATAACAACGGGAATATCCTACAGAATGAAGCGCCGACAATACACGCCGGAAACAGGGGGCATGTTTATGGAGATGGAGTTTTTGAAAGTATCAGGATCATGAACGGAGTCCCATTGAATCTTGATAATCATATTCATAGATTACTTGAAGGAGCGAAGGCGATCAAAATGCGTCCAGCAGGTTTTTTTACTTCGTCTTTTTTTGAAGAGAGAATAAAGGATCTTTGTGTAAAAAGTGAGATCACAGAAGGGGGGAGGTGTCGTATTTCTTTAGACAGGGTATCTGGTGGTGCATACAAACCGGAATCGAATGAATGTAACTATTTCATTGAAGTCTATCCTTATGACACCAATAATTTTGAATTGAATTCTAAAGGATTAGAGATCGATCTGTATTCTGATCTGAAGAAAGCCAAAAACTTTCTTTCTAATTATAAGACAAAAAGCGGGTTGATCTACGTGATGGCCGCCATTAATGCCACCGAACGAAAACTTGATGACGTCTTGATTAGCAATGATCGAGATGGGATTCTGGAGTCTTCGTCTTGTAATTTATTTGTTGTGAGTAATGGCGTTTTGTACACCCCTGGATTGGATGAAGGTTGCCTCGCAGGAACGATGAGAATGCAGATCATTAATTTGGCGCTGAAGAATGGAATAAAGGTGTATGAATGTAATATTCTTCCTCAGAACCTTTTAGCTGCCGATGAAATCTTCCTGACCAATGCGATCAGAGGAATAAACTGGGTGAGTGGTTATCGCACTAAAAGATATTTCAATAATATGTCCAGAAAGTTGGTCGCGTTATTAAATGATCATTGGGAATCCGAGTTCGAATCCAATAGTTAATCCCTTATTATCTAATGCCAATTTCAGATCGAAATAAGATCAAGATCGGGATGTACGTAGCTGTTATACTGAAGAAAGATCAGGGTACCGGTGATTTAACCGAAGGAGAGGTTAAAAATATTCTGACTAACTCTTCTTATCATCCTCATGGGATTAAAGTAAAGCTCACTGATGGTCAAGTCGGACGAGTACAGGAGATTCTGGAGGAATAAATAGGGGGAGACTTCAATGAATTATGACAATTCTGGATCGATTAATTGATCCATTCAAATCAAACTGAATAATATATTGTCCCGATTCTAAGTTTTCAACGTTTAATACGCCTGTGCAGCTTGTCTTGTAAATTAAAGACCCATCTAATCCAAAGACTTGGACAAATGCTGATTCAGCAGAGTCAAAAAGATATACCTTGTCATTTGCGGGATTTGGATATACGGATGACAAACCCTCATTCTCCCTTAAACCTACATTAAAGACACAAGACTCACAGCTTTCAAGGAAAATACCTGAATCATAAATACCATCATTTACGTCAGCAATTGCGATGATCAAATGATACGTTTCGCCAATTATCAAGTCAGCTTTTGCCTTGAGTACAGATGTATATCCGTCATATTGTATGTATTGATCACTTTGATTATAAGGAAAAGTAAATCCATCACCATTATTTACATAATAAGCGCTATTTGTAACTTGATTTATCGAGTTTATTCCGACAGTTTGTCCGTTTGGAAGAACTGCGATATTTTGCAAACCTGATATACCGGGACCAGATAAAAATATACCGAAAACATCGTTGAATGTTGAATTATTTGGTGGCGCAAATTCCGGATATTCTTCGGATCCAAATACATATTCTATTTCAATAGAGTCAATTAAGGGAGTAAAATCAAATTCTAAAACGGCTGCATTATATGAAGTAGCACCAGAAATTTGATCGAGTAATGTATAACCGGAAAAGCCATTATCTAAACCAGCATTAGCCTGATCATTAGGACCAAATGGACCACTCATTGTATCTGTACAAGATCCTGTGGTTAGAATTAATCCTCTGTTCAATCCAATGTTTGTCTGACTTGCGTCATATGAACAAGATGATTCATAACTTCCGGTAAATTGGATATTTGAAACTTGATAATTGCTGCCTAGAAATTCTCCCCATTGAACTATGTTTTCTGGGGCTACGTTTTCCGTCACTAATTGTGAGTGGGCGTTCAGAGCAAAAAATGAGGCACAAAGTAGAAGTCCTGTTTTCATATTATCCAGTTTTAATAAAGGTAAGATTTAGATTGAGTAGATAGAAGTTGATCAATCAATGAAAGCCACAATTGAATACATGATATTAATGTCCTATAATTAATATTATGTTAAATATAACTAGATAACTATTATCTCTTGGATAATTTAACCTTATAAGGTGTGTTCATCATTGTAAATGCCATTACCTCTTCTATTTCATTAAAAGGCGTGATCATTTCTACATAATAATTTTTATACAACATACTTATTACTGCCTTGATCTCAAGTATTGCTAAATTTTTACCCGGACAGAATCTTGGTCCAGAACCAAATGGTGTTGATGCGTCAGAATTATGTACAGGACAGCCACTTCCTTTTAACCAACGCCGAGGATTAAATTCTTTAGCGTCAGAGAAATATTTTTCTGACAACGCACCATGTCTATATTGTGTTAAAACCACCTGATCTTTCTTAATTTCAAACTCTTCCAATTGAATGTCCTGCAGCGCTGTGTGTAGAACGATTGGAGCTATTGGCTTAAAACGCAAACTTTCATAAGCACAACCTTCAAGATATTTGAGCTCACTATTTAATTTGTATTCCGAAATAATACCCTGGCTATTTAACATAATATTATCAAGCTCTATTCTTAATTGATCCACAATATCTGGGCGTCCAGCCAGCAACACGATCATCCAGCTTATTGTCAACGCTGTTGTATCCTCTCCAGCCATTAATAAAGTGAGCAGATTACCTCTTATTGTTTCATCCGTGAATACTTCTTCGTCCTCTTCAGCCGCCACAAGGATTGATTCAAGTATATTACTTGGATTCTCTTTTAATTGAGGGTTGTTTTTCAATTTCTCCCGTCCTTCCTGAATGAATTTTCTAACCAGCTTATTCATTTCTTGAACTGCCAGATCAAATTCACGATCACTTTTTGAACGAATCAATTTATGCCAAGGAATGGGTGCATTGATTCTTTTGAAAATTGTTGGAAAGATCTTTTCCATGTGGTCCTGGATTACCCCTCCCTCCTGCTCCAGCGTATTTACATCATATCCAAATGCAAGATCTGTCGTCACATCAACCGTAAATCTGAAAAGATCTTTCTGAATGTCATAAGGCTCTCCTGTTTCAGCAGCGGCGTCGAATTTTCTTTTTAAGCGATTTACTTTATCTACTAAATTGGGGTAGAATGACTGCTGATGTTTTACATCCAAACCCTTTGCGATTAAAACCCTGTGTTTGCGCCATTCATCACCTTCGGCATTAAAAACTCCATGGACCCCTCCTTCACGAAGAACATCATTTAATTTCTTTCCTCGAGAGAAATAATCCGGACGTTCCGTTGAGATTTTATTGATCAAGCTTGGACGAGTAACGACCATATGCTTAAATAAGCCAGTGTCAAGGAGAAAAACATCCCCATAAACATCTGCCCAGTTTTCAATCTGCTTATGAAGCTCGTTCAATTTGAGCGAAAACATATTACCAACAATGGGTAATCCTTTGGGTCCTTTTAAGTCCTTGATCTCGTTAACCATCTCTTAAAATTAACGAGATAAACCGAACTAAATCTTTTTAACCTAAAAATTCGTTTTGCACAAAAAAGAAGAACCCGAATCAGTTGACCCGGGTTCTTACTATAAAAGGTTTATTTTACTTCTTCCAGCTTCCGTATCCTCCGGAAAGGTCATACACTTCTTTGAAGCCCATCTCTTTTAGCATACTCGCAGCTTGTCCGCTTCTTCCGCCTTTTGCACAGTAAACAAGTACTGGCTTAGATTTGTCCAATTTAGCCATATTGCTTTTAAAGTCAGAACCGTAAAAGTCAATGTTCTTTGCATTCCCAATATGTCCAGCATTGTATTCATCCTTTGTTCTGACGTCAATCAATTGGGCATCAGGCTTTTTCATCATTTTTTCAAACTCTTCCTGACCAACGACTTTGTTGATCACTGTTGTCTGTTGTTTCTTAGCTTGCTCTTTTTTTTGAGTTGTTGTTTGTGCCTCTCCGCATGATACTAAACCAAATAGTGCAATCGATAAAAACAGGATCTTCTTCATAAATTAGATTTTTGACAAAGTAAGTAAAATTTCAAAATTGATTTCGTTACGTAAGTTACAAACGAAAATTTCAATGAATTACTTATTTTTGATCATGCCTTTAAGATTTATCATTGGTTCTTCCCTAAGTGTTCTGCTATTTTCATCTTGTTTTAATGGAAGCAATAAAGAATACGAATTACCTGAAAAGGTAGTGCTTCAATACAATCAGCTGTATTCACCTGTATTTGTGGAATACATTTTTGACCATTCAGGTAAATATGCTCAATTCTGGAATGATTCAATTCTGAATATTGCAGGTGTCAATAGCATTTCTTTTAGTTCCTCAAATCCCAAAAAGCCTGGCAACAATAAAGAGACATATTTCTTTTTATTTTCGATGAAATCAAAGTTAAAGTCCTTTGAATACTACAATTATGAACAGGGAGATGATCCTCAAACTAAAATTGAGTTTGATGGAGCAGTTAGCAAGACACTTTCATTTTTTGGAGAAAAAACTGAACTCGAGAACAAATTCCTGACAGATAGTCAACCACTGATCCATTTGCGCGGGCGTTCCAACAATAGCTATGACTCGACGTTCATTTTTGGAGGCTACATTACTCCAGAACTTGTTCTTGAAAAGACAGGTGATTCATTCATCAAAGCATCCGTTTTTATCAATGAAAACACTCCAGTACGTAAATGTAAAGAGATACTTGAAGAATTGGGTTATTCAATGGAGTTACTAACTACTGCGGAGGTCAATGTAACCTATTTAAATTCAAAGGGATTACCAGTAAAAAGCTATCTATTATCAGATAATTTCGTTCAAACTCAGTTAATAGCTGAGTGGTCTTACGAGGTCAGTGGCATGTTAACCGGCTTCAAAAGATTCATCAATAATACATTGGTTAAATCAATCCAGTTCAATTATTCTAAAGACCACTTGTTAAGGGAAGTGATCTATAATGAGGTTCCATTTTCTGTAGCGTATAATCATTAATGTTATCCAAAGAAGAGCGTAAACAATTGAACATTGATTTCTGGGATCAGTTCAAATCTGAAATGAGAAAGATCCGCTCATCCAATGGAAAGAAAATGAACTGGATCAACTATCCCACAGATGTGAAGAACACCTATTTAAGGGTAGTGACTGAAAGCAATAGTGTTTCGTTGTGTTTCGATATTCAATTCAAAGATCAAGGTGTTCAATCGATTGTTTGGGAACAACTAACGGAGTTAAGGAAGGTGCTTGAATCAGAAATGGAACACCCTACCCAATGGGAAGAGAACAAGATTACATCTGAAGGGTTGAATATTGGTAGAATCTCATGGATTTTGTCAGGTGTGAATTTCTATGACAAAGGACAATGGGATGTAATTATTGAATTTCTAAAACAACGAATGGTAGAATTCGATCGTTTTTATCAGGAATTCAAGGAGATTTTAATAACCCTCGTTGATTAATCGTATTTTTGAGCTATGAGATTTACATTGCTATTTTCATTTGTAATTCCTGTTTGTGTTTTTTCACAGAACACGTTGCTTCAGGAAGATTTTGAATCAGGAATCCCTGTTAGTTATTCCATCATTGATAATGACGGATTAATTGTTGCCAGTGCAGTTTCAGAATTTACGGCAGCCTGGATTCCATATGAAGAGCCTGGAAATAACACCAATCATTGTGCTGCCTCGACTTCGTTTTTTGATCCTGCAGGAGTATCTGATCGTTGGTTGATCTTACCTCAATTGTCTTTAGGTGCCTTCGGAAATTCTATTTCCTGGGAAGCAAGATCTCATGATCCATCATTTCCTGATAGCTATCTTGTCATGGTTTCTACTACGGATGATCAATTGGCGAGTTTTACGGATACTATCGGATATATTCAGGAAGAATATGATACTTGGACATTTCGTTCGGTAGATCTTAGTTCTGAAGGATATAATGGTCAAAATATTTATGTGGCATTCATCAATCGTACATATGATGGTTTTAAACTGTATCTCGACAATATTGAAGTAGTAGCTGATGATCCTGCTGGAATTGAGGATTTTGCAATTGAGGTGTCGGTTTATCCTAATCCAACTTCTGACTTTGTTACTATTAAAAGTGAATATGAGATCGAGTCAAATCAGATCATTGATTTAAAAGGCAATATTCTCATGCATGAAGTGGAATGTAAACTGGATCTATCACAATTGACTCCAGGGATATACTTTTTAAGGTCTACCGCTCAAGGGAGAAGTACATTATCAAGAATTGTGAAGTACTAAAGCTCCGGGAAAGGTCGAAGGATCAAGGTATACCGCAGATCCGATTCTTTGGATGGCACCAATACAACTCGGTCTTCTTCAAGCTCCTTAATCTTGAAGTCCCAAACTTCTTTATTGAAATAAAACCTCATCTCTCTTTCAGTTGAGTACACTGAATACTCACCTTTTTTACCGGCAACTTCTCCAAGTGCCTTTATGCTGTGAAAGAGGCATTTCCCGTTTGAATAAAAGACGATGATATCTTTTTCTTTATTTTCTTTTGGCGCAAAGTTTTCTTTTCCAACAATCACCTGGTCAAGAACCCAAACCTTACTGTTGTTATCATGAAACAAAGATCCCAGATTGATTGATTTCATCTTTACCCCTTGTGTACAAGAGCAGAAAATCAATGCCAACATCAAATATTTCAATTTGGTCATTAGAATATCATTTGATTTTCAGTGATCTCTTTTTTGATCTCTACAGCCATTGAATCTTTGAATTGAGCTTTTACCGGACCACCCCAGTTAACTCCTTCGATCACTTCTACTGACAGGAACTCATATTTACCTTTCAGCCATTGGAAATAACAATTGTAAAAGACCTCCTCCCCTTCTTCATTGTCATTAAATCGAAGCAAAAGATCATCATGACCTGAACTGGACTTTCTTCGACCTATTAAGTTGGCGACAAAACCATTGACTTTGATCAATTGCCCTTGTTCTCTAACAAAAATGAGCAGCCTTCTGAGTGGAAAGCCATTTACCTTCGATTTTAACTGAAGCATGAAGCCATTTTTCAATTCAACCTCTTTCGATAACTCATGAAATTTAAAGAAGAAAGGACTACACGATGGATTCAGATAATCAAGCGTATCAGTAATTTCGCCATTACACAAATTAAGCTCCATCAACAACTCCTTCATTATCGGATCAGAAAACTGAGTCTCATCGAAAAGGGTTTCTATACCAACTACGTTTTGTGTTTCTGTTGTTTGATCATCTTTAGCTTTATCAATGTTTTCTGGATCACCACAGCTTATTAATACAAATAAAGGCAGAATAAAAACAATGAAAGTAAATGATACTGGTAGTCTTCTCATGGGAATAAAACTGAAATATTTACAAAAGTAACACTATGGAAATACAGATAAGGCAAGACTCATAGACTTTCCAAATTCCATTTCATCAACACCGTGTTCTATGGATTTGGAGTCGAAATAAGTGATCATTTCTTCTGTCGGCATATTTCCGGTTAGATCATCTTTCGCCATAGGACAACCTCCAAACCCCTTGATAGCCCCATCAAATCTTCTGCAGCCCGCATTATAAGCAGATTCCACCAAAAGTTGAGCGTATTCAGGGCGTGTGTGTAAATGTGCACCAAACTCTACATCCGGCATCGAAGGAATAAGTGCTCTGAATAAATAATCCACATTTTCTAGAGTTGCAGTACCAATTGTATCAGAAAGCGCCATGATTTTTACACCAAGGTCCTCTTTTAATCTTTTGGCCCATTTCAAAACGATGTCAGCACTCCACTCCTCACCATACGGATTACCGAAGCCCATTGAAAGATAAACAACCAATTCCTTGTTGTTAGCAACGCAAAGATTTGAAATTGCCTCCACCCTTTTGAATGATTCTTCAATGGTTGCATTGGTATTCCTTAATTGAAACTCTTCAGAAACAGAAAAAGGGTATCCTAAATAATTGATCTCATCGAATTGAATCGCATCTTCGGCACCTCTCACATTTGCTATAATCGCCAATAGTTCTGAATTCGTATTTTGAAGATCCAGCTTGGATAATACATCTGCTGTATCTCTCATCTGAGGTATTGCCTTTGGAGAAACGAAGCTGCCAAAGTCGATTGTGTCGAATCCACATTTCAATAGTTGATTGATGTAATCAACCTTCACATGGGTAGGGATAAAATCATGCAATCCTTGCATTGCATCTCTTGGGCATTCAACGAGTTTTAATTTACTCATAACTTCGTATCATTTAGCAATTCTTTATTGATCTTTTTCACAAGTCCCGGACCTTCATAGATAAAACCAGTATATAGCTGAACAAGGCTTGCTCCTGCATTCAGCTTTTCTAATGCATCTTTAGGTGAATGTATTCCACCAACACCAATTATTGGAAATGCTCCATTTGATTTTTGATGTAGATAAGCTATTACCTCCGTGGATCTGGATGTTAAAGGTTTACCAGAAACTCCCCCAGCTCCAATCTTTTCTACCATTTGCTGATCACTTTTCAAGTTTTCTCTGGATATGGTCGTATTGGTGGCAATTACCCCATCTATCCCAACTTCTGTTACAATTGATATGATGTCTTCCAACTGTTCATTCGTCAGATCCGGGGCTATTTTCAAAAGAATTGGTTTTGAATGCTCCTTTTTACTTCTCTCATTTTTAAGCTTAGAAAGTAATGCCATGAGAGGCTCTTTCTCTTGTAGAGCTCTTAAATTAGGAGTATTGGGTGAAGAGACATTTACTACAAAATAGTCTACGTATGGATACATTTCATTAAAACACAAGATATAGTCATTATCAGCTTCTTCATTCGGGGTAACTTTGTTCTTCCCTATGTTACCACCTATTAAAAGATCTGTTTTTCGTTTCTTTAGATTTTCAACCGCCAACTCCATCCCGCCGTTATTGAATCCCATGCGATTAATGATCGCATTATCTTTCTTTAATCTGAACAGTCTTGGCTTATCATTACCAGGCTGTCCCTTCGGTGTAACTGTTCCAATCTCAATAAAACCAAATCCACAATGAGCAAGATCGTTGTACATGGTTGCATTTTTATCAAATCCTGCGGCTAATCCGACAGGGTTTTTAAATGTTAAGCCAAAAACGGTTCTTTCCAGTCTCTTGTCTTCAATTACGTATATACTTCTCCACAATGCTCTTACTCCTGGTATTTTCAAGATAAGGTGAAGGAAGTCAGTTGTAAAGTAATGTACCTTTTCAGGGTCAAAAAGAAATAAAAAGGATCTTAGAATTGAATACATAATGAATCTTTCTGCAAAAGTATCTATGCAAAACGAGGTGACCGAAGCCACCTCATTTCTTTAATTAAAATCTTATCAACATCAGAATTTGTAACGTCCTCTGTTCCACTGATAGCTTCTCCTTTGCTTCGCGTAATCCTTGTAGGTTACATTTCGTTGGAAAGTCATATTCAGATAATAATATGCATCTTTTTGAGGCTGCCCTCTCATCTGTCCAGGAGCAAACCAGTTTGTATTGTTCACAGATGGATTTGAAAGGTATGCAGCTTCAGGAGAGCCCAATTTGGTAGGGTCATAATAGAAACCATGTACATCATCGATATAATCTGAGAATGTCTTAACATAAGTTGCTTCAACTCCCATTCTCCACATTCTTCCAAGACCCCATCTAAAACCAATCCCCATTGGAATAGTTAGGGTGAAAGGTTTGTAAGGTTTAGGAGGAGTATACATGTAAGGATCTTCACCATTTCCTGGATAAACCATTAATGGGTCCATTCCTTGACCTTCAGTATTTAACGGACGAAGTTTAACCCAACTTCCATCCAATTTAGCTTTAGGATTGAAGTAGTTAATACCTACTCCGGCAAAAATGTACAATTGTTCGTTGTGATCTTTAAATCCTTTGTGTCCTGGAAGCTTATAACGAGCTCCGAATTTTTCATTAGCGAAAAGGATCGCTTCAATTCTCTGGTTCAATTCAAGGATGATGGATCTGAAATGAAGGTTTCTGCTATTTCTGATTACCTCATTTGTTAAGGCATCATTTCCTCTTAACATTCCTGCATGGAAGTTAGTTGAAGTTGCCCAAAAAGGATGGAATCGATAACGATACCCCACATAACCTCCTATGCTGGTAGATGGAAAGTCAATGTCTACAAGTGAATAATCGGTTCCAATTCGGTCTCTACCACCCAGATCACCAGTGAACTGTGTTGCTCCAAAGCCGAAAGCGATCTCTTTTTTATTCAAAGACCAGTTCCTCTGTGTATTGAAATTCGTATGCTGAGCGATAACCAATGTGGTACTTAGCAGGACGGTCAGTGATAGTATAAAATTCTTCATCTAATTCTGAAAAACAGGTATAAAGATGCTAATTTAAGAAATGTAATCCGCTTGGTCCAAATAAAAATCACCTAATTTTCAAAACAAGGTTGTGGATTAATATTTTATACCTTGATCTCTACCCAGAAATTCATCGAAGGTAAGGCGATTATTCCCTTTTCAGAATCGGCTTTAATGTTGGTGATAAAGATCATTTGAGAGAAGCCTGCAGCACTGATTTCTTCGCACACTGAATCAGGTATCTTATTACCTGTCACCTCAATTTCATTGTCCTTATTCCCGGAGGCAAATTGAAGCTTAAACTTTTTAATCGTCACGTCCTTTCCTGCTCTAATTCCATTGGGATCACACAACTCAAGATTTGTAATAGAACCGTTGTACTTACCTGAAATTGAAGGCATCAGTACGTTTCGAGATAATGCCACTTCGCTTATCACTGTCTTTTCTAGGTTATCATTTTCGTCGAATTCCCTATCGAGTGAAATAATCGTTGAGGCACTTGGTTCGTCCTTCCTGATTTTTGAATAAGGATTTACATCTTCTTCAGGAGATTTTGTCTCCTGATTCGTGGCGAGTAAATGTTCGGTAGTCAATGTGTTTTCTGGCAATTCAGCTGAGGTCGCAGTAGTATTGGTGGAACTTTGAATGTTTTTACTCTCTGTTGTATTTGATTCAAAATCAGACAATAAAAATATTGAAGCTGTAGCAATACTTGCAATTCCTATGCCGCCATAGAAAAACGTTTTTTTCCATAAAATGTCAGAATACCTCTTGTGCATTTTGACGACCGAAGTAAAGTCTTGTTTTTGTTGGATGTAAGCCGAGGAAATCGGCTCACGATCCAGGTTAACTTTTTTTATTTCCATTTTTTTTATCAGTAGCGTAAAATAGTTGTTTCAGTTTTTCTAAAGCTCTGAATGCTTTTACTTTCGCATTGTTTTCGGTTATGTCCAGAATTTCTCCGATCTCTCGAAAAGATCTTCTTTCAAAAAACCGCATTTCAATCAACTGCATATCATTTTCCTTTAGTTTAGGCAAACACTCGAACAGTCTCTTCTTGTTCATTTCTGACCCATCTTCTTCAAACTCATCGATAAGCTCAAACAGCTGGTAAGAATCGATATTTACTGTTCTTTGCGCTTTTCTATCCCTAAAGGATTGATAAAGTTCACTCTTTGCAATTCGATACAGCCAAGAGGAAAATGGCACTCCCCTGTATTCGTATCTATGCAAATTATTCAAAGCCTTCAAAAAGACTTGAGAAGTGACGTCAAAAGCAAGTTCTTCATCATCCATCCGTTGATAGATGTATCTAAAGATCTGCTCATGATACTTTTTGTACAGCGGCCCGAAACTCTCCGGATCTTTCTGCGCTCGCCTTATCCAACTCAGCTCTTCCTCCATAAGCTGAGATGTTTGGTGATAAACTGGGTTCACTGTCATAGTTCTTGGTTTTATTTTCTAGTTTGGTTTTGAAGCTTGCAGACTTCGGTTACAAAACGTATTCCAAATAATTCGTTACACTTTTAAACAAAACAAATATTTGGATGTTACTAGGATTGCAAGAGTCTTGACGATTAAAATTTTTATATAGCTTCAAAATTTCTATCTTTATTATCGATTAATACGTAAACCCATGATGAAAAATTACATAGTTGTCACAATTTTTTCTTCTATTGTTTTATCGGTTTCAGCTCAATCATTTAGTGTGAGTAGTGAAAGTCTCCTTACTGCAGCACCTGTAAACAATTATGTTACTGGCGAAATTGACATGACAAATAATAGCGGAGGTGATCTTTATTTAGCTTGGGAAGTGATTAATAGAACAATTCCTGCTTCTTTCGACTATTCGTATTGCGATTTCAACACATGTTATCCAGGCACTTCAAATTCCGGTAGTATGGCCGTTATTCCTGATGGTCAAAATGGTTTCATCAAGGTAAATGCAATGTCCACTGCTGAAGCATGGGGGTACTGGCAATTCAGAGTTTACAATGCAAATGATCCTGCGGACGCAGATACGATTGAATTTTGGTTCAACGGAATGTTGGGAAATCAGAATATTGACTTGTCTGACATCTCAGTTTATCCTAACCCAGCAACAGCAAACGATGTGATCACAATTGACAATATCCCTCAACAGTCTAGCTTGATTGTTATCAATGCTTTGGGTCAAGTGATTATGCGTGAAGAAAATGTTTCTGGAACTAAGACAATTGCTTCTTCAAAATTACCTAGAGGTGTTAATTTTATTAAGGTTCAAAACGGAAAAGAGTCATTGACCAGAAAGGTTATCGTGAGATAATGATTAGATCACTTTCAATTTCTTTCTTACTTTTTGCTCTGACAATCAATGTCTATTCGGCTAATATTGATCTGAGGCTCGAGATATTCAGTGGTGATTTGTCGATGTTCGACAACAGTATTATTCCAGTTATTACTTATTCAGACTCTAGTGCCTTCTCCCCTTCAAGTCCCATTCTAATTTTTGAGGATGGTGATGTATTAACAATAAAAGTTGTGAATTCAGATATTAACGTTCATGGCTTTAAAGTTGACGGTTTGATTGATATTGGTTCTATAGCGGCTGGTGATTCCGTTACTCAAGTAATCACATTAATAGCTGGAATCTACAAATACTATGATCCAACGTCCATCGAGAATCAATACCTTGGACTTTCTGGCTTAATACATGTTAAGGAATCAGGGGATCTTACACCTTATTTCTATTGGAATTTAAGAGAGCATGAACCTGAACTTAATAATGCTGTTAGCAGTGGAGGTTCAATAGATCAAACGCTTTACTCTCCAAAGTATTATACCATAAATGGGAATTCTGGTGATGCAATAGACAACGATGCTCAAGCTAAGATCTTTGGAAATGTGAATTCGGAATTTCGTTTAGTTATTATGAATCATGGTCTTAGTATTCATTCGATGCACTTCCACGGGTATCACTTATTAATTCTGGACAATTCAAAGAATTCATCTCACAATGGAAGAGATAAGGACACATTCCCTGTTTATCCAGGTCACTACCAGCTTCTATCTGCTACTCCAGACAAACCAGGAGAATATCCGATTCATGATCATAATTTGATTGCAGTTACAGGTGGCGGGCAATATCATACTGGTATGATAACCACAATGCTTATTGCACCATGAGAATATTGTTAATCATATCGATGTCCCTTTTATTTGGTCAAATCGCTTTTGGTCAAATCGACTATACCAAACTAATAATAGGGAGGAATCAAGGAACCCATTATTTCCATGATGGAGATAGTACGCGAGTATTTGGTTTTACAGAAACGCTATCAGAAGAAACCAAAATACCTGGACCAACCATTGAAGTTAACTATGGAGATAGTGTAAAGATCGACTTCTGGAACGTATCACAGGGAGCCCCTCACACTATTCACCTGCACGGATTAGATGTCGATCAGCAAAATGACGGTGTCCCAATGCTTTCCTTTGAGGTTGAACACATGCTGCACGGGTACTATTATTTTAAGGCTCCACATCCAGGAACATACCTATACCATTGTCATGTTGGATCAACTGTGCACCTTCAGGCTGGGATGTATGGGTTGCTGATTGTTAGACCTTCGAATGGAGAAATGAATTTAAACTGGGATAATGGTGAATCGTATGACCGTGAGTTCAGTCTCCTGGCTAGTGAAATAGATACGGTATGGCATAATGATACGATTCTTGACCACGAACACGATCCGATGATGCCTCTTATGGTTCCTGAAACATTCAATGCTCAATACTTTGTTGTTAATGGTCTTTCTGGAAGTCAATTAAATGACCCGGCAAACTACATGTATTTTCAGCCGAATGAAAAGGTGTATATGCGATTGGCAAATCTTGGATATTATGGTGTCAGATATATTTTTGAAAGTGCATTGAATGCTCGAACTGTTGCAAGTGATGGACGACCACTGCCTAACGAACAGCTTGGTGACACCATTGAAGTTCTCCCAGGAGAACGATATGAAACCTTTTTACAATTTGGGAATCAGTCTTCTTCAATTTTGACTGTTGAACACTTCAATTTAAATACGCTTGAAGTTAGCGCTTCGCAAGAGATGGTGTTTTGGTCTTCTTCCGTTGGAATAGATGAAATTTCTAGTGTAAGTATTTATCCTAATCCAACTGATGACCTAATTTATTTCAGTGATTCTCCTGTAGATTATGATATAACTGATATAACTGGGAAGGCTCAAATAAAAGGTTTTTCTAAATCTTCTAGTTTGAGCAGGCTCCCTTCAGGGATATACCTTCTTCGAATTGAAGGCCGCACCTATCGCATCATTAAGAATTAACGAAATTGCTTCATGTAAGAAGTATCGGTCAACGTTTTCAGGAAATTGACAAGAT
>Ga0102824_1000178_pt1 | contig 25578 bp, 24 predicted proteins | sample ColrivemetaGS753_FD_78460 | JGI IMG/M metagenome (GOLD analysis project Ga0102824, IMG submission 78460) | Estuarine microbial communities from the Columbia River estuary - Ebb tide non-ETM metaG S.753 | ecosystem: Environmental > Aquatic > Marine > Intertidal zone > Estuary | place: USA... | reverse complement strand
TGGATTTTCATCCACAGAACGTACAGGATAAACCATCCATCGTGATCATTGGTGCGGGTCCGGCTGGACTGTACGCCGCTTTGCGTGCACTGGAGCTGGGCGTCAAACCCATCATCTTTGAACGCGGAAAGGACGTACGTTCGCGAAGAAGAGATCTTGCTGTACTGAATAAGGAAGGAGAGGTGAATGGAGAATCCAACTATTGCTTTGGAGAAGGAGGTGCAGGAACCTATTCAGACGGAAAGCTCTATACAAGATCCAAGAAGCGGGGAGATGTGCTGCGCGCCTTGAAATGGCTGGTGCGTTTTGGAGCAGACGAAGACATTCTGGTAGATGCCCATCCGCATATCGGAACCAATAAATTACCGGCCTTGATCGTGGCGATGCGCGAAGCGATCATCGAATACGGCGGAGAAGTGCATTTCAACGCGAAGATGACCGACCTGATCCTGGAAAAGGGTCAAGTTAAGGCAGTTGAGATCAACGGAGAACAACGAATAGAAACCAGCGAAGTGATCCTGGCGACAGGACATTCGGCCAGAGATATCTTTCATTTATTGCACGATCGAGGTGTGAAGATCGAAGCGAAGCCTTTTGCCCTGGGAGTGAGGGTAGAGCATACACAGGAGCTGATCGATAAGATCCAGTATCACGGACGCTTCAACGATGATTATTTACCTCCTGCATCGTACAGTCTGGTTACACAGGTTGACGGTAAAGGCGTTTACTCGTTCTGTATGTGTCCCGGAGGGATCATAGCGCCTTGTGCGACAGATGGGAATGAAGTAGTGACCAACGGATGGTCGCCTTCGAAGCGCAACAATCCGTATTCGAACTCGGGTATCGTGGTAAGTGTGGAGCCGTCTGATTTCAAAGGACAGGAGAACGATCCGTTCGTTTGTCTGAACTTTCAGCAGGAAGTAGAACAGCGTTGCTGGGAGGTAGCAGGAAAACACCAGAAAGTACCTGCACAACGACTGAAAGACTTTGTAGATGGGAAAGTGTCGGAAGATTTTCCGAGATCGTCGTATCAGCCGGGAATCGTTAGTTTGGACCTGAACAAGGTGTTGCCTCCGATGATCGCGAAAATACTGCGTAAAGCCTTTGTTGATTTTGGGCAGAAGATGCGCGGATATCTGACGAATGATGCCGTGATCCATGCACCGGAATCCAGAACCTCTTCACCGATTTCGATACCTAGAGATCCAAAGACTTGTGAACATGTTCAAATACATGGTCTGTATCCGTGTGGAGAAGGGGCAGGTTATGCCGGAGGGATCATCTCTGCAGCGATCGACGGGATGAAATGTGTAGACGCGATACATCAAAAATGGAATTCAGAACAATGACGAAGTTTAAACTGATTGTAGTCTTTCTCTTGCCATTGATCAGTAAGGCGCAGGAAGCCACTGATTATGCCGACCGTAACAACTGGGCTTGTGTACAAAGTGAAATGCGCTCAGATATTGCCGAATTCATTACAGATACCCCTTCCGATTCGATCGATGTATTTTATGTCTATCCGACTTTATTTCTTGATACGAAAGACAAACGCTGGAACATGGATGTGCGGGATTCTGCCTTTCGTGAAAAGGTGTTGACCCAAGCCGTGAAGTTTCAAGCATCCGCATGGGCCAATGTGGGAAAGTTGTACGTTCCATTCTATCAACAGGCCCATATCCGCAGTTATTACAAGCTGGAAAATGGAGGAAAAGAAGCGCTTTTGTTGGCTTATAGTGATATCAAGGCGGCATTTCAATATTATCTGGATCATTACAACCAGGGCAAAGGGATCATACTTGCCGGACACAGTCAGGGTGGAACCCATATTTCCTTATTGCTGGAAGATTTCTTTGATGGCAAGCCATTGAAGCAGCAGCTGGTGGCCGCCTACATTCCGGGTATTGGGATCGAAAAGGAAAAATATGACTCTCTCAAGCTAATGACCTCACCTGACGAGATTGGTGGATTTGTGACCTGGAATACCTTCAAGCGTCGAGTGGATCAGGCAAAATACCGATGGTATAGAGGAAAAGAAGTGATCAATCCGGTGACATGGGACACGACGCTATTGGCTACCAGAGAGCAGCATCAAGGTTTTTTATTTTCAAATGGAAAGCTATATACGCATAGCTTCAAGACACACCTTGGTAACGGGATCATCTGGATCAACACACCGAGGTTTCCGTACCGTTTTCTGGCGTTCACCATGGATAGTTATCACGTAGGAGATGTGAATCTCTTTTGGGAGGATATCCGGATCAATGCAGCCGTTCGTGCGCGAAAGTACCTTTCGCAATTTCAATATTAAAATCGAAGATTTGAGTTCTCTTTGAAAAAGAAAGGATCGAGAACTTTCCCCTTCGGAAGGGGCAGGGGGAGGATAATTTTAAATTGCTATTGGTAATAGCAGAATGACTTTCTTTTTCTTTCCTTGATGAAAGAAAAAAGAAACAAAAAGAAAATCAAGGCTGTGCATTCGTTTGATTTCGGGTTTTGATCTTCTTATCCAACTTTTACTTCTGGCCGAAATCTTTGCCTCACTTCCTGTATTGCTATTTATGAAGTGATCCTTCGGCTTCTTTATAAATCACGCAATCCAGTTCAGCTTGCAAACCACCGAATGCAAGGCCCTGTTCTAGTTATGAGTTACTAGTTAGGTGGCCTAAACGTGTTTTGGGAGAAGTAAGGGAATAAATCTATCGGAGTTGTTCCTTTTAGGAAATATGTTATTTCATGTACAGATATGATTTAGAAATGTAATGCTACCAAACTTTAGGACAGAAATTTAAGTATAAATAATGTTTAAATTACCTGTCATGAAAAACACCAGAAGGAAGTTTACAGCCAAGTTCAAGGCGAAAGTTGCAATAGAAGCAATCCAAGAAAAGTTGACGATCCAGCAGATCGCCTCAAAGTACGAAGTTCACCCGAATCAAATTAGTCAGTGGAAGCGCCAGTTTTTGGACAATGCTGAGAGCGTTTTCAGTTCTGCTTCTGAATCCAACGAGAAATCTGCGCTTGAAGAAGAGCAAGATAAACTCTACAAGAAGATTGGAAGGCTTCAGGTGGAAAACGACTTTTTAAAAAAAAGTCTGGGCGAAGCCTGAGTTTGCATCAGAAGCGAAAATCCATTGACATGGAGCATAGAGTCCTAAGCATAAGCGAACAATGCGAGATACTTGGTATCCATCGTTCAGGGTTGTATTATCACCCAAGAGGAGAAAGTGCACTAAATATGCAGTTGATGAATATCATTGACCGGGAGTTCTTTGATAAACCATTTTACGGTGTGTGTAGAATGACGCATCATCTTCGCTTAATGGGGTATCGTGTCAATGAGAAGCGTGTAAGAAGACTTTATCAGCTTATGGACATACGTGTTGTCTACCCGAAGAAAAACACCAGTAAAGTGGATAAAACGCATTACAAGTACCCATATCTGCTTAGAGGATTACGTATTGATCGACCAAATCACGTTTGGGCAGCAGACATCACCTGGATCCCAATGCAGAAAGGCTTTATGTATATGTTTGCCATCATTGATGTTTACCGTCGATATGTGCTGAACTGGAGCATCTCTAACTCAATGGATGCTGAATGGTGCACTGAAGTACTAAACGAAGCCACCGAAATGCACGGAACACCTGAGATCTTCAATACAGACCAGGGAAGCCAGTTTACTTCTTTGCACTTTACAGGAGCACTTAAATCACAGAATATCCGAATCTCAATGGATGGCAAAGGTCGTGCGATCGACAATGTCTTTATTGAAAGGTTGTGGAGAAGCGTGAAATACGAGTATGCATATCTAAATCCAGCCAATGGTGGTGTCGAACTCTATCGTGGAATGGACAAATACATCAGTTTTTACAATCACGAAAGACCGCATCAGGCACACGATTATAAAACACCAAGAGAATTATTTTTTGACCAACAAAATGTTGCATGAAAATACACCTTAACTTTAGTCAAAATCCTGCCCTAATATTGGGGAGCATTACATAATTCATTTACGAACTGCATAGAAGATGAAGGGAATTACTGATGTTTGAAAAAATAGTAGCACTTAGATAGTAAGCCAGCCCACACTGCAGTTCTGATTTGCAGGAACAAAACCTATAACTTGACAGTCACGCTATACAGCTTCTTTTTCACGATAGAAGATATGCATGATCAGAAAATGTGGTAGGCTGATGCAGGCTATGAAAATGAAGAACTGAGCCCACAGGTCATTCATTGAGTTCAATTGTACTGCATTGAAAAGGATCAGTAGAAGGATTATCAGTGCACCTAACGTGTACCAAGCCGCCTGTTTGTATAGTTCTGAAGAACTCATTTTCAGCCCTTTTTGAAGATGTTTCCAAGCGTTGTTGCTGTGTTGTATGATGAAATACAATCCGAAGGAAATAATTAACGGGGCCTGAATGCCAAGTAAAAGAAGGAAAATTAGACCATAATTTGATGCGCTTTTAGAAAAGAAACTCTCCGTGAGGATATATAGAAAAGAAGAAGTTGATAAAATCAAAAACACCCATTTTACGTTCAATGAATTGAATGTATAATTTGCATTCAGATGTGAAATAATGGTTAATGATTCTTCGACGTGTGTTCCTATTATGCAGAGTAGAATACTTAATCCAAGGAAAAATGATCGTACAATGGAAACCGGATTGTGCGTCTTTGTACGAAATGAAATCAATTCGGATTCACCAAAATGTAGCGAAGAAAATACGATGAATAGGATCAACGAAAAGGTGGGGAAGAGAAGCCAAATCAAATAAAACAATGCTATCGTAATACAATACTTCAGAAGAAAACCTGAAAGGGAAAACTTGTTGTCTTTAATCAACAAATGATCTAGTGCACCATGCGGGATACCTATTACCAAGAGTCCAATCGCGAGGATCACATATCCAAAATTCAGTGCAGCATCAGCACTAAATTGTGCCAGTATTGAATAGCTTAACATGAACATTAAGGATGCCATGTAGCGCAGCTGTTTTTTGTGCTTAAAGTAATGGTAGACGGCCCTTAAAAATGGCCCAAAAGGAAGCATAATGAATATTTTTAGCTCTTCATAATAAGTCGTCTTCTCATCCAAAAATTTGAAGATGTCCGTTGCGGTGTGTTTTTCAAATAAGCGTGTAAATATCGTTTTTCCTTTATCTGGCCATCGCAGCAGAATGATCAACAGTAGGGTATCATAGAACCTAAACCTTTTTTTTCGGTGAATGTTGACTTTATTGAAATTACCGTAATCCTTTTTTGAGATACGATCAGTGACCTCCAGCGCGAAAGAATACATATTCTTGAACCCGTAACCTGTGCTCGGTTTAATCAAATTAGCCGCTGTTCCCGTATTGAGAATTCCCGGATAATTACTGGGTTCATTCTGGAATGTGGTCATTGGGATGCACCCTTTTTCTTCAGCTATTATTTCATAAGTACCCCATTCTTTTGAAACATAGTTTCGTAAAACTATATTCACCTCCTCTTGATTGAGTTCTTCCGACCCAAATCGCGTAAGCTCGACTAGAGCCTCCTGTTGATTGAATGGGATAACATACATGAATTGGGTGAAACCATTTTGCTCAACATTGAAATTCATCATCTCAAAAGACGTATGATCTAAAACAGGTTTTTCACATTTTATATGAAGACCTATAAAGGTTTGTTTCAAATGGATTTCTTCCTCGCTCATCTCTGAGAACACTGGTGGCCTGCTGTCGAAAACATACCTCGACCGGTATCTACTGCCCGAGGTGGAAATACGGTATTCGTCGGCTTCAAATTCGATGGCAACAACCTCATCTCTCAGAATGATGATATTTTCATCGAACAACGTTTTCAAAGTAAATTTGTACAGATCAATACTTCGAATGTAGAAATAGGGTTGAGTTGAAATATCTTGCAGTTGGCTGCTACTAACTTTCAATTTTTCAAATGAGTGGGAGATTATGGGTGCCAGATCATGAACTATTGAATCATTGCTATCTGCCCAGAAACAATATGTTTTATCGTTTTCCGCTTTCTTGGAAGGCTCAATGATCAGGACTTGCTTGTCTTTCAGCAGTTCATTCTTTAACAAAGAAAGCAGTATCAAACTGTTACTGGCTCCAAGTCCAATGAAAGTAAAATCAAAAGTTTCATCTCCAACTGACCGGATTTCGAACGTCATACTCTACATTGTGCTTAATGGTAAAAAAAATAGAGGCTACATCTTACGCCGTAGCCTCTATTATTATCAATCGGTAACCGTCTCTATGGCGCGAGTCGCGCAAATAAAACAACAGCCACCAAATTATTGATTAGAATCAGACTTTGCTAATGTGTAGATTACCAATCCGAAGCCGATTTTATTCACTGCGTCACCAATGTTATAAACGACGTCCATCCATGGGTTATTCAACTCACTTCCGAACATTCCGAAAAGACCTCCTGGTGTTCCAATGATGTATCCAAGTGGATAGATCGCCCATCCAACCAAAACAAACCAAGCAAGAATTCTTGTCGCTTTAGCAACTGATGGTCCAGCGGTCTGAGCCAAGCTCGCAACCTCTCCAAACCATACTAGGTATGCAATGTAAAAATATGCTGCCCCTGAAAGAACGCCCCACAATACACTGTTGTCTCTGTCCGTTGCTTCTCCGAAGAAACCTGTTACCAACATCACAACTGAAGCCAAGATCAATTTCCAAAGCAATGATTGTTTTGCCCCGGCTTTCTTTGTTATTAAATAAAACTCAACACACATTAACGGTACAGTTAACAACCAGTCCACATAGCGGAAAAACGTTGGTGAAGTTCCGGTTTGTGTAAAGTAGTCGCGCATGTAGTAATAATGCACGGCAGCAATGAACGTAATTAAACCGGATACAAGAACCGAAGTTCTCCATTTTTCGCCCACATTCCGAATTTCGAAAAAGAAAAAGACAGAGGCTGCCATCATTGCCATCGTTCCCACAAAAAAGGTGAACGCTGTTGCTTGGTTGATTCCCAGACCTTGACTAGCGTCAAACAAGTCTGTTGTAGTAATAGATAATTGCATAACTAATAGATTTTATGTTTCCTACTCTTTTAAGGATTTTCGGGATATTCCTTTTTGTTTACGATTGATAAACAAGCTGGAGTATTTTTTGTTTAACTTATTATTAAAATTGTTAAACATTTATTTCAGAAATATATTTTATTTATCAGTTTAACTGCGAAATTTCGAACGCAGCTGTGCATGGAAATGATCAGAATAATCGAGAAGACAATACTTTAAAACGCTAGAAATCAGCTGATTTTAAACCCCAAAGACACTTGCCAAACGAGTTGCCTCACCAGCTGAAATAATTCCTTGGTTTCCTGCTACCCGTGATTTATGATGAGGTGATAAAAATACGTTCCTTCGGTAAGAACACCTTCGCCCCGGTCATTGATGAAGTAATTTTTGGTGAATACAGTATTTCCCCACCTGTTCAATACTACCAACTCATTGTCCGGATAGAACTCCAGAAATTGAAAAGCAAGTAGATCGTTCACGCCATCTTCGCAGGCGGTGATTACATTCGGCGCAACAACCGTGGCCGGTGCTAAGAAAACAGGCTGGCACAAGGTATCCGTACAATCTGTCGCTGTTTCGACGGCCAGACAAACCATGAAGGTACCTGTGATGAGGTAGGTATTTACGGGATTCTGATCTGTCGATTGGTTCTGGTCTCCAAGATCCCAACTCCAGCTGTCAAATTTGGCAGAATAATTCTGTGAGCCATCAAATACTCTAAACGGAATCGATACAATAACAGAATCCGGAGACCAACTGAACGCCGCTTGCGGGTTTGGCTTCAAATACATGTTGATGCTCACCGTATCCGAATTGCATCCATTCAGACTCGTACTTGTGATGTAGTTCGTTACTGACTGCTGATCGGAGCTGTTAAATAAGGTGTTTGATATTGACCCCGATCCCTGCTGGTTATTGCCTGCCCATACCAATGGCGCCTGCGGTATAAACGATTTTAAGCCAATGGTGAACTGTGTTCCCGAGAAGACCAATGTATCGGCCGTTATAATCACTTCCGGAGTTGGTTTGAGGGTAACTGTTTCATCGGGAATAACGCTGATAAAAGTTCGACATGAGTCAACTATGACTGGTGGAGGGACCGTTAGAGTGGTGTTCACTGTATCGTCATCATTAATGATGACGATACAGTAATGATATATGTCAAACCAACGAAATGAACGTGTATACACAGTAAAAAGCTCCTAAAAGATCAAATATTTGTGGTGTGAGAATCTTCATGCCAATAACACTGGACCATTTCTGAATTAAGGAATGCCTCTTACCTTTGAGTTATGGCCAAAAGGATAGATGAAAAGGGTTGCTTTGGTGTTACTTTTCATCTGGCCGTTCTTCATTTGGCTTGGGATCAAGATCTTTAACGTATTTTGGTAATATCATATAACTAAAGAATTCTAAGGATGGTCCAATCTGTTATTGAGCATTTTACAAAACATTATACAAGAAGGATTAAGAATCTTTTGATTCTGTTATTTACTTTATTGACGAGCAATTTGTTTTCTCAAAATCTTGTTCCGAATCCAAGCTTTGAAGGTTACACACAATTGCCCACAAGCTACTCTCAGGGAGCAAGTTGTATATCAACATGGAGAGTCCCAAACACAGAGGGAAGAGCAGAGTATTATCATGCAAGCAGTAGTTCGAAAAAAGCTGGTGTGCCCAAGAATCATTTTGGAAGTCAGGAAGCGCATATTGGCGATGCCTACATGGGACTTTGTATAGCGAAAAACATTCGAGAATTCCTTCAGGTCGGTTTGACACAGCCTCTTGTTAAAGGGAAGGAATATCAGCTCAGTATACATATAAGCTGCGCAGATAAATTCTGGTTGGGTTCGGTTGATGAGTTTGCTATACTGTTTACAAAGGCTCCTTTTGTATTCCCTGGAATAGAAAAACTATTAACACCACCTTCCATTATATTCACAGGTGATTTCTCTAATAAAAAAGAATGGATAGAGTTGACCACAACCTATGTGGCTGAGGGTACAGAGCGATATCTGCCCTTCGGTTGTTTCACTTATGTTGAAGGAGGAGCTGAACACGGTAAGATCAAAGGTATCGCGAATTATGCGCACTTTTACGTGGACGATGTATCCGTAGAATTGATCGAAGAAGAAGAAACAATCCTTGAAGAAGGGGCCTTACCGGAGGTAAAACTGGATTATGTCACCGAAGAGAAATATATATATGAAAACCTTCTTTTTGAATCAGGTAGCGCTACTCTGATTCCCAATGAGTACTCCGAGCTTGAGGAGCTCATCTTATACTTGGCTGCACAGAAGGAGTATAGATTAGTGATCACTGGTCATACAGACAATCAGGGGAGTAGTGAGTTGAACCATAAACTTTCCTTGGAAAGAGCTAATGCTTTGAAGCAGTTTTTGGTGATCAAAGGAATTCAGGAAGAAGTGATAACCGTTGAAGGTAAGGGCGATAAAGTGCCACTGGCTTCCAATGATACAGAAGAAGGGAGAAAAAAGAACAGAAGAGTTCAAGTAACTATTTTACATTAAACAAACTTATCTAAGTATGCACATGAATTTGATATGCGGAATTAGTTTTCTAATAATGACTGCAGTTGGTTGCACTGAGCAAAAGGATAATGAGGAACAGAAAATTGAGCAGGGGGAAACTATATCTCTCGAGGAACCATCAAAAGGGAAAGATCCTCTTAACGGACCGAAGAAGACACCTGAAGATTTTGTACCGAAAGGATACATGAATTTTAAAGAAGTCTACGGAGATTTGAATGGCGATGGACTAGATGATTGTGCGCTGATCATCAAGGGGACCGATAAAAATAAGATCATACAGGATGAATACCGCGGAGAACTTGATCGCAATCGACGGGGCATCATTGTGCTTTTGAAAGGAAAGAGTGGGTATGAGGTAGCCGCAAAGAATTATACCTGTTTTTCCTCTGAAAACGAAGATGGGGGAGTTTACTTCCCTCCGGAATTAGTTGTGGATATTGTAAAAGGAAAATTGGTGCTGCATTATGCCCACGGTAGATATGGCTACTGGAAATATACCTTTCGTTATCAGCAAGGGAAATTTCTGCTGATCGGCTATGATCAGAGCGATAGCCGCGGTCCGGTTGAACATTATTTTTATAGCTACAACTTCCTTACTTCAAAGAAACTTACAAAAGAGAATATCAACTTTGAAACGGAATATCCGGAAGATGAAGTATATGAAGAAGCCTGGGAAGATCTTCCGAAAAAAGAGCTCATCAATTTAGCAACGGTAGAAGATTTTGATGAGCTGAGTTTTGATTAAAAACTAATTGAACTTAACGAAAGACTAGGATGAAAGAACGCTCTTTTGCCTTGACCACACTGTGCATCCTAACAATAACAGGATGCTTTTTGATCTTATTGAAAGGAATGATCACTTATGCTTTTATGGCAGGGTCGTATAATGGAAGATTGGACTTCGTGGTTGTTTTTATTGATGTCGTGTATGCTTTGGAATTTCTTAGCTGTATTGGAGGGATAGTTGGGGCGATCTATATGTTAAAAGGACAAAAAATAGGCCTGCGAATCTATCGAATAAGTTCTATTCTATACATTTCGGTGACAGCCGTTTATGCCATTGGTTGCGTTCTAACCATTGTGGGAATCTTCATTGGTTTGTTTCAGATTATTTATCTGTTGGTAAGTATAGTGTTTTTGGTTCTTTATATGAGGTATGAAGATAATTTGACATAAAAAAGCCTAGCGGATAGAGTTATTTCGATTGTTTATTAATAAAGTGTTGACTTTCAGCGAGGATTAATTTGCTACTAAGATAACGCCTTCATTTCAAAACATAATTCCCTTCATCATCATAACTAAATCTTGAGTATTTGATCTCTTTAATGATCTTACCATTCTGATCAATGAGTCCGAGTTTCGCATTCATTTCAACCAGGGCTCGGTCATTGATGTAAGCTCTTACTTTATCGAATTGGGCCGGGATCATTTGTTTTCCTTGAGCATTCACTAAACCATACTTTTCACCTTTCTTAAAAAAGGAAAGCCCATTCTTTTGCGGGATCAGTCTACCAAAGTAGTGCTGGAATGTTTTCCCTGATTGTACATCATAAATGAAATGCTCCTCCTGTTCATTTCCGAAGTGGATCAAGGAGTCGATCCAGTCGATGTAGGAATAGTTCGGTTCGAGGATCTCCCTTCCCGAAAGATCAATCAATCCGCGTTTTCTGTCCTTGTATACTTCAATGAAATTTCTGTGGAAATTGCCAATTCCATCGTAGATGATCGGACAAACAATGGTTCCGGAACGATCGACTATACCGAATTTATTGTCCTTCATAACCAAAGCGATGTCTTTGTAGAATTCATTGATACGCCAATATTCGGGAGGTAGAATGATCTTGCCTGTGGTATCGATCAAACCGGAGCAAAGCATTTTTCCATTCGGCATTTCTACGTAACGGGTGAAGCTTATCATGTCATCACGCCGGTAATCGATCGTCACAGACTCCAGCTCAAAAGATACGATCTGTTTCCCGTGTAAATTCAAGAAACCATTTCTTCGTTGTCGATCTTGCATCATGAAACCATTTTCAAATGAAGTGATGGAGGAGAAAAGGGCAGGAGTTACCTCTTCCAGCTGTCTTGAAAGTAACCCGTAAGCTATCGTATCGTTCTTGCGTTCAGCATAGATGATCAGATCACTAAAGCGTGGTAGCTGAATGGACTCATAAGTTTTGTTTGTCAACGACCTTCCGAAACGATCGATGAATGAAACACAATGTTGTTCGAGTCGGGCGTAACAGTTTCTTTCTATGCGCTGCAAAGGGAATTCTGAGCACAGCAGGGTTAATGTAAAGGTGCTGTCATAAATGGCGTAGGGCTTGTTGTCGTAATTGTATTGGATCTGGCCAAGCCCTTTAGCGATAGGGTTAATAGTTGTAATGTACTGAGAATGGATGTATCGATGAACCAGGTAATCTCCGTATGCATAATCGATGGAATAATTCGCCATAGGGATGGCAATATTTCCGAGCGTATCCAATACGCCAAAAAGCTCGACTCCCATTTCCGGCATTTCGGTGCGTTGTTGGGAAACGAATAAACGGGAGATGCGATATCCGGCCCCACATCTTTTTTTGATAAGCCGTTGAAATGGGGCAAAAGCATTGGGTTTTTCAACGTTCATTCGTTCTTGATGGGTAATTGTTTTGCAGGAATCGGGTGGGAGCAACTGAAGTTGATCCACATTCATGACACCGTAATTTGCAATGATCTTTCCGCTAATGTTTCGTACGAGGTAACCATTCTCGCGGTTGAAAGATAAGGCATCATGATAGGACGAACTGCCCCTCGGATGAATGGCATCTTCCCATGCCCCTTGTTCCAACGATTGCTGAAAGTAATCCACTTCGATGATCTGGACATCATCGTAAAAAGGATAGTAGTAGACAGGAAGCGTTACATCCTGTAATTCGAAAGGATTGACAATTCTTTGAAATTCCTGCGCCGTTAAGTTGAGCGTAGAGAAAAGGAAGTAAAGCAGTATTTTCATGCAGAAGATTACACTGATGGCCGCTTTTGGTTCAATGCGGTGATTCGTCATTTCTGTACTGAATTTTAGAAGTGATTCTTTTTCACTTGTGATTTGCGCAACGGTCCTATCAAAGACTAATGAGTTTATAATCGTATGTTTGCGGCATAATTTTTTTTATGCGTAAATCATTCATGCTTTTGATCTTGCCTTTGCTTTTTGCATGTGCTTCCAATAAGATCAAACTGACCCAGGTTGGGAAATTTCAATCGTCCGTTAGAGCTGAACAGCTTGTAGATCATCGTGAACCGCTTCGATCGGAAAAAGAGACAATTAATACAACAGCTTCTAGTGAAGAGGTATCCTCTCAGCGATCATCAGAGCATCAGAACCATTTGAATGGCCCAGATGAATCGTCGATAGAACACAAATCATCGAAAGGGTTTGGTGTCCAGAATGAGGAACAGAAGCCATTATTAGACGAAGAAACTGCTGAACAAACCTTCAGTGCAAAACAAAACAAAGGAAGTGCTAAGGTTTATACGAATGAATTACTCATCGCATTAGGCGGGGTCATGGCGCTGTTTTTATTTCTAAGTCTTAAGATCAATCCAGATCGAGCTAAGAGGGTCTCCTACTGGGCCAAAGAAAATCCAAAAAAGACCATGTGGATGATCAACGGAATCAAAATGATCACAGGTGTTGGAGGATTGTATATTGGTAAAATGTTCTATGAAAATGATATCGCTTTTTCCAATACTTCCACCTATGCATTACTGGGTATTTTTGGTGCAGCCGCGATCGCTTATCCATTGAAATCGGCAAAACGAAATTTCATCAAGCACACCTATCTGAAGCGAAAAGTGATCGATGGACTACTTGCGCTGAGTGGTTTTTTATTGATGATCAGTCTGGGGAATCAAGTAGCTTCTGATGAAAACGTTGCCCCAGTGATAACAACGGTTTTTGAAAAAACGGATCAATTATTTTCTCAAGAGCATCATGGGGCCAATGATCAAATGACATCCTACACCTCGGATGAGATAGATGAGATCTCAACTGAAGCAACGGACGAAGAGAAAAAATCAGGGAAGAATGCCGGAAAGATCATTGGTCAAATTCTATTAACCCTATTGGCGATTGCTCTTTTTATAGGGTTATTATACATACTGGCTATTCTATCATGTTCTCTTTCGTGTAATGGACAAGAGGCATTGGCGGTTGTAGTTTTATTGGGTGGTTTGGCTGTGTGTGTAGGACTATTGATCCTCGCCATCAGTGCAATTTGGAAGAAGTTGTAAAAGGGTCCTGAGAGCAAAATAGTTCACTTAAAATATGAGTATTTTACAAAATGAGATATAAAGATCTCATGGATTGATTTGATTACTAGTCAATTCGGAACCTCTACAGAAAAACTGCAGACGAAATATCATAGGCATTATTCCTTTTTTTTAGGCAAACTATTTTTCATTGACTATCTTCATAAAAAAATATTATCATGAGAATTCTACTGTCTACTCTCTCCTTGTTTCTGATCGGAATTTTTAATTCACTTATCGCTCAATTGGATAAGTTCATTGAAGTGGCCGTTCATGAAAGTGTGGAGAATCCGGTTGAAAATGTAAGTATCTACCTTAATGTGAAGAGCGCACAATATCAATATTACTATTTGATGGACGAGGAAGAATACTACTATGATGAAGGTATTTACGAGGAATATCCGGATACCTACATTGATGAATCGTTGTCTTCAAAAGAGAAAAAGAAACGCGAACAGGAGATCGAAAAAGCCCTTGAAGAATGGGATAGGAGAATAGAAGAACATGAACGTGCGATGGAAGAAGAAAGGGAAAAGAGAATGGCTGAGCGGGAGGTGTTTACTTCAGGAATGGCCGAGGCTATTTTAGTTGAAAATGGATACGAAGTTTCCATGGTCAATGAGCAATTTCCGAACTATTTGTATGAAGAAGATGGGGGTTCTGACACTGTTTTCGTGATAGAGATCAAGGATGCAGAGAGCTATACTCGATTAAGAGACTTGTTTGATGAGAATGTAGTTAGTATTGCTGTTAAAGAATATGAGTACAAAAAGAACGCAGATGCACTGGAAGAAGTCTTCCCGAAACTAATGGCATCTGCCGAGAAGCAGGCAAAAGTGATCGCATCTGCCAGTGGAAAGAAAATTGGAACTGTTGCACAGATCACCAATGTGTATCCTGGCTTTTCACCAACACTTATGGAACGTCAGATGGATGAGGCGAAAAGACTGGGGAACTACAGACGATACGATGGCGACATGGATAACCCATTTCTGAAAAAAGAACGTCTGCTATTTGAATATGTCTTCCGCTTTCCGATCCTGAATTAAAATTTAAATTGATGCAAAGAAATCAGGACGCTACAATAAACCGCTGAATGATTTCTCCATTAATTCTTAAGAAATAGATGCCCCCTTTAAAATCATTAACTTGAATAGTGCTATTATCTTTTTGAAGAACAAAAGACGATTTCACCATCCCTAAATGATCAATGATCTCAATTTTAGTCCCTATTGCTTTATTGCATTGGATAGTAAGATTATCGGAGGCTGGAACCGGATAAATTTTGATTTCTGTTGCTGATCCCATTTCAGGGGTCGATAATGCATTCCATGGCGAGTTTAACGAATCTACAACCTCAAGACCATCACCCAGCTCATAGAAATCCAAAGTGACGAAATTTGGGAATTTGGAGTATTCCGAAAAATGCTGTTGGATACGGTTCATTAAAAATGTATTTGCATTCACGGAGGGTGCATCATTGGGCAAACCTGTCCCGGTAATAGAATTCGTTACAAAATGATTAAAAATAAACAGATCGTTTGCAGCATCACCGCGGTTATAGTCATTGGTGAAATCATTGATTGAATTGACAGAAAAATGGGTTTCAACGCAGTGATCCCATGCATAATGATACCATCCCTGTTCAAAACTAGCATCATTCACATCTGAAAAAATTACCAACCGCTTGTCAATAGAAATCATATCTCCTAATATATCCCATTCACCGCCGAGGGGTTTTTCATATAGATAAGAGATGAGTCCTGAATTAATTAATTCTGATTCTATCACAGAAGAAGTAACATAACATTCCAGAATTATCGTGACTATTTCATTTGGGTTATTCTCGAGGAAAGTTCGGATCTCGATCAGAATGTTTTGAAAGGATTCACTTCCTAAAATACTTGTTCCATGATAAACGACTGCATTGCCTCCTTGATCGTAAACATCGATCATTAATCCCCTCACGCCATTATTTAACTGCTGTGTGATGCCAAAATTTTGATTCGGAAATATGAATCCTTGATTCTCTGCATTAAATGAATTATGAGTAGTTAAATAAGCAACTTCATTGTATCGTTTCGAACATAATGAAGTGGACCCATTGCATTGCGAAAACAAAGTGTTTACATAACAAACAAAAAAGAATGCAGTTAGCGTAGAAGATAAAAAAAGTTTCATAGTCAGCGAAAGTTAAAAGTTATCCTTGAAAAGACAAGTCCTTTTCATTAAATATTGATCTAAGAGTTGATGGATTTTTCTATAATTTTATTTGTATTCAAGAATGGAGTAAGAACATTGCATATTCATAAATTGTTCACTATCAAAATTAGCTTATGTTGAAAATTCAGATCATTGAAACCATTATTGCGATCTCTGTATTCATTGTCCTGAAGATCTTTATCAAAGGTTATTTTGAAAGGGTTGTTTCAAAGAATATTGCCTCAAAGAACAGGATCAAAGTGGTCAAGAAAGCGCTCAACATTATTTTAATTTCAATTTTACTGATCGTTCTGTTTTCGATCTTTGGGGTAGATCAGTCTGAACTTGCGATGTTCCTTGGATCGGTTCTGACGGTGATTGGAATAGCGCTATTTGCTCAATGGTCCTTTCTTTCTAATATTACTTCCGGAGTGATCATTTTTTTCAATCATACCGCAAAACTGGAAGACGTGGTAACGATCATTGACAAGGATTACGAAATTGAGGGGAGGATCAGCGATATTGGATTGTTCTTTGTAATCCTGAAGACAAAAGATCATGAACAGATCGTTATTCCCAACAGTGTGTTTCTGACCAAAATGGTAAAGAAGAAAATACAGAGTTGATGTAAGATCTTAGACGTATCACAATCAAGAAAGCCATCCAGAAGGATGGCTTTCTTGATTAGATCAAATTTTTACAAAGGTAAGCAGGTCTGTTCCGCCACCTCCACCACTAACGTCTTTCAATTCGAGCTTAGAACTTGAATGAGAGACAATGTCCCAGTCATCGTTCAGATCTTCAAAATTATTCGTCAGATTAAAGTTGATGTTAAAATGAAGGTCGTTCAGATTGTCATCGTGGCTGTTGCTGTCAGAGACGCTCCAGGTGCCTGTAAACTTAGATGAACCATTCGATGCAGTCAAGGTTCCATCGTCTTTGAACGTGAAGTTATACCCTGAAAAATTGACCGTTTCGTCAACTCCGGAATCAACAAAATTGCTGATCCTCCATGTCCCGGACGATACTTCCTTCTCTATATTCTTTTTCCCATCCTCCTTTCGGCAGGAGATCAGCAGCAAGAACATGCTGCTCAGGATCAATACATACTTCGCCATAACCATTCAATTTATCGTTCATTTAAAGGTACAGATAAAGATGTCTGTTGAAAAATCGATTCATTGAAATTAAAACTGGTTTCATTGAAAACAGAGTGAATTTCTTCATGATAACTTTAACATCTCCATAACAATTTCCTGTAATCGAATAGATTACCTTGAGCTCATGAAATTAATACTGTTTGTACTTTGTGTGGTTGCAACCTTCAATGCTATCGGACAATATAGTGTACATCGCTATGAGGTTGATTCACTTCAGTATTTTCATCCAAATCAGGAGGTTTACGAATTTGATCTGGTTCCTGGTACACAGGGATTGTACTTTGATCAATACGTCTACGAGAAATACCCGATGGGAATCACATTAAAAGTCTATAATCGAACAAATGAGATAATTGTTCAGCATTATCGCGAAAGGGACAAACATCTGATGTGGATCCGAATGGGAGGTAGCTGTTGTAATCGTTGCGATACGATCTATCCTGGCGAATATTTCAAATTGAAAGCGGGCTGGGCTGCTTGGGGCTATGAACCCAAAGGAACTTTTACAACACCGATCGAAATCCCCTTTGAACAGGGAGATAGTACGTATCATTGCATTATACAAACATGGGGTGAAGTATACCCGAAAGGACACCACATGATCAGGAAGCCTCCATCTGACAATGAAATAACTAAACCAGAAGGAAAACTGGAAGAATAATTCTTAAATTTTCGGTCTTAAATGGAATTCAATGTCTGACATCAAACGAGCATGGGACAAGTTGACCCAAGAACAAAAAACAATCGCTAAAGAAGAGCTGATCTATTTTTTTGAATCTGAGAGAGGTGAGAAAATTGGAGTGATCGCTGCGGAGGAGATCCTGAATTTCTTCCTTCAATCCGTGGGAGGTAAGATCTATAATAAGGGACTTGAAGATGCAAAAAAAGCGTTGGAGAATCGATTCGAAGAAATGAAGTATGATCTCGACGATCTGATCCAGGACTGAATTCAATGCGGCACATTTATTGACTGACAAGAAAAAAGAATACTATGATACGAGTGAATCATTTATACAGCATACAGACCATTTTTATAATCCTTGCCTTGTTCTTGTGCAGTACGCCACTTAATGCGCAAAGTCCTAAGAAACTCTTAGCGAATGGGTTTTATGAAAAAGCCTTTATTGAAGCTGCTTCCAAGCAGAACAAAAAGGTCAAGTTGAAGGAAAAACACACCAGTGTTATTTATAAGAGTTACGAAAAGATCTATGATAAAGGAGTGACATTTATTGCTTCGAACGATTACGACTGGCAGCGAAATTACGATCAGCTAATGAGAGTAATTGCTTACCGTTCAAAAGTGAATCACCCCGGTGTGCTGGACAACTTGAAGAATATCCTTTACGACGAGAATGTGCTTGGAAACTTGATCGTGAAGTTTAATACGGAAAATGCGAAGGATCTTGAAACTGCCAGTCAGCGTGAACAGGAAGGGGAGTACTTCAAAGCACTGGATATCTATAATCGGATAAAATTGCGACAAACTCAGGCGCAGCCGATCACTACATTCAAAGATCGATTGGAACTTATTGATACGGAAAAAAAGATCAACCAGGCCAATCAGAAAATAGGTGATCAGTACATCGCTGAAGCCAACAAATTATTGTACAACGGGACAAAGGACGACGCTAAAGACGCCATAGCTCTGATCAACAAAGCCAAGAGTTTTCGTCCATTGAGCAGAGAAGAAGAAGAAATGTTGACACTGGCCAATTTGATCCTTCGCGATTCATGGATGTTTGAGGCGAAAAACCTCATGCAAACCAGAACAAAGCGAAATGGACGTTTGGCCTATGACCTGATCAAGAAAACCAGATCGATCAAGGCACTCAATGCTGAGGAAGAAAAGTTGTTTCAAGATGCGAAGGAGCTGGGAATGACACGCGTGAAAGTCGTTGTGAACGGAAATCAACCAATACACACTTCCAAGACCTTGTCAGGAATCCTGAATAAAGACCCATTTTCAGAATGGATCACGTACTATACAGATGAAACAGCTGTCGGTATCGATTTTATCATGGAAGTGACCGAACGTAAGCCTTTGGTTGTACTCGGTGATGTTCGCAAAAAGATTGAACAAAAAACGAAAACGGTCGAATACTACGAAGAGCAGATCGATGCGAATGGCAATACGATTAAAGTGAAGAAAACCAAGCAGGTTACTGCGTTGGTTGCCATTTTAAGCAGAACGAAGAGTTCTTCGGTCGAATGGACAGTCAATTTGAAAGACCTTTCAAACGATCATGTGGTCTATACCGAAAAGAAAGCATCGGTTATTGAACGAACCAATCAATTTGCGAGTCTGGAAAGTGGTGATGTCTCTGCAATGCCAGATAACATAGAATCGGAAGTTTCACTGGATTCTCAGCCTTTCCCTGAGGATAAGGAAATGGCAGACCTTGCCAATCAACTGTACTTGAAAGAGTTTAAAATCTTCCTTAAGGGTAAAGAGGACCATTTGCGAAATATTGATCAGGTTCAGAAGTGATAAAAACCATTCTTATATCCTCGTTATGTCTGTTAGCAAATCTGACATTTGCACAGCAAGACCAGATCGATCTGTTAATAGATTCATTGATTCGCAAACATCAAGTTAGAGAATTCAGGGTTGATGTGCGTCAGATCAATAACTTTTCAGATACCACTTACTGGCTGGAATCAAAGTTTTACGATGCCAAAGGGAACATGATCGAAAAAGTATCACCCGGATTCAAGGGGAAGTTTGACCGACACTCTTTTGTATATGATTCCTTGAACAGAAGGATCCGTTATCGAAATTATGACCGGGAAGATACAACCGTCTTTTATGGAGAAACACGTTGGACCTATGAAGATTCCATGCACTACCGGAAAGAGAATTATTATAATAATGAGCTCGAATCCTACACAGATTATACGTACAAAGTTGCGGAGGATACGTTTTGGGTCATTGAGGATGAATACAGACTGAAGTACAAGAAACAAGAGCACATGGTTTCTAGGTACAGAATGGTAGGTGACTCTTTGCAGATCTCTGAGTTCATTGATTACAATGAAAAAATGGAGCCCAAGCATATAGACACCTATTACGATCTTACTCGACAGCTAAATAATGGCTATTTGAAGATGGCGGGCGTCTATCGCGTTAAATCGGATGTATGGGATCAATTTTACAGGGATCCGGAATTAATGAAGGATTATTATACCCATCCTGAAAAATACATTCAGATGCAGTTAGACGGGAAGGTTGCATTTGAATACGATGAAGAACCGCATACTTACGAGGTCTATAACAGTAAGGGGCAGCTAATTCAGGATGGACAATGGCTAATGAAGAAGACCTTTGAATACAATGAAAAAGGGCAGCTTTTCCGAATCATTCATTGGGGAGAAGTTGATATTGATACCGATGACTCTGAGCTGTATTCAGGTCTTGAAGAGAAAGGATATACGTATTACGAGTACGATAACAAAGGTTTCCCTGTGAGGGTTTGGTCAGAAACACCTGAAGGGAGGAAAACGTCGGTGTATTATTATTCGTTCAAGTTTTGATGAATAAATTATAAATAGAGGCTATAGAGTTCTTGATGAAAATTATGGCCAACAAACGTGAACGTAATAAAATCTTGATTTTCATTCAAGAAGCATTGAATGTTTATCTTCGTTCATCGAAACTATGTTGATCCTGATGAAAATAAAATCTAACTTGTTTTTGCTGGTCATTCTCCAGCTCTCTCTGAATCTGAATGCACAGGTAGACTCTATTCCGGCTGAACGATATTTCACGGTTGGATTCAATTTTGGATACTACGGATATTCACCTGAAAAGATTGATCAAGTAAGCGGAGAAGATCGAATGACATTGCCTAGGCAGACATTTTCCAAGCCTCAATTGACAGAGGTGTATGACAATTATTATAATCCTATTATTTTCATAACTGGAGATAAATCCTTTGGGGTGAATGCAGGGTACATGTTTCGAAAAAAGAACTCAAAATCCTATACACAATTGCATTTTGAATTTCAATTCAATAGTGTGTACACGTATTTAAGTGCTCCATGGCATTGGTTGTATGACGGGAATTATTGGGGAGCATTTTTGTACAATTTGAAATACATGAAATATGGATTCGCATTTGAAAAATGTGGATACCTGGGACAGGGAAAACATTTTGGAAATGATGTGTATGCCTTCTACAGAGTAGGGTTGGGGCAATCTTTTCATTACCGCCATTTAAAAATGAAAAATGAGGTTGGGTATAGTGAATATGGTGTCGAAGATGGGACCGGAGTGATCTTAACCCGCATTCAGGCAAGCTCCTGGAGTATCCTCGGTAGCGCAGAGATTGGACTAAGATACATGACGACCAATAAATTACATGGTGTTGATGTGGGGATAGTGGCATATCATCCTTTTACAAAAATGTATACGGATCAATATGAGTACTTTCAGAATTATGAATCTACCGGAGTAAATCACGTAAATATTCAGGGTACAACCTTCATTGGTAACGTAAGATATGCTTACAATATTAAATTACCACCGAAACAAGAGAAGAAAGAGATCGATTTAGAAGAACCTGAGCTGATTGCTGAACATAATGTGTTGGGAAGGAAAATGGAAGTACAGAAAACGTTGAGCTCATCGCGGAAAAAACTGAAAATTAAAGTCTGGGATGCAGGAGATACTGATGGAGATATCATTTCATTCTTGATCAATGGCGAAATTGTGGAGACCAATATCCCGCTCATCCGAAAGAAAAAGACCTTTAAAGTTCCCTTGAATGTCGGGACTAACTATTTGGTGATGCACGCTGAGAATTTAGGTTCTATACCTCCTAATACCTGTTCGATGCTTGTGAAGGATGGTCGTCAGAAGATCACAGTGAAGCTTGAATCGGGGATGGATTACAGCGGAGCGGTCAAAATTGTTCGGAAGAAGTAAAGAGAAGATGAAAGCCAAAAGATTTCTTACAGAGTTTTTTTCCATCAATTATTTCATCCTGTTTTTTCAGTTGACATTATTTGGAAGTTCATTTTCACAGATAGCTGAACATACCGTAAACGTAAATGATTTCGCAATCGGAAAGACCATTTCATTTGACTCCAGAGTGTTGAACGAAACAAGAGAATTGAATATCTATATTCCCAATGAAACTTCTCCTGACAGTAACAAAGTTTATTCGGTGATCTATTTACTGGATGGATCAAAGGATGAAGATTTCGTGCACATCGCTGGACTCGTTCAATTTGCATCATTTCCATGGTTGAATTGGTTGGAAGAAACGATCGTTGTCGGAATAGCCAATACGGATCGTCACAGAGATTTTACGTTTCCCTCTGATCATGAGCATCCTGTTTATAAGCTGAAAAATCGAGGAGGATCTGAAAAATTCATGGAGTACATTCAGAATGAAGTACAGCCCTTGATCGACTCCACCTTCAAGACCAATCAAACGAAGATCCTGATCGGTCAGTCGCTTGGTGGATTACTGGCGAGTGAAATCCTGCTCAAAAAGCCAGAAATGTTCTCCCATTATATCATTGTGAGTCCAAGTTTGTGGTATGACAATGAGAGCTTATTAGAACTGGAGCCTCAAAATAATGCAACTATAGATGCTGTTTACATTGCTGTGGGGAATGAAGGAGATGTGATGAAGCGTCCCGCGAAGCAATTGTTTAAAAAACTAAATTTTATAAAGACCGAACATGCTCAAATCATGTACGGTTACTACAAAGACAAAGATCACGGAGACATTTTGCATCAAGCGGTCTATGATGCATTAGAGGTTATGTTTATGGTTAAAGGCAAATAAACGGACATGGCATACGACGAATATTTAGCGGAACGAGTAAAAGGCATTCTAAAGGAAAAACACATTGTTTTCGAGGAGAAGAAGATGATGGGAGGCTTGTGTTATATGGTGGATGACAAGATGTGTCTTGGTATCGTTAAAAACAACTTAATGGCAAGGATAGGTCCAGAGATCTATCAGGAGGCCTTGCAAAAGAAAGGTTGCAAGGAAATGGACTTTACTGGTCGAACCATGAAAGGGTATGTCTTCGTTGAACCGGAAGGTGTAGACATGGAAGATGACCTCAACGAATGGGTGCAGCTATGTCTGGATTTCAATCCTAAAGCAAAATCGAGCAAGAAGAAGTAATTACTTCTAATTACAATCTGGAGGAATTAATACCCACTCAGAAATGAATCCTTTTCCCAAAGAAATATTCACTCTGATGCCATTTTGAGAAATGTTATGGAGGGTTTTTAAACGATAGATCTTGAATCTTACCTCTTTAAAATTCTGGTATTGCGAAAGATCCTGAAGCTTTGATCGATCCCCGGCATCATACCAAGCCGTGAATCCGTGCAGCGGTTGACCGTCGCCTTCTACACTCATGTCCATGATCACATATACACGGGATGTTTTTTTGACATATTCAGGAAAAACCCAGATCGCGCCGAAAGCTACCTGATCATCACACTTCAATTCATTGGAAGTATTGTAATCATATTTAGTGGAATAAGCGATGACTTTTACCTCTCCAAATGGTTTGATCGGAGCGGACATAGTATAACATGAACCGTTCTTTAGGGTTATTCGTAATTGAACAATAGAATCAAAATCAACGTAATTCGAACGAGTGAAAACTCGTGGACTTATCGCGTAATAATGGTCCGTGTGTTTGATGTGCCATTGGGTGGTATCTGAAATGATCAAAACGCTTATGACAGTATCAGCGTGCTCAAAGATGAACTGACTCTCTGCCACAGCAAAGATCTCAGGAGTCTTTCCTCCATCACTCACTTGTACAACTGCTGGATTAACCTGACCCCAAAGAACCGATTGCATGGCGATAGCCAACGATAGAGTGATATAATGGAGAAAGGCAATTTTCATTCTGACAATTTAAAAGGTTCAACGCTGACTTTTCTCGATTTAACAGGTTTTTATGATTTGGATGAATTGGTTTCAAATGGAAATAGGTTTATTTTAGATCTACCGTTCTACAATTTGGAATGAACGAATAAAGCCTATGAAGAACATTGTCTTTCTCTTCTTGTGTATTCCAGCATTTATGAAAGCCCAGCAAAATGGGATTTATGTCACGATGGATTTCAAACATGAAGTTCATTTTCTGGATTCAAATCAAATGGTGCTCATTTCCGATGCTAACCTTTTTACGCTTGTAGAGCAAAAGGGAGAATACCAAAGGAAAGGAAGAAAGATCTATTTTTACCCGGATAATGCTAAGGAGGCACCAGAACTTTACATCATCAAGAATGTCTGGGGTGACCATTTTATGATGCGAAAAAAAGAAGAAGGATCTGTATTCGTAGAATACACCTTGAAGAAGAAACTTTCCAATGGGATCAATTGAATATCGTTTTTCCGGGTTGATCCGGAAATATAACTCCCCCGGAGGCTGGTTCTTCGTATCAATCCCTGCAGACCTTTCCCAAGAGATCCGATCCGGTAATCAATGTTTTAAGAAGGGTGGGGAAGATTGAAAGTCAAAGCCACTATCGCAGGTTATCAATGGGACACGGCCATTTGGTTTGATACGAAGTTGAATTGTTATTTGCTCCCCTTAAAAACGGATGTAAGAAAGAGGATCGACCTCAAAGAAGGTGTTGAGATAGAGGTTTCAATTCGTCTCTGAATATCCTTTACGACTCCTTTACGACTTCAGTACGACTCCTATACGACTCCTAATGAAGGTTATAGTGGTCGATTTTAACATTAAATTAAGGATTGTCCAAAAAAAAGTCAATTTTTCATTTCGGAAGCAGAACGTTCCAAAGCCTCTCTGTGGTCGGGATGTGCTATTGAAGTTAAGAGCTTTATCCTTTCCTGGATCGACTTCCCGTACAAATTGACTGCACCGTACTCTGTCACCACCCAATGCACGTGTGCTCTCGTGGTTACCACGCCCGCTCCGGTTTTTAGGTAAGGAACGATCTTCGATTCACCTTTATTAGTGACTGACGGTAGTGCAATGATCGGCTTACCTCCTTCTGATAAGGCAGCACCCCGAATGAAATCCATTTGTCCGCCAACTCCCGAGAAGATACAGTTCCCAATTGAGTCAGCGCATACCTGTCCGGTAAGGTCCAGCTCGATCGCACTGTTGATGGCAACGACTTTTGGGTTTTTCCGGATCACATCCGTATCATTTACATAAGAAGAATCCATCATTTTGATCATCGGATTGTCATGCATGAAATCAAACAAAGCCTTCGTTCCAATAGCGAAAGATCCCACTATAAATCCTTTGTCGAATTTCTTCAATCTTCCATTGATGACTTCCTTTTCGATCAAAGGAAGGATCCCAT
>Ga0102824_1000127_pt1 | contig 30981 bp, 28 predicted proteins | sample ColrivemetaGS753_FD_78460 | JGI IMG/M metagenome (GOLD analysis project Ga0102824, IMG submission 78460) | Estuarine microbial communities from the Columbia River estuary - Ebb tide non-ETM metaG S.753 | ecosystem: Environmental > Aquatic > Marine > Intertidal zone > Estuary | place: USA... | reverse complement strand
TGGATTCATCGCGACTGATCACTATAACAATTTTGATGCGTTGACCGATCTTACAATCCGTTCCGTGAAGGTGTATGCTCAAAATGCTGGCAACATTACGATCGAAGTTGTAGATGCAGCATTGAATTCAGTTGGAAGTGTCACTACTTCAGTTCCTGCAGGAGAAAGTCGAGTTAACCTAGACTTTTTCGTGCCATTTGGTTATAATTATAGACTCTATGGAAAGAATCTTTCAACAGGTCTTTACAGAAATAATAACAGTGCGACCTATCCTTACACCATAGACGGAATCTTCAAATTGACAGGATCTGATGCAGGTAATTCTTATTACTACTACTGTTACGATGTTGAGGTTGTAACAGAGAATGGTTCATGCCCAAGTGAAATGGTTCCAGCAGAGGTGGTTGTTGAGCCATGCACAGGATTGGGAGAAGATATTCCTTTCAAGAATTCATTGAATGTGTATCCAAATCCAAATAATGGGGAATTTGCCGTTTCGTTTACAGCAAATGAAGCAGGTGACATCAACCTGGAATTAGTTAATCTGATCGGTGCGCAAGTTTACTCTCAGACAATAAATGACGTTTCAGGATCAATGACACAAAAGATAAGTACAAAAGGGCTCTCTTCTGGAGTTTATTTAATGAACGTTACATACAAAGGAAAGATCTATACTCAAAAGTTGATCATTGAATAAGACCTTCAAATATTTATGCAAAATGCTTCCATTGTTAATTTACAGTGGAAGCATTTTTGTTTTTGGACAGAACATTCAGATCTTCAATACATCTAATTCAGGATTGCCAGAAAATACAATTCGAGCAATTACATTTGATAATTCAGGTAAGAAAATTATTGCTACTGACTACGGTTTGTCAATCTTTGATGACTTTACCTTTCAAAATATTAACAGCAGTAATTCTGTCATTTCAGATAATTCAATTCGTTCAGTTATCGTCGACCAATCGGAAAACATCTGGATAGGCACAACCTCTGCCGGAGCTTATAAATTTGATGGAACCAGCTGGACAAATTTCGCTCCTGAAAATTGTAACATCCCTGATCACTTCATTCGAACTATCAATCAGGACATTACTGGCAATATTTGGTTTGGAACTGTTGAAGGTTTGGCAAAATTCGATGGCTCAAACTGGACAACCTGGACCCTAAGCAATTCAGGTATTAATTCAAATAATATTGCTTCAATCCTTGTCAAACCCAACAATGATAAAATCATTGGAACACTGAATGGCGGTATCATCTACTATGACGATATCACCATGACCGAATACACACTTTTGGAAGGTGGAATACCGGACAATTCTGTTACTGACATTGCCATGGATGATCTGGGAAACCTTTGGTTTGCTACACCATCCTCGGGCTTTTACATGGACAATGGAACTCAAAACTGGCAGGTGTATTCTATGTCGACCTCTACAATTCCAACCAATGGACTAACCAGCATTTGCTATAATCCAAGCAATGGCAATATCTACGGAGGAAGTCTTGAAACGGGTCTCATCCGATTCAATCCTGCAAACGGAGTTATTTCTAATTTCAATAGTGATAACTCACAACTTCCAGACAACCATATTACTTGTTTGAAAACCGATGCCTCCGGTGCATTGTGGATCGGAACCGCAGGAGGAGGATTGGTAAAATGGCAAGACCCAGACGCTGGGATAACCAGTATTAATCACTCATTGAGCATTTCTCCAAATCCGTTCGAGGAATCCATTTTTGTAAAGGTGTATGATCCTGTTGAAATAAAATTATTAGACCTCATCGGGAATTCTGTCGATTTTGAAATCATCCTTGAGGCTGGATCATCCACCCTTGTTCCAGATCCAAATCTACCCTCGGGAGTCTATATCTTAGGCATTTCTCTTCCTGATGGAAGCAAAAAAGTGACTCGAATCATCAAAGCGTAATAACATGATTTATATCATGTTTTGAATTGAAGAATATCATTTCTGCCCCGCCCCACTTGCTTTTTCTTTGCATAAAAGGATTATTATGGAGAAAAACATCGGAAGATCGGATAAGACAATCAGAATTCTACTGGCACTCATTGGGGCAACGATTGTTATGGTGGTTGACCTTCCTATGATTTTCAACATCATTATTGTGACACTGGCCACAATATTTCTATTGACATCAATGATTGGTGTTTGCCCTCTTTACCTTCCTTTTCATTTTTCAACGAACAAAAAACAATCTTCTGAATTATGATACATGCAGAGACAAAGATCAGCGAAGAAAAACTTCTTGAACACTTTGAAGCAAAGATAGAAGCTGAAGAGAAAATTGAATCTCGTGACTGGATGCCTGATGCCTATCGTCAGCATTTGATCCGTCAGATCTCACAACATGCTCATTCTGAAGTGATCGGTATGCAACCTGAAGGAAATTGGATCACCCGATCTCCATCATTGAGAAGCAAGAAAATCCTTCTGGCTAAGATTCAGGATGAAGGCGGTCATGGTTTGTATCTGTACAGTGCCGCAGAAACTTTAGGTGTAAGTCGTGATCAGTACATTCAGTGGCTCCACGAAGGAAAAGCTAAATACTCTTCCGTTTTTAATTATCCAACTTTGAATTGGGCTGATATTGGTGCTATTGGATGGCTAGTCGACGGAGCAGCTATTACAAACCAGGTATCTCTACAAAGAACTTCCTATGGCCCTTACTCAAGAGCGATGGTGAGAATATGTAAAGAAGAATCCTTTCACCAACGACAAGGTTATGAGATCATGTGTAGAATGATGGAAGGCACAAAGGAACAGCGTCAAATGGCTCAGGATGCGATCAACAGATGGTGGTGGCCAGCAGTGATGATGTTCGGACCTCATGATACTGATTCACCAAGAACGAGTCTCGCCATGAAATGGAAGATCAAAAGAGAATCCAACGATAATTTAAGAGAGAAGTTTATCAATAAAACGATACCGCAGGCAGAGCACATTGGACTCGTTGTTCCAGACAACAAACTTGTCAGAAACGAAGACGGCACGTTCAAGCATGGGGATATTAACTGGGATGAGTTCTGGGCAGTGCTTAACGGAAACGGACCTTGTAATCAACAACGATTAGAACATCATATCAGAGCACATGAAGAAGGTGCCTGGGTAAGAGAAACGGCTTTAGTAGCAAACTTGAAACATAAGAAATAATGGAAAAAAAATCACTCATAGAAAAACTGATCACACAACAACATAACTCAATTGCTGAATTAGAAAATAAAATCGCCGATATCCATAGTAATGTTGATGTAGATGAAAGCGATACCATAGATCCCGAAGATCTGTCCAATCAAAGCGTAGCCGCAGAGGAAGAACTTTTATTCAAGCAACAGCTTTCTAAAGCAAAAGCAGATCTGAACACAATGTTAGCCATCGATTTCGGCACGAAAAACAATGTAGAACCAGGAGCATATGTAAAAACTGAAAAATTCAATTTTCTCGTGGGATATGCGACTATTCCATTTGACTTTGAAGGGAATCATATCGTTGGAATATCGACAGATTCTCCTATTTATAAAGAAATGAAAGGCTTAAAAAATGGTGATTCATTTCGTGTATCAGGCAATGAGTATTTAATAAAGGAAATCAACTAACTATGGAAACAAAAGATAATCAGGGACAGCTTTGGGAAGTTTTCATCCGAACAAAAGCTGGACAACCATTTAAGCACGCCGGGAGCGTACATGCGTATGATAAAGAAATGGCGATCGAAAATGCCAGAGACATCTATACCAGATGAGGAGAAGGAACAGGTCTCTGGGTTGTTCCAAGTTCTGAGATCGTAGCTATCACGATCAATGAGGCAGAGTACTTTTTCGAATCTGCTGATGTAAAGATCTATCGCCACCCTACTTTCTATAATGTACCTGAAGGGGTAACAAACATGTAATTATGGAATAAAAAAAGGAATATTTATTACAGATCGCTGACAATGCACTGATCCTGAGTCACAGATTGAGTGAATATTGTAGTCGTGCACCTTTTTTGGAAGAAGATCTCGCCAATACAAATGTTGCACTCGATCTGATCGGAATTGCTGAATCTGCTTTGGGAGAGGCTGCAAACCTTGAAGGAAAAGGTCGATCAGCACATGATCTGGCATACCGCAGATCTGAGAATGAGTTCAAGAATGTAATACTCGTAAAACAGCCGAATACTGATTTCGCTTATATCATGGTGCGTCAATTTTTCACAGATGCTTTTCATGTCGCTTTTTTCACGGAGCTTACAAAGAGCAAAGACGAATTTCTATCTTGACTTGCCTATAAGTCTATCAAGGAAGTCACCTATCACCTTAAAAGAAGTTCAGAGTGTATGATCCGGCTAGGTGATGGCACTGAACTCGCAAACCATAAAACTCAAGATGCTATTGACCACTTGTGGAAATACACACATGAGTTTTTTAATGCCACGGAAGCAGACCAGGAAATGATCAAGCTAGGTTTTGGACCGGACTTGAAGTCACTTGAATCAGCATGGAAATTAAAAGTCAATGACATCTTTTTAATGGCGAAACTTAAAATTCCTGAGAATAATTATCAGCTTGCCGGAGGTAAAAATGGAGTTCACTCAGAATACCTTGGTCATATGCTCACAGAGATGCACAGTATCTGCCGAGTAAGTATCCCGATGCAGTTTGGTAATTAAAAAATACTTATAAAAAAAAGCGGGGATCATCTGGTCCCCGCTATTCTTTCCAATTTATTTGCATCGACGATCTCAAGCTTTCTGGTGTGAATTTCGATCACTCCTTCTTCCTTAAAATCTTTCAATAATCGAATTAATGTTTCGGTTGCTGTTCCAACAAAATTTGCAAGATCTTCTCTCGTAAGATTTATCTGTTCAGGTTTGTATACATCATTTAAGATCAACAGTGCGAAAGCCAAACGCTCTCTAACCGATTTCTGAGCCATATTTGTAATAAACACTGCTCTCTCACCCAGCTCCTTTGAAAGTTCCTTCATGATCCCGTTTCTCAACACAGAATTCGTCTCGATCATATTAAGAAAATCTTCCTTGCCAATATAACAGATGTTACACTCTTCAAGTGTAGATGCAGAAACCTTATAGGGTTCACCACTTAACATAGCTCTAAAGCCAATTATTTCACCCTCCTTAGCAATGTGAATGATCTGCTCCTTACCTTCATCTCCTCGCGTAAAGACTTTCACTTTTCCTCCATTCAGACAGAACACACCTCTTGGAAAACTTCCTTCAATGAAAAGAGGTTGATTTTTCTTGTAATAATTACAACTTTTACTTTCATCAAGCTCATCCAACTCATGATCACAATGATTACTGAACAGAGAATCTTTTCTTGCAGAACAAGACGCACATGACACGTACTTATGAGATTTTTCCAACATACAATCTAAGGTTTCTAACATAAAGTTACAATTAATTGACGTTTTATAGAAAGATGACATACATCATTTTTTTAGGACTGTTCGGTTTTTAGCTTTGTCTCAGTCAGAAAAACATGAATTCAACACTAATAAGAAAATATGATGTTCCTGGTCCCAGATACACATCATACCCGACAGTTCCGTTCTGGAAGAACGATCCAATGCCTATGGATAAATGGATAGAAAGTCTTCACACGAACTACAACAAATTCAACTCCAGCGACATTAGTGTTTATGTTCACTTACCTTTCTGTGAAAGTCTGTGTACCTTCTGTGGTTGTCATAAACGCATCACTAAAAACCATCAGGTCGAATCGCCTTATATGAATGCAGTTATCAATGAATGGAATCTTTACATGGAAAATCTTGATTTTGATCCAAGAATCCGAGAATTGCATTTTGGAGGAGGTACTCCTACCTTTTTTGCCCCAGACGAGCTCATTCGACTTTTAGAAAACTTGTTCAACACATCGTCAGTGGATCCGAAAAAATGTGAATTGAGTTTCGAAGCGCATCCGAATAACACAACAGAAGAGCATCTCAAGAAGTTATATGATTTTGGCTTCAGAAGATTAAGTCTTGGCGTGCAGGATTACAATCCGGAAGTGCAAAAAGCCATTCATCGGATCCAACCTTTCGAAACAGTGGAAAAGGTTCACAATATGGCAAGAGAAATGGGTTATTCCTCAATAAGCCACGACCTTGTCTTTGGACTTCCAAAACAAAGTCTCGATAATATCATTGAAACTGTCTCAAAAACTTTACTACTGAAACCCGATCGAATATCACTCTATAGTTATGCCCATGTTCCCTGGATTAAAGGAAACGGCCAACGTGGATTTGATGAAAATGACCTTCCAAAAAGTGAGGTAAAAAGAGAGCTTTATGAGGCTGCAAAACGAATGCTGGAATCAGCAGGATATCTTGAGATCGGAATGGACCATTTCGCTCTTCCTGAGGACAGTCTGTCGATCGCTTTTGATCAAAAGAATCTTCATCGCAATTTCATGGGATATACCACAATGAACACATCTATGATGATCGGACTAGGGATGTCGGCTATTTCGGACAGCTGGTTTGCTTTCGCTCAAAATGAGAAAGGTGTTGAGGGGTATATAGAAAAGGTAAATAAAGGTGAGTTTCCAGTGTATAGAGGATACCTACTTACTGATCAGGAATTGGAAACCCGCAAATACATTCTCGATCTGATGTGCCATTTTGAAACGAGGCTTCAAACAGATTCTGCATTTAGAAATGAACATCTGAAGATTGCAGAAAGAATAAATGAATTGGTAACCGACGGATTAGTGATCATCGAAAACGATCACGTCAAGGTAACTGAAAAAGGGGTGCCTTTTGTCCGAAATTGCTGTATGGCTTTCGATCAGCACCTTCAAGAAGTGAATTCTACAGAAAAAATGTTCTCACGAACCATATGAGTGAAAAGTGCTTTCATTGCGGAGATCAGGTCAATGGAAAACCAGTGATGCAGGATGAACACGAGTTCTGTTGTCACAGCAAATCTAAGTGCGAAACACCAAAAAAGTAATTTCTTTTGAACCGATCTTGAGTAGCAATGTACAGCTGGGAAATTTCTTAGTTATGAAAAAGTACTTTGTGATCCCTGCCCTACTCTTGAGCCTATTCTCTCTGGCACAACCAAACAGTCAACGTAAAATTCAAGTTGCAATACTCTTTGATACATCCAATAGCATGGATGGTCTGATCGATCAGGCTAAATCAAGGATCTGGACAATCATCAATGATCTTTCAGGATTGAGACATCAGGGACAGGTACCTACGATTGAAATCGCACTATACGATTATGGCAATTCTTCTTTAACAGAATCATCAAACTACATCAGAAAACAGATCGATCTTTCAACAGACCTTGATCTGATCTCTCAGAAACTTTTCGGCTTAACAACAAATGGTGGTGCTGAATATTGTGGTGCTGTCATTTCTTCCTCTTTATCGGAACTCTCATGGACAAGTCATCCTCAGGATCTGAGATTGATCTACATTGCCGGAAATGAGCCTTTCAATCAAGGTTCGATCAATTACAAAGAGGTTTGTCAAACTGCTGCGACAAAAGATATTGTTGTCAACACGATCTATTGTGGTGATTACGATCAAGGGGTTCGTGAATTCTGGTATGATGGAGCTAAACTTGGCAAGGGAGAATATTTCAACATCAACTCAAATAAGGCAATTGTTCACATCAGCACTCCTTATGATGATAACATAAATGCCTATAACGATTCATTGAACAGAACCTACTATGGATACGGTTCTAGTGGCAATACTCGGAAATTAGCCCAGGTTTCGGAAGATGCAAATGCCGAAGCACAATCTGTATCAGTCAAGGCAGAAAGATCGATCGCAAAATCTAAAGCCAATTATTCAAATGGAAGCTGGGACCTTATTGATGCTGTGGAAAACGAAGGAAAAGACATCAACTCGATCAACGAGCAGGACTTACCGAAGGAATTTCAGGGAAAGACTGAAGAGGAAAAGAAAAAGTTGATCGAAGAAAAGAAGGCAGAAAGAGAAATGTTCCAGAAAAAGATCAATGAATTGGCAGTTGAACGACAAAAATATATCGAAGAGAAGAAAAAGGAAGAAAATCCCGGTGAAGATGACTTTGGATCTTCTGTCAGAAAAAGTATTGAGAAAAAAGCGACCGAACTTGGTTACGAAAAAGAAACAACACCATAAGAAAAAGCCCGAGAGGGCTTTTTTAGTTGAATTATAATGAATATCAATTGAATTTGTGATGTATATCATGTTTTTCTCGGTGCATCTTCCTAACCTTTGTAATGTATTGTTGGACCAAAAAAATAAAGAATATGTCAAACCAGGAAACAATTTACAATCAGCATCAGGAAAACACAGAATGGTTGAGTAAGTTAAATTTTTACAGCGATGAAGTTAAGATCATGACTGGACGTTTAGAAGAAATCGCTTCTAAGAATAATGCTCGGGATGTTTTAGCTCAGGTGGAACATTTTCAGAATCAGTTGATCATTCAAAAGAACAACATCGACGAGATTCGTCATTCTGTGAAACATGATGAAAACAAGTTAGAATCAGAAATAAACAAGAATCCTGTGGCTGTTGATCATCGTAATACCGAATACCATGAAACAGAGAAGGATATGGTTGAAACATTCGAGAACAATTTTAATTCACTTAGAGAAGAATTCAACGAGTTTTCAGCAAAGTGGATGTAACAACCGGTTTTATTAAATAAGGGATTAACGTCTCCGGTATAAGCATAGCTTAGTAGTTTAGTTTGAACCGCCTTCGGGCGGTTTTTTCATTTAACTAATTACTATAAATCATCAATACTCTATTCATTCGATTTATTTTTTTGGAGGTCAACAAAAATGTCGGTATCAATTTTGTAAATTCGGGAGTCGAAAAACAAACTATACACGTATGATTAACCTAAAACCAGTGCTATTCACAGGGATTTTGGCCGGAATCTCTTTCTTATCTTTCGGTCAGGATCAGGTTGTAAAGGCTACGATCCTGGATAGTTCGGATGCAGCAGCAGACCGACAGTATAACCAAGGAATAACACTTTTTAATCAAAAGCAATTCGGAGATGCTTTAAAGGCATTCACCGAAGCGATTAAAATGAAACCAGGTTTCGAAAAAGCTTTCTACAACAGGGGTATCACTTATTTTGAACTAAACGATTTTGATAATGCATTAACGGATCTTGATAGTAGTATTGCACTCACTAAAAATGCAGATAGCTACTTCACTAAAGGAAAGATCTATGAATCAATGGGAAAAACTGATGATGCCTTATCATCATACAGTTCTGCGGTCGAGAATAAATCAACCCATGCCCAAGCGTATTATAACAGAGGTGTACTTTATTTCAATAGAAATGATTACGAGAAAGCGCTGGTAGATTTCTCGTCGTGTCTTCTAAATGATCGAACAAGTGCCTATGCATACAATGACCGCGGTAGTACGAAGCGTCAAATGGGAGACCTGAAAGGTGCTATTGCTGACTATAATGCAGCGATACAAATCGATAAAACATTGACATTCGTTTATAACAACCTTGCGAGTGCAAAAAGAAAGAATGGCGACTTGAAAGGTGCCATTACGGATTATTCAAAAGCAATCAGTCTTGATGCGAATTATACTCTTGCATACAACAACAGAGGAAGTGCTAAATATGATGCCGAGGATTACAAAGGGGCCATAGAAGATTTTACGAAAACAATCGAATTGGATCCTAAATACGCTTATGCATATAACAATAGAGCCGCTGCGAAATTCAAAATAAAAGATTACAATGGAGCAATTGAAGATTGTAACAAAGCAATCCAAATGGATCCGAATTACGGTTTCGCATACCTGAATAGAGGGAATGCAAAAGAAATGATGAGAGATGAAGCAGGCGCCTGTGAAGACTGGAAAAAAGCCGCTCAACTCGGAGTAGAATCTGCCAAAAGCAATATTGGAGATTGTAATTAATTCATCGAATCAGAACACATTAAGAAGAAAGCTATGAGATCAATACTATTTTCAGTTTTTGTCCTGATTACGGGAATAACATTTGGACAGAACGTGGAGTTTGAAAAGGACAACTTCAAAGACAACAAGGATGGTTTTAAAGAAGCCAAAGATAACCTGAAATCAGGAGATGAATTTTATGAGCAAGGACCCGTATTCTACAAAGATGCTCTTCCATTCTATGAAAAGGCCAATGCATTTAACCCAAATAATGCTCTACTGAATTATAAGCTTGGACAATGTTATCTGGCTTCAATTTATAAAGACAAAGCTCTTCCTCATTTGGAAAAAGCGCTGCAATTGAATCCAAATATTGATCCGACGATCAATTATTATCTGGGAAAGGCATATCACCTGAAACTGGATTTCGATAAAGCAATTGCTTCGTACAGCAAATTCCAGAAAACTGCGATGAGTAACCAAGATCCTTCTGTGATACAGGATATTCAAATGAGAATTTCTCAGTGCTACAATGGAAAAGACCTGGTTAAAAATCCGATTCGTGTTTTCATTGACAATCTTGGACCAAATATCAACTCTCAATACAACGACTATGGTGCGGTAATTTCTGCTGATGAATCCGTTTTGCTTTTCACTTCGAGAAGACCTGGTTCAACAGGTGATAAGATCGATCCATTCCTGAATGAGCGTTTTGAGGATATCTACATATCTGAAAAGCAATCTGACGGAACGTGGTCTCCGGCCAGAAATCTTCCTAAACCAATAAACAGTGACAACCACGATGCCAACTCAGGGGTTTCGGCTGATGGTCAGAGATTCATTATTTATCTAGGAAAAGATAATGCCGGTGACCTTTATGAATCAGTTCTTGAAGGTGATACTTGGAGCAAGCCAGAAGCTTTCAATAAGAATATCAATACAAAGGATTACCATGAACCAACTGCTTGTTATTCTCCTGACGGAAACAAATTGTACTTCGTAACCGACAAACCGGGAGGATTTGGACAACATGACATCTATGTTTCTACGAAGGACGAAAAGGGACGTTGGGGTGAAGGAATAAATCTTGGAGCTGCTATTAATACTCAATTCAATGAAGAGGGAATTTTCATGCACCCTGATGGAAAAACATTGTATTTCTCATCTCAAGGGCACAGCTCAATGGGTGGTTTTGACATTTTCAAATCTGTTTATGACGAAACAACGAAACAATGGGGAAAGCCAGAGAACATTGGATATCCTGTAAACACTGCTGACGATGATGTTTTCTTTGTGATCTCAGCAAGCGGAAAGCATGGATATTATACTTCAATGAACGAAACGTCCCTTGGTTTAAGAGATCTTTACATGATCACATTCCTGGGACCTGAGAAGCCAATGATCCTGAACAATGAAGATCAGTTGATCGCTAGTGCTGCCAAGCCTGTCCAGGAATTGGTAGTTGCACCAACAGTGGAAGTGAAAGAAGCACAATTGACTTTGTTGAAAGGTGTTATTTCCGATTACCTCACAAAAGAAAAATTAGCTGCAGAGATCGAGATTGTGGACAATACAGCGAACAAAGTGATCGCTACATTCAAATCGAACTCATCAACAGGAAAATATCTTGTATCTCTTCCTGCCGGAAAAAACTATGGTATTGCAGTTAAGAGGGATGGATATTTATTCCATTCAGAGAACTTTGACATTCCTGCAACAGCAGCATTCCAGGAAGTTGAGAAGGACATCGAACTTAAAAAACTGGCTGTGGGTGGAAAGATCGTACTTAGAAACATTTTCTTTGATCTTGACAAAGCAACCTTACGTCCAGAATCAACTGCGGAGCTTGAGCGTTTAACCAAGTTGATGAACGATGTTCCAACATTGAAGATCGAATTAGGAGGACATACGGATTCAAGAGGTTCTGATACTTATAATCAGCAGCTCTCAGAGAAAAGAGCAAAGGCGGTTGTTGATTATCTTACGGCGAAAGGAATTTCTGCTGACCGCTTGAAATGGGCAGGTTACGGAGAAACCCAACTTGTTAACGGATGTAGCAACGGTGTACAATGTACAGACGAGCAGCATCAGGAGAACAGACGTACCGAATTTAAAGTACTATCATTATAAAATGAAGGCTCCAACAGGAGCCTTTTTTTTGACCATGCATTCAGAATTCAAAACTACCATAGAGTATTTAGATAAGCTAAAACTTCATATATTATTGATTCCAGGTGAAGTCTTAACTCAATCGAACGACAACCTGGAAAAAGGAAAGTTCAATCAGCGTTTTGTGATTCAATTAGATGGTAAGGTCGAGTGGCAAGGAGGAGTTGTCGCATTAGGAGAAGGGAATGGTTATATCACCGTGTCTTCAGCAAGAATGAAACAACTAGATGTTGAACGCTATGATGAAGTGCACGTCAAACTCACCAAAGATAAGTCCGAATTTGGTCATGAATTTCCTCAGGCCCTTGCCGAAATCTTCAGACAGGACATTGCCATTGAGAAACGATTTAAAGATTTAGCACCCGGAAAGCAAAGGACGATCATATACTACATCAATCAACCAAAATCACTTGAAAAACAGATCGAAAGAGCGTGGCTCTATATGACGAATCTTATGAAACTTCCAGAAGGAAAAGAAACTATGAAGGGTTTGTTTGGGAAAGAATAATACCCTAAGATTCTTTATCTTCGCAAAAAAAAATAATATGCGTGTTTATCTTGATAATGCAGCCACTACTCCTATTGCTCCTGAAGTTGTTGAAGCCATGATTCCAGTTCTGTCAAGTGAATTTGGAAATCCATCTTCAACTCACTTTTATGGTCGACAGGTAAAAGCATTAATTGAAACTTCAAGACGAAGCATTGCAAAATATCTCAACTGTCTACCTTCTGAATTGATATTTACTTCAGGAGGTACTGAGGCAGACAACATGGCTATCCATTCAAGCATCATTCAAATGGGTGTGAAACGCATCATCACTTCTTCCCTTGAGCATCATGCAGTTGGTCATACCGCAGAAGCACTTGCGAACTATTACCCTGAAGTTTCGGTTGAATTTGTGAGTGTTGATTCTAAAGGGAATGTAGATCTCAATGATCTGGAAAATAAATTGGCAAATGGTCCAAAAACACTGGTTTCCTTAATGCACGCAAACAACGAGATCGCTACACTACTCCCTCTTTCAAAAGTTAGCGAGATTTGCAGAAAATATAACGCGCTTTTCCATTCGGATACTGTTCAAACAATGGGACATTATCCCTTCGACTTGAAGGATTTGGATATCGATTTTATTACCTGTGCGGCTCACAAATTCCATGGGCCAAAAGGTGTTGGATTTTTGTACGTTAACAAAAGTGTCAAAGCAGAGCCTTTTATACATGGCGGAGCACAGGAAAGAGGGTTCCGTGGTGGAACAGAGAATGTATACGGTATTGTTGGATTGGCAAAAGCCATTGAGCTCGCTTATGAGGATGTAAATGGACATCAAGAACACGTGCAGGGATTGAAGACCTATATGATCGAACAACTTAAGTCTCATTTTTCAGATATTGACTTTCATGGTGAGGTCGACCCACAACGATCACTTTATACGGTACTGAATGTTTGCTTTCCGAAAACAGACAAAGCAGGAATGTTACTATTCACTCTAGATCTTAAAGGCGTAGCTGTTTCCGGAGGAAGTGCATGTTCATCAGGAGCAACAAAAGGATCGCATGTACTCGAAGGAATTGGAGCCGACATGACACGTCCTAACGTTCGGTTCTCCTTTTCGAGATATACTACAAAAGCGGAGATCGACTATGCATTGGAACAGGTGAAAACGGTCTTTGAAAAGACCCTTGCCTGAATTTCGTATATTTGATCTATGTCCTCGTCGCCTGATCTGCATATTTTAATTCTGTCTTCCTGGTATCCAACATTAGACCATCCTTTTCTGGGGAATTTTGTGCAAAGACAAGCTATAATTCTTTCTGAAAAATATAAAGTCACCATTGTTCATACTGTACCACTTGATGATCAGAAAGAAATTGAGATCAGCAAAAAAACAGACAACAATCTTACTGAGGTTTATGCCAAACATCCAAAAGGTTCTCATGTTTTTTCCCGTAGAAAACAGCGATTAAAAGCGTTGGATCTAGCTTTTAAACAGATCGAAAAACCTGATCTGATACATGGACAGATCATTCTCCCAAATGGATATTTGTTTGTAGCCGCAAAGGATCATTTTGGCTGTCCACTCATAGTTACTGAGCATGGTTCTTATTATCGTCCCGGAAGAAAAAACAAACTAACACTGAAAGAAAAATATGTCCTTCAACTCATTAGAAAAAATGCTGATCGACTAATTGCCGTTTCGAGCTTCTTACAAAAGGATATGGTTTCAATATTTGGAGATAAAAACATCTCTGTTATTGGCAACCCCGTGAATACTGAACTTTTCAGACCAAATAGTCAAAAACACATTTCAAACGCTCATTTCATTCATGTTTCGACGTTAGATCCACAGATCAAGAATGTTCCTGGCATCCTTGAAGCAATGTCACTTTTAGTTCAAAAAGGTTATGAAGAAGTTCGTCTAACCATTGTTAGCGACGAAAACTATGAACACATTGCTGATAAGGTCAGCTCTATGGGACTTAATCGTTACGTTGATTTTGCGGGTCCTCTCACTTCCGAAGAGCTTCTCGATTATTACCAAAAAAGTACAGCTCTGGTAATGTTCTCTCATTATGAAACCTTTTCTATAGTGATTGCGGAAGCTTGGGCAAGTGGGATTCCGGTTATATCTACTCCAGTTGGAATTGCAGCTGAGATGTCGGAAGAAGCTGGGATTTTGGTAAAAGATAATGATCCATTAAGCCTGGCAATGGCAATGGAAAAGATAATTAACGACCTGCCCTTTGACCCGGTGACTATTCGTAAGGAAGCATTGAAATACACTGAACAAGCGTTTCTACATTCTATATCAGAGATCTACTATGCCACTCTCTAAAACTGAAATTATTCAATTTTGTCTCAACGAAGTTGAAACCAAGATCAATCAGTTGGAGAATGACATTCAAGAATTGAACAATTCTTTGAGTCAAGAGACAAAGAGCACGGCTGGTGACAAGCACGAGACAGGCAGAGCAATGGTCCAGCTTGAAATTGAATCTTACTCAAAGAATTTAAAGGATAAATCGATCCAGAGAGATTTTTTGAAGCGTCAACTCAGCAATACTAATCATGAGAATCTATACGCTGCGAGCAATGGTACTTATTTCCTGTCTGTCGGACTAGGTAAAGTAATGATCAACAACGAAACCATATTCGTTATTTCAAAGGATTCGCCAATCGGACAGCTGCTGATCAAAGTTAAACCGGGAGAAACCATTTTGCTGAATGGTCTAAAAATCCTGATTAATTCTGTAGAATGATCAAATAAGATCAGTCAGATCTCTAACTCCAGGCACTCGCTCTACTGTAAAACCTTCGGCATATCTTACGCCAATCGGACGTCCAAACTGCATCATTCCTCCCAGAATAAATTCAAAGAACTCTTCTCCTGATATGGGAGTTTGAGGTTCTTTGGAGTTGGGGTCATAAAACTGACTTTTATATGCCTTTATGGCCTCCAGTTTTCGGTCAATGTATTCTGTAACATCAACAACAAAATCTGGCTTGATATAACGATCTTGAATATAATGGTAGACAGTCTTTGGTCTGTATGCATCCTGCCTGACGCCATCAATACTCGTTTCTATCTTTCTTAATCCAGCATAAAAACAAGCGTCACTCACAAGTTTTGCTCCTCTTCCATGATCTGGATGACGATCATCAATCGCATTGGCTAAAACGATATCAGGTCGGTATTTACGGATCATTTGAATGATCTTGATCTTATTCTCCTCATTGTGTTCAAAAAAACCATCAATCATTTTAAGGTTTTCACGCACATTGAGTCCCAAAATATCAGTAGCTTTTTTAGCTTCTTTATTTCGTGTTTCGATGGAACCTCTTGTACCCAAATCTCCTTGTGTAAGATCAATAATCCCTACTTTAAGACCTAGTGCGATGTGTTTAATTAATGTCCCAGCACATGAGATCTCCACATCATCTGGATGTGCTGCAAAAGCTAGAATATCTAATTTTTCAACCATAAATTCTTCTTAAAGGTCTTCACTTAACATTTTTTTATATTGTCTACTTTTCAAAAATGAGAGCATTGAGTACAAAACAAAAATACCTATTGTTACCCACAACCACAATGGAAATTTACCAAGTCCCTCACCCTGAGCATATGAATGCAATCCTACAAGGTAAAAATTAACCCCAAAGAAGGTGAATAAAATGGCTGAATAACCCCAGAAGCTAACCAGATTGAACAAAAACTTACCGTTTAGTGCCGGAATGAATCTTAAATGTAGAATTACCGCATAGACCAGTACTGACACCAACGCCCATGTTTCTTTGGGATCCCATCCCCAATATCTTCCCCATGATTCATTGGCCCAGATTCCACCCAGAAAGGTGCCTATCGTTAACATGAACAACCCAATCGTCATGGTCATTTCAGCTACATATGAAAGCTCATTGATATGTAACGTGATCAATTTCCCATTATTTTTATTTCTGAAAATATACATCGTCAAATTGAGGAAACTTAAAATGGCTCCTAATCCAAGGAATCCATAGCTTCCTGTAATAATCGCTACGTGAATCATCAACCAATATGATTTCAATACCGGTTGTAATGGAGTGATTTCCGGATCCATCAAATTCATCTCAGTTACAAAGATCATTAAGGCAGCAAGAATTGCTGTTCCGGCAATGATCACCGGATTTTTCTTCATAAAGCTGAAACCTGCAATCATGGTCACCCAAGCAATAAATACAACTGCTTCGTATCCATTACTCCAGGGTGCGTGACCAGAAATGTTCCATCGCATCCCTAGACCAAACCCATGGTATATAAAAACAATGACAAGTAAGCCGACTAAAACATTTCCAATGCGCTTCACAGTCTTTTCAGAACGGTCGGAAGGTTTCAGGAATATCCGAACGAAGAAAACGATTAATAGAATAAATCCAATGAGACTGTACATCTTCAATGAATTTCCAAATATATTCATTTTGTTGTAGCGAATTTCCATATTCACCTTAGACTCAGAAGGCACCACCTTCTCCCCTGCTTCTCTTTGATACGTTTTAAGATCCTTCAATAAATCCGCAACTTCACCAAACTTGTTCAATTCTGAAGCTTTATCTAATCCAGAGATATATCTCAACGCCATAGTTGAAGAAGTAGTGTCATATTGCATCACCTCCATACTTAATGGGATGAACCATTGATTGTTCGGTGCTCCTTTAGCAGGAAGGATCTTCATGAATTGCCAGGAAAAAACCGCTTGCATTACCTGGAATCTTTCTACCAGCTTGATCAGTTTTTTGTCATACTCATTTCTCTTTGATTCAAGTTTCTGATGAGCGACTTGATACTCTTTCATCAATTTAAAATCACCGTTCTCATCTGCCAATTCTCGGAATGATGCATATCCATCTTTCAATTTCAGCGATTCCTTCAAGTTGGACGAAACGTTAATTACCTTCTGATCCATCCAGTAATCCGGATACATATGCATACTCATCACAACCTGAACTGCATTCAGATCGTTGAATTTATTTGCTCGATATACTTTTCTAAGGATTTGGTCACATAAGGTGTGCATTGGGATGATCCTTCCATCCTGATCTTGAACCAACAAAGAGGCCAGCCCTTCAGAATGCTCCTCAGACATCACTCGATATATAGGAGTTCTGACTGCTGTTTTCTTTACTTCTACCGAATGATCATTCCCTTGATGCTCATGTTCGTGATGTTCGTGTCCTTCATGTTGGTTCTGTGCAATCGAAGGAGAAGAAACAAAACCAAAAGCAATCAATAGAATAAGGACATTGATCATCTTTTCTCTTTTTTCTTTCGACTTCCTAAGAAGTCCATTTAATTCTCTGAATCTGCCGACCGGTGCAAACAAAGACATGATCATTCCAATACTCATCAACAAATAACCAAGGTAGGTGATATTGGTTCCCCACCAGTCATGATTAACACTCAAACGTGTTCCAAGTTCATCTGGATCATAACTTGATTGAAAGAATCGATATCCACCATAATCAAGAACATTATTCATGAAGATCCTGTAATCTTTCTTAAATCCTTTCTTTTCATCTATCACTGTCACTTCACTCGCAAAGGAAGATGGTGCCATTGATCCAGGATATCTGTCCAGTTGAAAATCCCTGCATGCAATTGAAAAAGGTAACTCAATTCTGGTAGAACCATATTCCATTTCATAGGTAAGTCCGTTGAGTGTAAACATTTCATGTTCCGGGATCATACCCATACCACCTTGCAACTGAACGACCTTCGACTGATCACCATCCGTGATCTTTACGGTCAGATAATCCTGTCCAACGTCCTTTCTTCCGGAAGGAAGCAACATTCTCTTCGCATGATCTACAACTTGCTTGAAAACAAATTGCTCATTACCGCTTTGATACAGTGTCAACGTCTGAAATTGGACAACACTATCAACAGGAACTTCGACAAAAAGTGAATCTGGAACTTCTTCACCGGATTGGCGATATTTCTGCATCTGAGCCATTGGTAGATATCTCACTGGCAATTTGGATTGCATTTTGATCTTGGCTCCTTGTTTGAAAAGATAAATTCCCGGCATCGCATCCTTTTTATCAAAGGAAATCGCAGCTTCTCCAGCCATTAAGAAGCCTCCTGGCTCAAGGTAATTCGATTGCATCCCATTCGTCATGATCTCAAGAACACTTCCGTTGATCGAATCATTGATCACCAAAGAATCGATCATTTTTTTCTGGTACCCAAGATATTCTATCTCAATATCAGAATTGTGACCAGGAAATGAAACTGGAATAGAAAACGAATTCAAATCCATACCTAAAGGTTTGACCTCTGTCATGTATAGTTTTTCAGCATAGGTATACTGCATCTCCCCATCATTGATCCTAAACCAAAGGTGTGGATCAGAAGAATAAATGAAGTTGGACTGTTGGCCTTCTCGGATAAGCATTAATCCTTCATAGCTCACAAATCGTGTGATCCCTGCCCCGATCAAAATTAAAATGAACGATAGATGGAAGACAAGCATTGCGATCTTCTCTTTGCTAAACATCTGATATCTGAAAATATTGGCAATGAGAATAATTGCCAGATATACAAGCAATATCTCAAACCAAAGGGCATTGTAAATTAGTATTTTGGCCGTTTGAATATCATATGCGGACTCAATGAACGTCGCGGCACCTATTCCAAGAAAGAATAGCATCATCGCGTAGGTCATTAACTTCATTGAAAAAAGGGCTCTGGAAATTTTCTCCATTCGTGCATTTTTAGACCCCCAAAATTAATCATTCAAGATGGTAAATCCGATCAATTCACTGAATATTCTATCGCGTTGATTAATAAGTATTTGCCCGATAAAAAAAGATTCTTAATTTCGTTTTATCCGCAAACAAGAAAAAGTTGAACAACATTTTTCGTACAGATAAATACAGGGTTTCTCTTATAGAACCGCACGTCATTGAAAATGTAGTTCTTGAAGGCTGCACAATGGAAGTGGAAGACGTTCTTGAGCTAAAAACACTAAATAAATCGATTGCAGAAGGAAAACCTTATGCAATTGTCGTAAGCTTTGAACACCTCGCGGATGTCTCAAAAAAGGCAAAGGAATTGATCGCCTCGAAAGAATTTGCTGAATATACAGTTGCCAAAGCTCTACTTGTAGACAACATCGGTCACCGCCTAATCGGTAATTTTTACTTGGCAATCAACAAACCGTACATCAAAACCAAAGTATTTACTGATAGAACAGCTGCCATAGAATGGCTCAGATTAGAAATCCCGTCGAATCAGTAGGTATTCACCGAAAGCAGAACCAATGTGCATGCATTGACTATTTCGATTCCTTCTTTCGAAAGAAGATCATAGAATTCTGGGTTTTCAGCACCTGGATTAAAGATCACTCTTCTTGGTTTAAGCTGAATAATCTGCTGATAATAGGCTTGCTGGTGTAATGGATTTAAATACAGGGTGACCGTATCAACGGACCATTTCTGGTCTATTGTCTTTTCTATTTGAACACCTTGCACTTCCCCACCCGTTTTGCCAACGGCATAAATAGGATGACCATGCTTCAGGAGGGATCTCATCGCCATATTTGAATAGCGAGAAGTATTTGTACTGGCTCCTAAAACAAGTGTAGCACTCATCAAAGTGCTGCCAGGAATTCTTCTACATTCTTCTGGATTCTTTCCTCGATCATGTCCGTATCAGCCTTCTTAAATTCATTCCCAGTGATACGCTCGTACAACTCGATATATCTGTCAGTAACCGTTTGAACAAACTCATCAGGCATAAAAGGCATCGTCTGACCCTCAAGACCCTGGAAACCATTCTCGATCAACCACTGACGCACGAATTCCTTTGATAATTGCTTTTGCGGCTCATTTCGATCTTGTCTTTCATGATAACCGTCGGCATAAAAATAACGTGAAGAATCCGGGGTGTGGATCTCATCGATCAGGATCACTTCACCGTTCCTAATTCCGAACTCATATTTCGTATCCACCAGGATCAATCCTCTTTTTGCAGCCATTTCAGTACCTCTTTGGAAAAGTGCTCTCGTGTACTCTTCCATTTTCAGATAGATATCCTCCGGTACGATTCCCTTTGAAAGGATATCTTCTCTGCTGATATCTTCATCATGACCTTCCTCAGCCTTAGTTGCAGGTGTAATGATAGGATCAGGGAATCGATCATTTTCTTTCATCCCTTCTGGTAAAACTACTCCACATAACATTCGCTTACCCGCTCTATATTCTCTTGCTGAATGTCCTGCAAGATATCCACGGATCACCATTTCAACTCGAACAGGTTCGCAAGCATATCCGATCGCAACATTTGGATCTGGAGTTGCAAGTAACCAATTTGGAACGATATCTTTTGTTGCGTTCAGGAACATCGTTGCTACCTGATTCAGAACCTGACCTTTGAAAGGAATCCCTTTCGGAAGTATATGATCAAATGCCGAGATTCTGTCGGATGCTACCATCACCAGCAAGTCATTCTCAAGTGTATATACATCGCGTACTTTTCCTTTGTATACTTTCTTCTGTCCCGAAAAATTAAAATCTGTTCTGACAATAGCATTGCCCATAATTCCTAGTATTTATTTATTCTTATTTACTTCTTCTTTTCTGATCTTTTCTTCAGCTTCTGCCTTATCAAAGGCGTCCACGATCCTCTTGACCAAACTATGACGGATCACATCACTTTGACCTAAACGAACAACGCCAATCCCTTCAACATCTTTCAACACATCCAAAGCGTAGGCAAGACCTGATTTTTGACGATGAGGAAGATCTACCTGCGACATATCTCCCGTAATGACAAATTTGGCCGTCATCCCCATTCGGGTCAAGAACATCTTCATCTGCATTGAAGTGGTATTCTGAGCTTCATCGAGAATCACAAATGCTTTATCAAGCGTTCTTCCTCTCATGAATGCAAGGGGCGCGATCTCAATGATTCCAAATTCGATCATATCCCCAAGCTTTTCAGGCGGTATCATATCCCTCAGCGCATCATAAAGGGGCATCAGATATGGATCCAGTTTTTCTTTTAGGTCTCCCGGAAGAAACCCTAAGTTCTCCCCTGCCTCTACAGCAGGTCTGGTCAATACGATCCTTTTGACTTCCTTATTTTTCAGTGCTCTTACTGCCAGCGCAACAGCTGTATAGGTCTTCCCTGTACCGGCAGGACCAACGGCAAACACCATGTCATTCTTGTTGACAGATTCTACCAGCTTTTTCTGATTCAAGGTACGGGCCTTGATCTTGACTCCCTGGTTGCCATGCACAAGTGTCTCTGAACCATCATCCGAAGAGATCATCTTCTCCCCTTCGTCCAACATCAGATTATCGATGTTATTTTCCGTAACTGAATTGTATTTGTGATAATGCTGAATGATCAAATTGAATTTTATTTCAAACTGATCCATTACTTCTTCGTCCCCGGTGATCGTCAAAACATTGCCTCTTGCCACGATCTTTAATTTCGGGAAGAAAGTTTTAATATGCTTTAACTTATCGTTGTTGACTCCAAAAAGTTCAACAGGATTGATACCCGTGATTTCGATCTTTTTTTCCAGATGCTTAATATTTTGTCAGTTACTGACGATAAAAATCGTTTGAATAACCTTATTTTTGGTCCAAAATTAGGAAATAATTCATCAAGATTCTGCACGGAATTAAGGACAGTGAAAATTATTACGCTAACAACGGATATGGGCCTCAAAGATCACTATGTGGCTGCACTTAAAGGAACGATCCTTAAGCTCTTTCCTGACGCCCAGATCATTGATATTTCTCACAACGTTCGTCCATTTGATGTTGCCGAAGCAGCTTACTATTTACAGTCGAGCATTCAGGATTTCCCTGAAGGAACTGTTCATATTATAGGTGTAGACAGTGAACCAATGATCAATTTTTCAGGCTCGGAAGGAGCGTTTCCTTCGGTGATGAAATTCAATGGGCAGTATTTACTTAGTAACGATAATGGTTTTTTCGGCTCTTTCCTAGCTGAAAACAAGCACGAGGGGTTCTACAGGATCGACGATGTATTATCCAATCCCGAACTATTTAGGTTCCCAACAAAAAATATGCTGATCCCAGCGGGATGCAAGATTTTGAACGGAGCTGACGTGGAAAGTTTTGCTTCTGAATTCGGCAGCTTTAAAAGAGCTTTCGCTCCTTCTGCTGTTATCGAGCAAAATCTAATTAAGGGCAATGTGATCCATATTGATAATTACGGCAACCTGATCACAAACATTCACAAGGATATTTTTGAAAGGTTCGGAAAAGAAACTCCTTTTACCATCTATTATCGTCATAAGGATTATCACATCGACGAAATTTCAGCAACCTACAACTCTGTTCCGAGTGGAGAAAAGGTGGCCATTTTCAATGACAACGGGCTGTTGGAAATAGCAATTAATCGAGGTGCAAATGCTTCGAATGGTGGAGCTGAAAAATTATTCGGAATGCGCATTGGAGACGTCGTACGCGTAGAATTTACTCCAAGAGGATCCAGAAACACACTTGAATCTTTGTTCTAATGCTGATCAGAATTGTAAAACTTCATTTTCAACAAGATAAGATCGACGACTTTCTAGCATTTTTTGACACGATAAAATATCGAGTTAATGATTTTGAAGGTTGTCGTGGCATGAAACTTCTGAGGGATGTTAATGAACCTTCTATCGTCATGACGTACAGCATGTGGAACACTCCCGAAGATCTTGAAAGGTATAGGACTTCTGAAACATTTGGTGAAATCTGGCCATCGATCAAACCCTGGTTTGCAGAAAAGCCGGAAGCATGGAGTGTTGAGACCTACTTTGATGGTTTCGCACACAAGGATTGATCGCAATACTTATCAATAGTCGAGCGTGAATTAATAATCCATACCAATGGCTCAATGCCGACCTGCAATTCAAAAGGAAATCTTAATTTTGAACGCGAACTGCAACAAACAATAATGAAAGCACTCTATTTCAAGGAGATCAAAAGCTTTTTAAGCTCGATCATAGGATATATTTTTATTCTGATCTACCTTATTGCTTCGGGTCTTTTTCACTGGATCATCTCCATGAATACGAACCTTCTGGAGGGAACAGAGGCCGATCTTATTCCATTCTTCAATCTTTCTCCAGTCATCTTTTTGATACTGATCCCTGCGATCACGATGAGATCGATAGCAGAGGAACGCAGAACGGGTACAATTGAATTATTATTTACACATCCAATTTCAGACTTCAAGATCCTGATGGCTAAATATCTTGCAGGTGTTACCCTGTTGATTATCGCTATCATGCCAACATTCATTTATTACGTTTCCATGCATTACCTTGGAAACCCAGTGGGTGTTATTGACGATGGCGCTACGTTTACTTCATACATGGGATTGATCATGTTGGGATCTGCATTTGTGGCAATCGGGATATTTGCTTCGGCAGTGACCAGCAGTCAGATCGTCGCATTTATCATTGCCATGTTCCTGAGCTGGATCTTCTATGATGGCCTTACTTTATTGGGGTCATATAATCTGATGGGAAAATTCGATTACATCATCCAGTATATGGGAATGTCTTTCCATTACGACTCGATCAAAAGAGGTGTTATCGACACGAGTGATCTGATCTACTTTGGATCTTTAATCGCAGTTTTCATATTTGCCGCACTAACGGTGATCAAATCACTTAAAAAGTAAATCATGGCAGAGAAAAAGAAATTCACAAGCGGCATTTTCAACTGGTCTTTTCTGTTACTATTTATGGTAGGAATGATCTTGATCAATATCATTGGTTCCTTCCTCTATACAAGGGTTGACATGACCGAGGATAAGCGCTATTCATTGAATCAGGGCACCATCGATTTTCTTGAGAACAAGGATAATTTTGAAAATAGAGTAACGATCAAGATCTATCTTGAAGGTAATCTCCCCGCTTCTTTGAAGCTATTCAGAAATGCGATCGAAGATAAACTGAAGGAATTCAAGCAATTTGCAGGTGACAGGGTTGAATATATTTTCATTAACCCGACTCCTCCAGGAAGTACGGAAGCAGACAATCAAGCCTTATTCGAGACACTCTACGCCAAAGGAAAAGGGATCATTCCGATGGATGTGGTCTACATGAAAGATGGATCGCAAAGTCAGATGTTACTATGGCCAGGTGCAGTGATCGATTACGGTGGATCTACAGTGAACAATATTCAGTTCTTGCCTGGAACACCTCCTGGAAAGCCGTATAGCCTGGATGCAATGACACAGCTCATTGAAAACTCTGTCAACAACCTTGAATACATGTTGATCAGTGCCCTTCGAAGAGCAACGCAAAAAACATTAAAACGTGTTGGATTCCTGCAAGGACACGGGGAGCTTAGTTTCGCTCAAACTCAACGAGCAAGAGCGTTGATCTCGAATTATTATAACATCAAGGACGTCACAATCAACGACTCATTAGCTGCTCTCAACGATATTGATGGATTGATCATTGCTCGTCCCACTCAAAAATTCAGTGATAAAGACTTATACATCATTGATCAGTTCCTTATGCGGGGAGGACGACTAATGTGTTTCATGGATGCACTTTCAATTGATGAGGACAGTTTAAATGCCAGAGGTGTAACACATACCACGCGTTATTCAACCGGATTGGAACGAATGCTTTTCGACTATGGTTTAAAACTGAACGACAATTATGTCGTTGATGTCAATTGTGCACCAAAACCGGTTCCGTTTGCAAAACAATCTCTCATTCCTTGGTTTTTCCATGTTTTGGCAACACCAACCTCTCATCCTATCTCAAGAAATGTTGAACCAGTATCCTTGAATTATACCAGTGAAATTCAATTCGTAGAGAATAAAACTGCAGTATTGACACCTGTATTAACCTCATCAACAAACTCCAACCTGACTGGTTTGGCTCCAATGGTTTCTTTAGCAATGCCTTTGAATTATGGTGACAAACCGGAATTAGTAGACAATCCAGAGGATGAAGTCAATAAAATCTGCCTTGCCGGACTAGCAGAAGGATCTTTCCAATCGCATTTCAAGAACAGGATCATTGATGAATACGCGAATAATCCAATAGCTAAGCACAAAGAGAAAAGTTCTTCTGAAGGAAAAGTATTCCTTGTCGGAAATGGTAGATGCATTATGAACGAATATGATTCTATGCCTGCAAGAAACGGACAAGGCTTCATGTACAGACCGAAACAGATCAATGATCTTCGCATGGATCCTAAACTTGCCGAATTACGAATACCATTGTTTTTCGGGAATCAGGAATTCTTCCAAAACCTGGTTGATTACATGATGGATGATAATTCAGTTCTCGACATTCGTAGCAGACAGATCGACATCAGAGCAATAGACAAAGAAAAGATTAAAGCGAAGGCCGGTTTTTTCAAGATGATCAATCTATTATTACCAGTGGGATTAGTATTGTTCCTGGCATTGATCATGGGATACATTAGAAAAAAGAGATACGCTAAGAATTGAACGACATGACAAGAACACGAATCATCATTTTAGCTGCTTCACTTCTAACAATTGGATTTCTGATCTACCTAACTATCCAATTAACAGATAATTCGGGTAAATCTGTTACCGAACTGATCGAATTCAATATTGAGGATACCTCTACTGTGGATCGAATTATCATTACTGATGCATTCAGTCGAAAAATGGAATTGGTTCGATCAGAAAATGGATGGACCGACGAAAATGGAGGTTGTGTCACTCAGGAAAACGTACAATTCATCCTTGAAGCCTTTAAAAAGATCGAATTCAAGGGATACATTTCGGAAAACTCAAAAAGAACCTTCACCAATATGATGTCTGCCCAGCATACGAAAGTTGAAATCTATCAGGAAGGTGATTGGGTAAAAACATGGTTTATCGGGCCCTCAGCTCAGGATCATTACGGACAGATCATGTTATTGGAAACTGCTGACCAGGGAAAAAGTTCATTCCCGGTAATGATGAAGATCAAGGATGAAAACGGGATCATTGAACCTCGCTTTTTTGCAGATAAACGCAAATGGATCTGCACGAGGATCTTTGCCTTATCAATCGACCAGATCTCAAAGGTGGATGTTAAATTTAATGAGGAACCAAAAAGAAGTTTCACGGTTACTAAAAAGAAGCACAAGCTGGATGTGTATCAGCAAGGGAAAAAGCTCCCACAAGTGGACACAGCAATGATCTATCGCTATCTTCAGAATTTTAGAAAGATCCATTTTGAATTGGCAAATTTCGAGCTAAGCGATAAGCAGATCGATAGTATGAGGAGAACAACTCCTTTTGCTGTAATGACGATTACTGAAACAACTGGCAAATCAACAAAGCTCAGAATGTTTAGAATTCAATCGGAATTCGAGCAAAGAAATGAGTTTGGCGATGTGGTGAATGTGGACATGAACAAGTTCTGGTGTGAGCTTCCGGATGGCCAGTTTGTAAAGTGTCAATATTTTGTCTTTAACGAGATCTTACTGGGTCATGTATACTTTCCGATGGACATGGAAGGTGTTCGCACAGAATAACCCTACTTTTCGTTTGTTTTGTTAATAAAAAAGGAAAAAAAACACTTACTCCTTGCCCCTATTTTGCAAGGTGTATGTTAGTTTTGACGTAAAATCGACAAATAATGAACTTTATTGCATCAAGCACTGCATTATTAAAGCATCTACAAAGTATTTCAGGAGTTCTAAGCACAAGCAATTCGCTTCCAATTCTGGATAATTTTTTATTTGAGATCCACGACAGTCAACTGACTATTTCAGCTTCTGACCTTGAGACCACCATGAGAACTACAATGGAATTGATCGAAGCAAACGAGGCCGGTAAACTTGCAATTCCTGCGAAGTTACTTCTGGATGTTTTGAAAAATCTTCCAGATCAGCCATGCACGTTCATTTGTGACATGAAGAACTATTCTGTTGAAATCAAATATGACAATGGAAAATCGAAGATGGTTGGTCAAAATGGTGATGAATTCCCAAGAGTTCCGGCAATTGAAAATTCCAATTCTGTAAAGATCTCAGGAGACATTCTTTCTAATGCGATCAACAAAACAATATTTGCAACAGGTAGTGATGATCTTCGCCCAGTAATGAGCGGTGTGTTCTGTCAGTTTTCACCACAGGATATCACTTTTGTAGCAACGGATGCACATAAGCTGGTTCGGTACAGAAGAACTGACTCAGAGGCGACTGGAAGTTCATCATTTATCCTACCTAAAAAACCGTTGAACCTTTTAAAATCAAACTTAAAAGGAGAAGAAGAAGTATTGGTTGAGTACAATGAATCCAATGCTGTTTTCACGTTCAATGACATCGTATTGATCTGTCGTTTGATCGACGGGAAATATCCTAACTACGAGGCTGTTATTCCAAAGGAGAATCCAAATGTTCTTGTGATCGATAGAACTCAATTCTTGAGCTCGATCAGACGTGTATCGATTTTTGCAAATAAAACGACGCATCAGATCAAATTAAAATTAGCAGGTTCAGAGCTTTCTCTTTCAGCAGAAGATGTGGATTTCTCAAATGAAGCAAACGAGCGATTGACTTGTAATTACGACGGTGACGATATGGAAATTGGATTCAACTCTCGTTTCCTTATGGAGATGTTGAACAATCTTGACACTGCCGAAGTTAAACTGGAAATGAGTGAGTCGAACCGTGCAGGATTGTTAATGCCGGCGGTGAAAGACAATGAAAACGAAGACATTCTCATGCTGGTCATGCCAGTAATGCTAAACAGATAAAAAATGATCCACCTTCGGGTGGATTTTTTGTTTAAGTCAACTACCTTTAAGGAATGTTCGGCAAACTTTGTTTTTCATTTCTAGTTCTCACCGTGCTTGGATCTTGTGGTCTTAAGTATGTTCCGACAGAAACGCCAGAACAATTTGAAGCACGAAGACATTCAGCCATTGAGAATTTCATTAGGACATCTCTAAATTCTGATTCTTCCTTTTACAATTCAGAAGCCTTTGGCGAAATAACCGTTGTTAAACCTGAAAGCTATAAATTCCTCGACTCATTATTTGAACTTAAGTATGAGCAAGAACAAAAGGGAATTACCAATAAAGAGCTCAATGAACAAATTGAATCACAAAAATTAAAGATCGAGCTGGATACAAATCGTCTGTATTATCTCGAAGAACATGTTTTCTCGCTGAAAAGAAAGGATTCTTCTGAATTCATCATTTCAAAAGTTCTCCTTGACGAAAAAATGAACGTTGAGCGATTTGAAGTTGAAAATATCATCGAGATCCCAAACAAATGCAGAACCTATTACAAGCAATACCTTTTTAATGAATCATTCATATATCCCGGAATACAGGCAACTGAAGAGGAAAATCGCTTCTACAATTTTTATAGAGAAGGAATAGGATCTACTTCAAACAGTGAAGGAGATGAGATACTATCAAGGATGCTTCAGGTAATGGATCTGGCTTATAAAAAGAAGACGCTCCAGACAACAGAGATCCTTAAATATCTTGCTCGAACCAAGATCAATGGAACCACGAAAGAATTGGAAAAAGAATCAGTCCTCAACATTTATCAGCTACAGGATGAGAATAATGCACCTGTTGGATATTGGTTCGTAGTTGAGTTCAAGCAGGGAAGTAACATAGTCTCGTGGTACTTCGAATACGACCTGTACCTCAGAGAAATGAAAGCCGTTAGAACGGATCAATAAGCAAGAACTACTGCCGATTGACGAATTCCTTTCTGTTTTTGGATCCAAGGGGCGTATACCACATTACTTGCAGGGACAGGATCGGTAGTTTTTGCAAATCCAAGAGAAATGTCTCCCTTTAAAAGAAAACCGTTTTTATCGTTGATCAGCTCAAAAGACTTATTGTTGAATGAAAAAGAATATCGTCCTTTAGGAACTGGGATCGGATAAAATCTTCCGGGATAGATCTTTCGATAATTGTCATACAATTTCATGTGTTTCGCGAGTTCGTCTTCCGAATTGTATAAACCGATATTTATACCTCCTTTCTTCAATAGAATGAACGGCCTTGACGAATTAAAAACCGTTATCTGATCACTATTCAACTTTTCCCATCTTGAAAACTGAATTGAAGCAAATCCAAAAATGATCAGAATAATACTTGCCATCTTAAACATTTTAGAAGAAGCTACAGATGCAAATACTACAAGGATGATCAGGCAGATCGCTACCCAGATTTGAAATTGAAAACCATACGCAACCGCTCCTGGTAATTCCTGGATGAACTGAAGAAAGTAAATAGTCACAGATACAATAAGAAGTAAGCTGGTTGACACTATCGTGGCAATTACCGGAACCCTTGCTAAAACGAGAAATGCAATCCCCACTCCTAGCAATAACCCGGAGAGCAACATCATTCCCAAATTAGAAAGCACAAAATAATTCGGAAATTGATGGAAGTAATGCAAACTAAGTGGTGTAGTAAAGATCTGAGCTGCCAGACCCACTGCTATCCCTTTCCATAGGTAGTCCATCCATTTAAACCGAAATTCAAAAAGCGCTTCAATCTTAGGATAGAGAAGAAAAATACCGATCATAGCAAGATACGATAATTGAAAACCAGGATCGAATAGGAAATTTGGTTCGATCAAAAGCAAAACGAACGCAGAAAAGAAAAGAGTATTCAACGGAACATTTTGTCGTCCAGAAAGCTGAGCCAGGATCAATATTGAAAACATAAATACCGACCGTAAAACAGAGGGTGAAAAACCGGTGATCAACGCATACCCCCACAACAAGCACGTCACTAAAATTATGGCCGTATTTCTCTTGATCCATTTTGAGAACCAGGACATGATTGTCATCAATATGATCATAACAATTCCTACATGAAGCCCCGATACTGCCAGAACATGCATTGCCCCAGTATCCGAAAAAAGGGACCTGACTTCTGAATCCAAGGATGATTTATCACCCAAGATCATTGCCTTTATTATTCCAAGTTCTTCACCCTCAAATTTATCTTCCAGTGTTTTAGACAGATAATCATGAACTTGATCTACCCGATCCCCTAAAAGGCTTGACTCTATTCTATCCAGAAAAATATAAGACTCCTGATCTGCAAAGGCTTGAAAAGATATTCGCTTATTTTTCCAGTAGGATTCGACATCAAACTCACCAGGATTTCCAAGATTTGAAATCTTCTCGAATTCACACTTTACTGCAACGACATCTCCTTTCTGAGGTAGAATATCTTCGTCGAAACGAGACATTAGAAGAACACCCTCCTTAGGGGCAATTGCCACTGAATCACCTATCCAGGAGCCGATCCGGTCACATTTTATTCGGGTCCAACCCGATTCACTCTTTCGCACCTCCTGAACATGTACAATCTGAACATAGTTGCTCAATTCCTGTTCAGAAGTCTGGATAGTTTCATTATCAAGTGAAAAC
>Ga0102824_1000120_pt1 | contig 32085 bp, 18 predicted proteins | sample ColrivemetaGS753_FD_78460 | JGI IMG/M metagenome (GOLD analysis project Ga0102824, IMG submission 78460) | Estuarine microbial communities from the Columbia River estuary - Ebb tide non-ETM metaG S.753 | ecosystem: Environmental > Aquatic > Marine > Intertidal zone > Estuary | place: USA... | reverse complement strand
CTGACCATGCTCCTGTAACTCCCGTCGGTAAACCAGAGAATGTGGCACCTGTGGCACCTGTTGTTGCTAAAGTGATAGCAGTCATAGCAGTATTGATACAAAGTGTCGGGCTTGTACCAGCTGAGATCGTGTTCTGGGCATTTACAGTAATGGTTCCCGTAGTAGTTGCCGGAGGACATCCGCCTGTTGTCATGACAGTATAGTTAAATGTACCCGAAGCAGTCGGTGTACCGCTAATCGTTGCAACATTTGCTGACCATGATCCCGTTACTCCAGCAGGTAAACCTGAGAAAGTAGCTCCTGTGGCTCCCGTTGTTGCAAGGTTGATTGCAGTCATTGGTGTATTGATACAAACTATCTGGCTTGTACCAGTAGCGATTGTATTCAAAGGATTTACCGTTATTGTTAAGGTATAAGAAGGGCCAGGACATGTCCCTGCTGTCGGTGTAACTGTATATGTTGCGGTTTGAGGAGTAGATGTCGGATTGGACAATATACCATTTACGCTTATCCCTGATTCTGCAGCTCCACCGGTCATTCCGCCAGTTACGACTGGCACTCCCCAGCTCAATGTTGTTCCAGCAGGAACAATTCCGTTTGTTACGTTAACTGGTGTGGAGCTAAAAGCCGTTCCGCTACAGGTTATTCCTGTCATATTGTTAATGGCTGGACTTGGGTTAACCGTCACTGTCAGTGTAAAAGTTGCACCCGGACACAACCCAGCTGTAGGCGTAACCGTATAGGTTGCGGTTTGGGCCGTATTCGTAGGATTTAAAAGAGTTCCCGTTACACTGGTCCCTGATCCTGCCGCTCCACCAGTTATACCACCCGTAACCACAGGGACTCCCCAGCTGTAGGTTGTACCTGCCGGTACGCTTCCATTAGTACCATTTAGAGGGGTAGATGAGAAAGCAGTAGCGCTACAGGTGGCATTCGTCATATTACTGATCGATGGAACCGGACTCACTGTCACCGGCACTGTAATAGCTGTTCCGACACAACCTGAGGCAGTGGGTGTAACCGTATAAGTAACAGATTGAGTAGCATTTGTTGTATTGGTCAGCACGTCTGTAATTGTTGCTCCGGATCCACCTGAAGTCGTTTCACCCGTGATATTTGCATTGGCTGTTGTAGACCAAGCATAAGTCGTACCTACTACTGAAGAGGACAAGGATACGCCAGTCGGATTGCCGGAACAAATAGTTTGAGGATTTGGTGTTGCAGTCGCTACAGGAACTGTACAAGAACAGGATGGAGATGCAATATTTGTGAGCATTGTTGCTGAACAAATTCTTTGAGTTTGGGCGCTCCCACCGGACGCCCCTGTAAAGCCCCAAAATACGTTTGTTGGATCAGCAAAAAGAGTTCTGATATTACCATTGTATTGCATTATTTGAGCACCATCAAAAAACACAGTATATCTGTTGATTGCAGGATCCCAGGTAATACATACAGCATGATCAAGCCCGTCTTTTACGGTTGTGCCACCGGATAACATACACGCAGGACCAGCCAACGTATTTCCCGCTGTCATAATCCCATTTGTTTGAATTGAAGAGTGATCACAGACCAAATCATTAAGTCCATCTGGAATGTTATTCCATGTATCAAATTCAACTGCAACGGAAGGCGATATTGGACAAGGGGCTCCCTGACAAGGTGAACCATTTCCTTGCGCATAACCCAAACCACCTCCGGCACCCCCAATTACCTGAGGAACACCTTCAGTTTGAAGAAGGAAAGCCATACCATCACCAGTAGTTGTAACATTACCAAAGTTGATATTGAAATTCAGTTTAAAAGATTGATTTAAATTAATCCCGCTACATGCCCAAATTGCTCCGTTTTGAAAAGCACCGGTAGTAAAAGTGACACAGTTTCCACTTACATTGGCAGAATTCAACGTTTTATAACCCCCTGCAGTACAGTTACTTGGAGCTCCTCCTGACGCTGTTAAAGCAGTTCCATTAAGAGTTAAAACTTGCGAATTCAATCCGAGGCTGCAAGTTAGAAATAGCAGAATAAATATTTTCTTCATAATACCAAAAAAAGGGAGGTCACCCTCCCTTTTTAAAAATAATTAATTCTTATTTCATGATAAGTCTTTTGTAAATCTGACCTTTTTCATCTTCGAAAAGAATGAAATACGCTCCAGATGACAATTTTGAGACATTAATATCTCCATTCTGACCAACTGAATTATTTTTCGAAATAGATTCTCCATTTACGGCAGTAATCTCGATAGATTTGAATAGGATATTGGATTCAAAATGTAGGATGTCACTTGCCGGAACAGGATAAATCGAAATATTAGCGTTGTTCTCTTCTTCTAAACCAAGAATACAAGGATCACAACTATTCCAACATACATTCATCAAATTAGCATCAACACTCGCTACAAGATATCTGTTGTTAAATTCATCAGCAACAGGATCTAAGCAAGATTCAGTTCCAGTGAAACTTTCAAAGTCTGTCCAATCATCGACTGTAAACAAGTATTCATGATTTCCAACAGGTAATTGAATTTGACCCGACCAACTTCCGTTTCCATTATCGGTTAATGCATCGCAATTGCCACACCAGTTATTAAATGATCCACTTACAAAAACACCTGTGTTGATAGTTCCTGTGTATTCAGACATGTCTACTTTGAATGTGATTATTGGGTCCGGAGCAACGACAATGTTCGTTTTTTCATACACAAATCTCCACCATCCTCCGCCGAAGTTTATATCAGCGATCATGGTATTATCATTATCTGCCAATGTAATCAAATACGTGACAGATGATGGAACTGGAGGTGGTGAAGCTGCGCTAAGCTCTCCTGAATTTGTAACTTTTGAAAGTCCTATGTGAGCACCAATTCCAATTGTTGTTAATTCACCAGTTGCATTACTGTAGTTGTAGGTGTATGGTGAGTTGGTTGTGCCATCATGTGGAGCAACCGGTGAACCGCATCCCTCTGGTGTCATACCTTGCCATCCTTCCAGCCAAGTGTTTCCGTCCATGTATTGAGTCATGGAACCATTTGCTTCAAATCTTACGGAGTCATCAAATAAACAAGCCCTTGTTGTAACGTCAGCGACAGAATTTGACCACCAAGAACCATCACCTTGGTTCGGACCAACTGCAAGAGATCCAGCAGCTTCTTTTAATTTCCATGTGCCTACTAACTGAGGATCAATGGACACACAAGGTGAGCAGCTTTCCCAACAATATGCTGGAAGAATAACGTCAGTACCCGAAATTTCTGCATAACGATTATTGTTTGCATCTGGTATTGGGTCAAGACAAGATTCTGTCCCCGTGAACGATTCTGCAACTGACCAGCCATCGACTGTGTACAAGAATTCAATAGAACCCGCTGGGATCGGTAATGTAGCTTCCCATAAACCATTACCCATATCTGTAAGAGGGTTGCACGTTCCACACCACGAGTTAAAAGTTCCATTGACATAAACACCTGTACTTATGACTCCTGCATAATCGGACATGTTTACCCTAAAAGTAACGTTGGGATCTGGAATCGTAATCGCGTTAGTTCTTTGATATACAAATCTCCACCATCCACCGCCGAAATTGATGTCGGCTGTCATTGTATTATCATTGTTCGAAAAGGAAATTAGGTAGGTAATTGAAGAAGGCACCGGAGGTGGCGTCGCTGAACTCAACTCTCCTGCATTCGTCACTTTTGCTAAGCCAATATGCGCACCTGTACCATTTACTGTAAGCTCACCAGTAGCTGAGTTATATGAATAAGTGAATGGGGCGTTAGTTGTGCCATCATGAGGAGCTACTGGAACACCGCATCCATCCGGTCCAGACCCTTGCCATGCCTCAAGCCATGTGTTCCCATCCATGTAATGAGTAAAATCACCTGCTGCTCCAAATGAAATTGAATCATCAAAGAAACATGCTCTCGTAGTAACATCGAGTGCACTGCTGGTGTACCATGACCCGTCTCCCTGAGCCGGCCCTACAGCAAATGCTCCTGCTGTTGGAGATAATTTCCACATACCTTCAATTTGTCCAAACAAACATGACGGTGTAAATAGGATAGAGAATAACAATTTTTTCATAGTAATGGTATTTAATACAATTAGTAAATTAAAAATAGTACATATTACAATAAGTTCCAAACTTTTTTACATCTTGAACCTAAAATTTCTTTGATTAACAAGCTTTTCGAATTTATGTTCATCAAATGAAAATAATTTCGCAGGTCTGTGTTTCACATTCTTTTGTTTCTCATTATGCTCAATGAGCGGAATCGGTTTTATTTTTTTTCTAAAGTTTGCTTTATTCAAATTAACCTTATAAGCATATTCGTAAAGCTGCTGCAGTTCATTCAAGGTAAATTTATCCGGAAGCAAATCAAAACAAATCGGCTCATTACTTAGTTTGATTTTCAATAATTCAAGTGAGCTATTAAAAATTTCATTGTGATCAAAAGCTAATTTAGGAATCATTTGAATTGGAACCCACTTGACTTCATTAGCCCAAGACGAAGCAATTGCATTCACCTCATCAATTTTAACCATTGCAAAATAAGCACACGTAATTACTCTTCCTTGAGGATGTCTGTCGGGTTTTCCAAAAGTTTGCGATTGATGAAGTTCAATATTCTTAATGTTCGTGAGATCGAAGAGTATTCTACTTGCAGCTTCTTCCAAATCCTCCTCTGGGTATACAAGGTCACCGGGTATAGCCCAATCACCTTTGAAAGGATCCATATTTCTTTTGATAAGCAGAAGTTTGATTTCTCCTTCTTCAAAACCAAAGATCAAGCAATCGACTGAGAGCGAATATGAAAAGAACTTTTCAAATTCTATTTTATAATTATGGGTCATTTCTTGTTAAAGAAAAAATTAATTTTTTGATTACCTACCGTTAACACATAGCTCCCTGATTCCAGTATTTTATTTTCATCGTTATCATAGAAAATAAGATCTTCTGAATTAATTGTGAAGGTTTCTTTTTTAAGCTCCCCAGGATTCAACTCGATCTTTCGGAATCGCTTCAATTTTTTCCCTTCTGGAGTAAAAGTCGCGTATTCGTCCGTCAGATAAAGCTGAACTATTTCATTTGTTGAGAATTGTCCCTTATTCTTGATGTCGACACTCACAATCAAATTTTCTCCTTCGGATAAAAGATCTGAGGAAATGGAAATATTTGAATATTCTACTTCTGAATATGAAAGACCATATCCAAAATCCCATTGAGGATCGTATGCGCTAAAATCACCTGATTTAGATCTATCCACACTCTTTGGGTGATCATAAAACTCTATTACACCATCATATTTAGGATAGGTATATGGTAACTTACCTGAGAAGTTTTCCTTACCGTATAACAGCTTAACGATCGCATTTGCACCGTAATCTCCTGGTAAATAACATTGTACGATTGCTCCAGACTTATCTACAATCTCTCTGATGATTCTCGGTCTACCCTCCAGTAATAAAATGACTACGGGTTTTCCCAGTTCATATGCAATTTCAGCTAGGATCAATTGCTCCTTGTCAAGATTCAAGGAATGAATATCTCCTGGTTTTTCTGTTGACGGGGATTCACCCAAACACAAAATGATTATATCAGATTCTTTTGCCTTTTTCCTGTAGTCATCAAGATCCAGGTTGCGGGTTTTTTCAAATCCACTTTCATAGAACAGCTCTGCACCTTTGGAAAAAAGAACATTTCCCTTTCCCAGGAATGATTCAAAACTTTGCTTTATAGTTTTACAACCTACTGTATTGAAATTTGTATCAGCCCCCTGCCAGGTATGTGTCCATGCGCCATTAAGATAAACGAGATTGTCTGATGTCGGTCCCGCAACTAACACTTTCTGATTCTTTTTAAGAGGTAATATGTTATTCGTGTTTTTTAATAAAGTGATGGACTCCAATGCTGCTTTTTCAGCCAACGCTTTAAATTCTTCAGATGCAAAATTTGGGTAATCCTTGATCTCAAAATTCTGAAGCTCAAACAATCCTAATTTTTGTTTCACCTTCAATATTCGTCTTACCGCATCATTAAGTCTTTCGGTATCGATCTTACCCTCATTCACAGCCTTGACCATTATTTCACAATACTCTTTGTATTGAGGACTCAAAGGAACCATACTCATGTCCACACCTGCGTTAAAAGCAGATATAAATGCATCTTCTAATGTGGATGAAGTCTTATGCACAGTGTGCAGCATTATGAAATCTTCCCAGTCGGAAACAGCAAAACCTTCGAAGCCAAATTCACCTTTTAATACTTCGGTGAGAAGATGATAATTAACATGGCCGGGCACTCCATTTACAACTCCACTATTGATCATCACAGTTAATGCTCCTGATTCAACTGCTTTTTTGAATGATGGCAAATACAGTTCTCTCATATATTTCTCAGGGATCCAAGCAGGTGTTCTGTCTCTTCCACTGAAAGAAGCACTGTATCCAACGAAATGTTTCATGCACGCAGCCACATGCAGGGAGTCAATGTTGTCAGCATTTTCACCTTGATACCCCTTTATCATAGCACTTCCCATCTCAGCACATAAATAAGGATCTTCCCCGAATGTTTCGAAGTGTCTTGACCATAGTGGCTGTCTTCCAAGATCGAGCACCGGAGAAAAATTCCAAGGAATACCAGAGGCTCTTACCTCATATGCTGTTGCTTCAGCAACTCGTTTTGTTAAATCAGTATTCCATGTCGCCGCTAAACCAATTTCCTGTGGAAATAATGTACTGCCTTTGGCATAATTCATCCCGTGTATTGCGTCAATTCCATATATGACAGGGATCTTAGTTTGACCAGATAAATAGTGCTGATGCACAGATTTATATACTGTACTCCATTCTTCCTGACTTAAGGTATGATAACCAACATTGAGCACAGATCCTACCTTGTATTTCAGCAAGGCCTCTTTTAAATTATTCTCATTCAATTCAATTGGAGAAACAGCTCTATCGTTTTCAAATTTTGTGATCACATCGAGTGTAATCTGACAAGTCTGACCAACTTTTTCCTCTACAGTCATTTTGGAAAGTAAAGCTTCTATTGGGTCAAGCTGTGTATTTTCTTCAACTGTAACTATAATAGGGCTCGTTACACCGCAAGAGAATAAAATGACAGTCAACGATGAGACTAAAAGTTGTACAGCACCTTTCATTTTTTCTATTGAAATACACGTACGTAATCAACATACATGGTCTGAGGAAAAACAGATGTTGCATCGGGACTTCCTGGCCAATTACCACCAACTGCCACGTTAAGAATTAAAAAGAAATTCTCTTGAAACTCGCTTAATTCAGCTGGCGTAATATCTATCTGGCTGTATTGAACATCATCCACTAGCCACTTAATTGAGTTAGCATCCCAAATAATTGAAAATACATGAAATTCATCCGCAAACTTACCAGCGGCCAATGAGAAATCGTTGCCATATTGTGCATGCCCTGCTTGTTCCCAATGTGCTGTTCCATATACCGTCCTATCATTAAATCCATCTCCACCGATTAGTTCAACGATATCTATTTCTCCACAAGACGGCCACCCGGTAGATGTTATATTATCCCCTAACATCCAGATAGCCGGCCAAATACCTTTTGAATAAGGGAGTGCAGCACGAACATCAACCCTTCCATATTTCCATGATTTCAGCCCTTGTGTTTTCAAACGTGTTGAAGTGTACTCCTGTGAATTGAAGGTTTCTGACTTTGCATGAATTTCTAAATATCCGCTGTTCAACGAATAATTTTGATCTGTGTAATATTGTAGTTCATTATTCCCCCAACCGGATGATCCAGTACCAATGTCAAATGTCCAATCTGGCGATAAAGTCGTTCCATTGAACTCATCACTCCATACCAACGTGTATCCTGGATAAGAAGATGAAGAAACATATCCGGAAGAAGGTGCTCCCGAAGGTGTTTGGTCCACAAAAATTACCACATTTTCAGAACTTTCAATAAAGTCTAAATGGGTTGTGTTGGCTCTTACCGTAATTTTGTAAGTACCTGACTGAGCAAATGTATAATTTGCAGTACCTGTCTGTGTCTCTACCCAAACTGTATCCGTAAGATCATAGAATACAATAGTATAGAAGTTTGCATTATCTGCAGAAGCATTGACTGTAACATCGCCACTGGTATGAGAAATATCGACCTGCAGATTAGAGGGATCTACAGGATTAGGAACCACTTCATCTTTTACACATGAAGCCGAGATTAGAAGCATTAATGCCAGAAGGGATAGAAGATTTTTCATTTTAATTATTCGCTTTTTAGTTTCAAATACCACAACAAACCACCTTCATGATGCTTGTACTGCAACTGCATTGTTGTATCTGTCATTTCTAAGATATTGTATGTTCGAACGCCTGTAAAAAACCCTATGAATGCATTATTCGAAATTGAAATTGAATTTTGGGTTCCTTCGGTTAATTGCCATGATTCATTGAGTTGGTCTGTGTAGGGTGCCGTGTAATCAAATAAATTCTGGAACGAACCTAGAAAAGTCGAAGAAAGACTATTATGAATGTACACATCTCCATTGGTAATCATGTCAAATTTGAAGGCGTTCAAATGGAAGACATAACTATCATCATATATTCCGCACCCCGGTTTTTCATTGGGATTTGCTGACCACCATTCAGGAATTGCACCAGCTGCGCTTTCAGGGTCTGGCCCTACACCAATGTGAGCAACTGCTGCGGAATCAACATGCCAAACTTTGAATCCAGGTCCTGATACACCACCGGTTAACATATTGTAAATTGGGTTGTTCAACAATGATAAATCATCCTGATCAATGGTTATCGTCTGCGTAGAACTAACACTACCACCTTGTCCAAAAACAGTTAGCTTTACAATGTACGTCCCTGCATATGGATACTCCCCAACTATATTAGCTCCTTGCTTTTTAATTCCATTGCCAAGATCCCAAAGATATTGCTTGTCTTCACTTGCCGCAGCGAATTCAATAATATTATCACTGGCAGCGGAGACAGCATAAGTGAATTGTGCATCCGCAGAAGTCGGAGCAGATCCCATTATAGGATCCTTTGTGCAAGAGAACAAAGTAAGGGCGACTATAATAAAAATCGAAATTCTCATAACTTAAAAATTAATATCCTGGATTTTGTGACCAAGTGCCTCCAGCCAGGTCGATCTCAACTTGAGGAATTGGAAATAATTCATGTTTGCCTGGCACGAAGCCTGAAATTTTTGTTGACGCTTGTCCAGTTCGTACAAGATCAAAAAATCGATGACCCTCACCCGATAATTCAAATCTTCGTTCATTGTATATAACATTCAATGAATTTACCGGAATCCCCTGTATTCCAGCCCTGCTTCTAATTGAATTGACCAGCTGTTGCGCAGTGGATTGATTACCAAGTTGAAAATTAGCTTCAGCAAGCATTAGAAGCACATCTGCATAGCGAATCACTCTATAGTTAACTGGACTTGTCAGGTCATTATCTGGCAATCCTATTTCTCCCTGACGCTTAATGTACTTGTTATTGTAATATCCGGTATGACCGCCTGCGCCTATCGCATAAGAAATTGATTCAGGATTTGGCTGAGCGGCAATAAAAGCCTCGATATCTAAAACAGAATATCCTCTTCTTGGGTCTGACGAGTTGAATGCGTTATACAGATCTTGAGTTGGGAGATTGTAGCTGTTACCATCCCCATAAACTGGACCATTGTATTGCCTAATACCATGAAATCCAGGAGCTGCATTTCCTTCAAGACATATTAAACATCCATAACTTCCACCTTCCAATCCTGAATATTCAATATCAAAAACTGTCTCAGAATTATTTTCATTCGAAACTGAAAATAATTGTTCATAATCACTGATCAAAGCATAAACACCACTGTTTTTAACTTCGTTCAAGGTATTAGCCGCTTCTGAATATTTTCCCTGATATAAATATGCTTTACCTAAGAGTGCTAAAGCTGCTCCTTTGGAAGCTTTTCCTTTGACTGATGATGTCCATGGTAATACGGATGCTGCATAGATCAGATCATCCTCTATCTGAGCATACACCTCTGAAGCTGGAGATCTTGGAATATTTCTTGCCTCTTCTATTCCTATTCTTTTATCAATGATTAAAGGAACATCTCCAAAGAATTTTACCAGTTCAAAGTAGTAATACGCTCTCAAAAAACGTGCTTCAGCAATCAATTCTCCTTTCCCCGGAAAATCAATTTTATCCTTGTTTTCCATGATGTAATTCACTCGAGTGATTCCAGCATAATTCCAACGAAAAATATTTCGAAGCTCATTATTCACAGCCCCATGTGACATTGCATCGATTTGATGAAGGCCTTGAGAGTCATTTACACTTTCTCCTCCCGCAATAGAGTTGTCGGATGCTATTTCACCAATCCAGAGTGATAAAAATGATCCCTGCAAAAGATCATACGCCCCGACTAATGCACGTTCATAATCTTCCTTCGTCTCAAAGAAGTTTTCCGCATCTTGGGTATAAGGCGGATCAACATTCAGGAATTTTTCACATCCAGAAAAGATGACCCCAAATAATCCGATAGTAACGATAAGTATTCCCTTCTTCATATTAAAATGCAATTTGTAATCCAACCATGTACGACTTTGCCTGCGGGTATAAACCATAATCCACACCTGCTGCCAATACACCTGCTGACCCAATGTCTGGATCAAAACCTTGATATTTCGTTAATGTGAATAGATTATTCGCAGAAACGTACACTCTCAAGTTTTCAGTTTTCATTTTCTTCAATATCTTCTTTGGCAACTTATAGCCCAATTGAATGTTCTTCATTCTTAAGAATGATCCATCCTCCACAAAATAGGACGAAAAGACTGTGTTTCTCGTTGGTTCGGTAGTCACTCTCGGATGCTCATTTGTGCTTCCTGGTCCTGTCCAACGATCTATTATATAACCCAATTGATTCGCATAAGGTTGTTGTCTTTCAAAGTTTCGGATGATCTCCTGACCTATAACAGCATAGAAATTTGCCGATAAGTCGAATGCCTTGTATTTCATATTTAGAGCAAGACCCATTGTGAAATCAGGAATTGGAGAACCTAAATTCGTTTTATCTGAATCGTCGTTAAAATTGATGATCCCATCGCCGTTCTGATCGACAAAACGAATATCTCCAGGTTTTGCCCCTTCCTGATATACGGCAGCATTATCAATCTCTTCCTGAGTTTGGAAAATTCCATCCATTTCATAACCAAAGAAATAGCCGATTTCATATCCCTGCTCGAATCGTGTAGCAATATCACCACCAACCCCGAAGCTTGCTCCCGGAATATAATCTACTCCCTCCGGAACACTCATAACGACGTTATTTACCATGGTATATGTAAAGTTGAACCCTGTTACAAAATCCTTTTTGGTATCAGTTGTGTAGCCTAAGTCGAATTCAAATCCTTTGTTACTTACATCACCAGCATTGATGATCGGTGGATAACCACCGGGGCCGTATGAACCAAGAATTGCTGTAACCTCAGGTTGGAATAAAAGATCGAAAGTATTCTTGATGAAATAATTTGCGGTAAAATCAATGTTCTTTAAAAACGTTAGATCCACACCTACATTGAACTGGCGTGTTGTCTCCCATTTTAAATCCGGGTTAGCTGGTCTTCCAATTGCCACTCCCTGTGTGATGACATCGTCAAATACATAAACTCCTTCGCCATTCAGTAAGGCTCTGTATGCGAAATTTGGAATTTGATCATTCCCTGAAATACCATAGCTCATTCTGATCTTGAACAAGTCGATCCACTTCGGTTTGAAAAAGTCTTCGTCAGACAATAGCCATGCTCCCGAAACAGTAGGGAAAAACCCATATCGACTGTTCTGACCAAATTTACTTGATCCATCCCTTCTCAAAATAGCGGAGAATAAATATTTGTATTTATAAGAGTATTCAGCTCTTAAAAATGCCGACAGTAATCTTTCGGTGAATTCCCATGAACCTGTGTTGTTCAGGTACCCACCATCGGCAGTATTTGCAGAAATATCAGCATACTCTATTGAGTTGTTCGGAATATTAAATGCTGTCCCGTTAAGAGATTCTCCTCTCCTCTGGAATATACTAATACCTCCTGTACCCTTCACACGATGAACAGAATCAAAAATCTTATCATAATTCAAATAACTCTCATAGGTGAGGTCTGTGAAAGATGATCTTTCTTCATACACAGCCGCACCCCTTTCAATAAACACATCTTCAGCAATCTCTACTAATGGAGACTCAAGATTAGCATTCAATGCAGTGTTTGCATACTTACCATCCCCATACCATACCAATGGAGAAAACACTTTCGTGTTCACCTGAGCATAATTATAGTTGAATCTATTCGTAAAAGTTAAATGATCGTTGAAGGTATAAACGAGCTCTTCCTTACCTACAAATTTATTCGCAATGCTCCCATTGTATTGATTGTTGATTTGAGCAATTGGATTAATGATGTCACTAACTTCTTCAAGGTAAGAATAATTACCGTCCGGTGTGTGAACGGGTTCATCTGGGAATGCATTAATGGTATTGTATAAAACTGATCCAATTCCATTCTCCGGTAACGTACTGCGAAAATCATTTGAGTAAAGGAATACAGAATTGAAATCCATTTTCTTCGAAAGTTCAGTCTGGAAGTTCAATCGAGCATTGTAACGAGAGAAATTAGCTTTCTCTCCACCAACTATTCCTGTCTGATCAAAATAACCTAAACCAAGAGAATATTTGGTGGTATTTGTTCCACCAGTCAAACTAATATTATGACTTTGTACAGGAGTTCTTTGAAAAACTGAATCCTGCCAATTTGTTCCCTCTCCTAATTCAGTATTAACATATGGCATAGGCTGACCACCCAATCCAAACATTTCATTCTTTATTACTGCATATTCTCTTGCGTTTAACAAGTCCAGTCTTTTAGCGGTCGTCTGAATTCCGTAATACCCGTTGTATTCTACTCTTGGTTTGGCATTGATCCTTCCTTGTTTTGTTTCTACAATGATGACCCCGTTTGCAGCACGAACTCCATAGATTCCAGCTGTCGCGTCTTTCAGTACATTGATCGATTTAATATCCGCAGGATTCAATGCGTTCAATCCTTCTGAATCATATACGACACCATCAACCAGAATCAACGGATCATTATCACCAAACGTAGAGAACCCTCTTATTCGAATGTTTGCGCTTCCTCCAGGAGAACCTGAATTGGTACTGATCGTAACCCCGGATACTTGTCCTTGAAGTGTCTGATCCATTCTGGAGACGTTCATTTTTTCAACATCATCGCCCTGCACTTTAGAAGTTGCACCGGTAAATTCTTTGCTTTTCGCTTCACCATATCCAACAACAACTACCTCTTCAAGATCCTGTGCCTCCGAAATCAAAACGACATCCAACTTTGTATTTGAACCTATAAGGCTTTCATACCTTTGGTAACCGATGAAATAGAAAGAGATTGTATCTGTTTCTGATACTCCCTCAAGCACATACTTTCCATCAAAATCGGTTTTTGTACCCTTGTTCTTGCTTTTTACGCTAACTGTAACAAATGGCATTGCTTCACCTTTTTCATTGGTGACAGTACCACTAACATTGATTTGTGACTGAACAGTGAATGAACATACCAGTACAAAATAGATCAGTATTTGTCTCATACTTTTAAGTTGTAGGAACGAATATAATTAATTATTTTACTATTTACAATAAGTCAATTAAATCAAACTTTTTCCATGCACATATTGAATCAAATCCAGCAACTTGTTTGAATAACCTGCTTCATTGTCATACCACGAAACAATTTTGACAAAATCATCCCCTAACATCATACCGGCATTCGCATCAAAAATGGAAATCCTTTTATCTCCGATGAAGTCTGATGAAACAACAGGTTCTTCAGTATAACCTAAAACGCCCGATAATTTTTTTTCAGATGCTTCTTTCATGGATTTCTTGATTTCATCATACGTCGTTGGTTTTTTTAAATTAACTGTAAAGTCGATCAATGAAACATTCGATACAGGAACTCGAAAGGAAGTTCCTGTGAGACAACCGTTCAATTCTGGTATAATTTTACCAATTGCAGCAGCCGCTCCGGTAGTGGATGGAATAATATTTTGAAACGCACCCCTTCCTCCTCTCCAATCTTTATTTGACGGACTATCAATTGGTTTTTGAGTTGCGGTAACAGCATGCACAGTTGACATTAAGCCAGACTTTATCCCAAAATTCTCATTTAAAACAAAAGCTATGGGTGCTAAACAATTCGTCGTGCAGGATGCATTTGAAATAATGTTTATTTCACCACTATAATTGTGATGGTTAACACCCATTACATACAAAGGTGTATCGTCTTTAGGGGGGGCTGACATAATAACTTTTCGAGCACCAGCGATCAAATGCTCATTTGCTTTTTCTGACGTAAGATTTACACCTGTAGATTCAACAACATAATTTACTCCTACTTCTCCCCAACCAATTTCTCTGGCTTCCCTTTTGTTGGTAATCCTAATCCTATTACCATTGTAAAACAAATCCCCATTGACACTCTCTATTACTCCTTCAAGCAAACCATGAGTTGAGTCATATTTGAGCATGTATGCTAAATAATCAGCATCATATAAATCATTTATCGCGCAAATTTCAATTTTTGGGTTATTCACGGCAGCGCGAAAAACCATTCGGCCAATTCGACCAAATCCGTTTATACCTATTCTTACTTTTTCCATTAATTATTTTATTACCCAACTGCCTCCAACCGAAATGACATTATCCAAGGAAAGGTATTCTTGATGATTACTTTCATTTATTCCTCCTGTAGGACAAAATTTAACTTCATTAAAAACTGACCCATACGATTTTAAGGCTTCAATACCTCCATATAGATTAGCAGGGAAAAACTTGAAATACCTCCAACCGATCTCCATACCACGAATTATTTCACTTGGAGTTGCGACTCCCGGAATAAATGGGATTCCGCTATGTTCAAGATTTTGAACCATTGTAGATGTCAAACCCGGACTTACCATGAAGGCCACCCCCATATCTACGCATTTATTGATCTGTTGAACTGAAATTACCGTTCCAACACCGACATCCATGCTTTTGCCATACCTCTTTTTAAATTCAGCGATTGCTTCCCAGGCATAAGGAGTTCTAAGTGTAATTTCAATACAAGTGATGCCCTTGGCACTGAGGGCAGAATAGACTTTATCTATTTCACTTTCCTCATGGATCGAAACAACCGGAATGATCGGATTGCGTTCAAGAATATCAAGTATATTATTCTGCATAATTTTTAAAATAGACTCGCCCCACTTTCGCTACTGCTAATCAGGGTTCTTAGTTTTGTAAACAATTCTCTACCATGACTTTCATGGACATAAGGTACAATTCGAGTCGCTCTATTATCGAACCCTTTCTCTAAACACTCAACCACTCCATTTTCAGCATCCAATCGGATAAGATCACCTGTTTGAATTTTTGAAATGTTTCCACCCTCTGAAGCTTCCGGATATAAATGAATGGCCGAAGGAACTTTTCCAGAAGCACCAGACATTCGGCCATCCGTAACAAGTCCAACTTTATACCCTCTTTTCATTAGAATTGTCAGAGAAGGCGTCAATTTATGCAGCTCCGGCATACCTTTGTGCTTTGGACCCTGAAAAGGGATCACCGCAATAAAATCCTTATTTAACTCATCATTTTTAAATGCCTTAATAAGGTCATCCTGATCATCAAAGACAATTGCCTCTGCTTCTACAATAAGATTTTCGGGATCCACGGCTGATGTCTTTATTACTGAAGTACCAATGTTTCCTTTAAGAACTTTTATTCCTCCAGTAGGAGAAAACGGATTCTTCAAAGAACGCAGAATACTCTCATTCAAAGATTGTTCAGACCCATTTACAAATTCCAGTTCACCGTTAATTATTTTCGGTTCCTTGGTGTAAGAGTTTAACCCTTTTCCTTTCACTGTCATTACGTCCTCATGTAACAATCCACTTTCCAATAATGTTCTTATCAGGTATCCCATTCCTCCTGAAGCATGAAAGTGATTTACATCTGCTGCACCATTTGGATAGATTCTACAGAGTAATGGCACTATCTCCGACAACTCTGAAAAATCATCCCAGTCGATAATAATTCCGGCCGCTTTAGCGATAGCGGGTATATGCAATGTATGATTCGTTGAACCACCCGTAGCGAGTAATCCAATAATACCATTTACAATCGTTTTTTCATTGACTAGAAATCCAATTGTATGTTCTAAACTTTTCTGATTGATGTTATTGACAAGTGTACTTACCGCTTCCTTATTCAAGGCATTTCTCAAATCGGTTCCAGGATTTACAAAACTACTTCCAGGCAATTGTAAACCCATGATCTCCATGAGCATTTGATTGGAGTTGGCAGTTCCATAAAAAGTACAAGTTCCAGGAGAATGGTATGAATCAGATTCTCCTTTTAACAACTCTTCTCTTCCTATCTTCCCTTCAGCGAACAACTGTCTGATCCTCGCTTTTTCTTCATTTGGTATTCCGCTTTCCATAGGCCCTCCCGGAACAAAAATTCCTGGCAAATGGCCAAAACTTAAATTACCAATCATTAAACCCGGAACAATTTTGTCACAAATCCCCAGGTTCATTGAACCATCAAACATATCATGGGACAACGCAATAGCAGTCGAGAATGCAATCACATCTCTACTCAACAGAGAAAGGTCCATTCCTTCTTTTCCCTGAGTGACTCCATCACACATTGCAGGAGTCGCTCCTGCCACCTGCAAAGTAGCATTGCATTCATTGGCAAATTTCCTTAATAGTTTAGGATAATCCTCGTAGGTTTTATGAGCGGATAGCATATCATTGTATGCAGTAACTAATCCGATATTTGGAAGCTTACCTTCAGCGATTGTATTTTTATCCTTTTCACCACATCCCGCAAAACCATGCGCCAGATTGCCACAAGACAATTCTGATCTGTATGAAAGAGGTTTGAAATTACTCTCTATTTTTTTTAAATAGTTATTCCTTTCTTTCTCTGACCTTGATCGGATCCTATCTGTTATCTCTTCAATTTTTCTATTTATCTGCATAAAAAATATGTATATCAGGTCTTTGTTTCAATATGTCATGGATCGGAAGGTCCCTTTCATTGTCCAACAAAACTTTCTTCTTATCCTTTCCGGTAATGATCAAATAAATAAACTTTGAATCACATATTAATTCTTTGCTACATGTAATCCTCCTTGTTGGCGAGATAGGTGCATTCGTATTGTATACTTCCTTGTCATTTGATCTTCTCGGGAGCTCAGAATTTTCATCCCCGGGAAAAATGGAAGCCGTATGGCCGTCAGTACCCATTCCCAGAATTGATAAATCAGTGCGTTGTTTAAAAGGAACATATGCCTCGTTTACCAATTCAAGATTTTTCTGATAACTATCCAAACGATATATCATCCCTTTGATGTCAGACTCAATTCCCAGACACTCTTTTATCATTTTTTCGTTACTGTTTCCATCATTGGTCTCAACAAATCTTTCATCGATCAGTCCATATTGGAGATTTGGATTACCCTTGAATGATTCTTTACCAAGTCTCAAATACAATGGTTTAGGTGTACTACCTCCAGATAGAAGAACATTGCATTTTTTGTTCTCCCTTAACGCATGTTTTATTTCCCTGGAAATCATATCTCCCAGAATGTCAAACATCAAGTCTGCATTGTCAAACTCATTTATTTTTATTTCGTCTGCCATTGCACTCCTTTTTCCAATATTTTATCTCCTGGTCCCCATGTTCCTGATTCGTATAAATCAATAGGTACATTGTCAATCCAGTTTTTTGTAATAGACTCTATCCAGATCCATGCGGCTTCAAGTTCGTCATTTCTCATGAACAAAGTCTGGTTTCCTCGCAGTACGTCAATGATCAAACGCTCATATGCATCCGGCATACGTTCTTCAAAAGAATCTACAAAATCAAGTTTCAATGAAATCGGTTTGAATCGGTATCCTCCTGGTCCGGGAACTTTACTTAATTGAACCAATTCGATCCTCTCTTCAGGTTGCAACCTAATGATGAGCTTGTTCTGCAGTGCGTGCTGAGATTCAGGGAATATATTGTGAGCAATCTCCTTAAAATTGATCACAATATCTGAATACCGTTTTTTCATTCGCTTACCTGTTCTTAGGTAAATCGGCGTATTTTTCCATCTCCAATTGTCGATGTAGGTTCTTATTGCAACAAATGTTTCTGTATCGGAGGAGTACTGATCAATATCTTCCAAATAAGAATTCACTCTTTGTTCGCCAATTTTCCCTCTTGTATATTGTCCTTTTACAATCTGTTGCTGAATGGTGTCTTTATCGAATTTTCTAAGGGATTGTAGAACCTTCAATTTTTCATTTCGAACTGAATTAGCATCCAGGCTCGCTGGAGGCTCCATGGCTACCAGACATAATAATTGAAGGAGGTGATTCTGCACCATATCCAATAAAGCTCCTGTTTTGTCATAATAACCTGCACGATTTTCAACGCCTAAACTTTCTGAAACGGTAATCTGGATGTTATCAATATTATCTCCGTTCCATGATTTTTCGAACAAATGATTTGCAAAACGCAATACCATCAAATTCTGCACAGTTTCCTTCCCCAGATAATGATCTATTCGAAAGATCTGACTTTCTTTGAAGCTTTGGCCTATTACATTTGAAATTTTCCTGCTTGAATTGAGGTCATGTCCCAAAGGTTTTTCAATGACCACCTTACTTTTTTTATGGATAAGGTCGGTTTCTTTTAGCGCAGCACAAATCTCTCCATAAGCGGAGGATGGCACCGAAAAATAAAAGACTCTCTGCCAATCTGGATTAATTTCCAATAAATCTTTTAACGGACTGTATGCCTGAACTGAATTGACAGGTAAACAAATTACCTTAAGTCGATCAATGAAACTCGCCATGTTTTCGGAAGAAATGGCATCCGTCGGAAGAAATTTTTTCAATTCATTTATAATTTCTTCATTATGTTTTTTTCGAACAATAACAACGATCTCAAAGTTCATTGTGAGCTGATCATCCATATATCTCTGGAAAAGTGCAGGGATGATCTTTCTCTTGGATAAATCTCCATCACCACCGAAAATAACTATATAAAATGGATGTATCATTTCGCTTAATTTTGAGTAATAACAAATATAATTACTTATTGTTTATTTTACAATAAGTAAATTTTAAGATTTCGCAAACACCAATTAGTTTTTACCTTCGATTCGATCACTATAAAAGTGAGAAACAATCCACAACCTGGTTCGAAAACACAATTTCAGTTCAGACAAAAAACTCATTATTCCGAGCTATTATCTTCTCATTGATCTAGTAATAAATCCTCTAATAAGGTAATACAGTGGTAGCCCTGAAATAAACAGGATCGCTCCCCACATAAACGCGGAGGGATTAGATAGGAACACCGCGTAATTCACCCCCGCATACACTGCAATATACAGTATAGGTATCCATGGATAACCTTTAAGCTTGAAGATCTCAAGGTGCTCACCTTCCTTTCTTTTTCTCAGTATAAAAATGGCTGAGGCGGCTGTTATTAAACTAATGCTATCAAAAAACATCACGTATTCAAGAATCTTTTGAAATGAGCTCACAAAAAAGAGCGTCAGAAAAATAAATCCGCAGAATACAATTACTCCATATGTCTGAACATTCGTCTTTTCATTGACTTTTAGAAATAACGGAGGTAAAACCTTGTCTTCAGCCATCGCATAATACACCCTGGGATTACTCATTATAGAAACATTCACATAGGTCATTACTGCGAAAAACATAACAATTGAAATGATCATTCCAGACCAATCGCCAAAAATTACTTTCGCAGTATCTGCAGCCAGTGTTTTTGTATTTGCGAGCCCTTCCAAACCAAGCACTTTATAATAACTGTAATTCACACTTAGATACAAGATTAGTATTACGATCATTGCATAGAAGATCGATCTTGGAAGTACCCTCGAAGGATTATCAATATCGCCTCCAAAGTTCATGGTTTGCTGATACCCTCCAAATGTGAAAAAGACAGGGACAAAACACATGATGAAAGACTTCCAAGAAGGAGTAGCATGTGTAACAGATTCAATATGTGTTTCAGAGATCCATTCTTTGGAAATGAAAAAAACTGCTGAAATAAGGATCAACAACAAAAGAATTTTAAGGATCATAAGTGTGTTAAGCACGGCTACACTCACTCGTATTCCCAGTAAGTTTACCCCCAGCAAACCGAGCGTTGTAACTATCGCGATCAATTGAGTGGAAGTCGCAACACTTTCTGGAAAGAAAACCGAGGCAAGGTAGGTAGATCCCATTATTGCCACCGCTGCAGTTGACGCTGCATTTGAAATAACAGTGATCCAATTCACCATGAAAGCAAATGCGGGAGAATAACATACTGAAAAGATCTTGTAAAACCCTCCTGTCATTGGCTTCCTGGAACCAATTTCCGCAAAGGTCAAAGCTCCTACAAAACTAATTAGTGAGCCTGCCAACCATGCAAGAAAAAATATCTCAATTGATCCGGCTTTTTCAGCCACCTCTGAAGGAGTTCGAAATATACCCATACCGATCACCAGACTGATGACGATGATCGTAAGATCAAACGGACGAATCCTTTTCTTCATGGAAGAATTTACAACTTTCAGTTAAGGATAATGAGTTAAAAAGTCGGTCATAAATCGACAATTTCTTATTTATCGCAGAAGATTAACATGCCCTACAGCTTGCTTTCTCTCATCCCATCTTGTAACCTTGAATTCGATCTTCCAAGTATATGTGCCATCCTGACACATTTCGATTTCTCCATTGGATCCATACGTTCCATCCCATCCGACTGTTGCATCATGTGATTCGAAGATCAATTCACCCCATCTGTTAAAAATGTATAATGAATAATCATACGGATCAAATCCTGATGTGAACACTGGCTGGAAAATAGGGTTGAAGCTATCATCATCCGGTGTAAACGTGTTTGGCACATAATAGATCAATTCTTCATATACCTGAATCGTAGTATTTGCAGTATCTGCACAACCAAAAGGTGAATATGCGATCAATGTCACATTGTAATATCCTTCATCTTGCGGGAATACGATCAATGGATTTTCTTCAGTCGAAGCAACATCATCAAAACCAAAAGTCCAGTTATATACATTCGCACCTGTCGTCATATTCTCGAAGAAAACTTCAGTGTTCAACGTAGAAACTTGAGTTTCACTTGGATTGAACGATGCATTTGGATAATCTTCAACACAGATCAAGTTATTTGCTGTGAATGAAGACGTACATCCATCCGTATTTGTTGTGGTCAAGGTAACATCGTAACATCCACCTTGATTAAACGTAACCGGAACTGCTCCACAACCTGATACCGTTGTACCATTACTAATCGTCCAAACACAGTTTTGTGAGTTCGGTGTACTGTTGGTAAGTGTAACTGTCTGTGGTACACATCCCATTGTGATATCAGGCATGAATGATACAATTGGAAGTGGATTCACTGTTACATCTAATTGGTCAGAGTTTGTACATCCAGCCGTTGAAGTACCTGTAACTGAATATGTAGACGTTCCAACTGCCGGAATAAATCCTACTCCCTGAGATACTCCTCCTGTCCAAGTGTATGAGTTGGCTCCTGAAGCAGTGAGGATAACTGTCTGTCCTTCACAAACCACCACACTATTCCCTGCAAACACGTTTGGAAGTGGGTTAACCGTTACGTTCACCGCGTCTGTGTTCACACATCCATTCAGATCTGTTCCTGTCACTGTATAAGTTGTAGTTCCAACTGCTGGTGTAAATGTTAATCCGTTAGTTACTCCACCCGTCCAGCTAAAGTTCTGAGCACCTGTTGCTGTTAATGTAACCTGCTCTCCTTCACAAACACTAACATCGAGTCCTGCGTTCACTGCTGGAAGTGGGTTCACCGTTACAACTGCTTGATCCGTATTGACACATCCGTTTGCATCAGTTCCTGTCACAGTATAAGTTATTGAACCAGCAGCAGGAGTAAATGCTTGCCCATTCGCAATACCGCCTGACCAGCTGTATGTAGCTGCTCCCGATCCTGATAAAGTAACTACAGTGCCTAGACAAACCGTCTGATCAGGACCTGCATTCACCACCGGAAGCGGATTAACCGACACTACTACCTGATCTGTATTCGTACAGCCAGCTGCAGAAGTACCAGTTACAGTATAAGTGGCCGTACTTGTTGGCGTAAATGGAATTCCTTGAGTAACACCATTGTTCCATGTATAGGTTGTTCCTCCTGACGCCGTTAGTGTAACGCTCGTACCAATACAAACCGTTTGATCTGGTCCAGCATTAACGTTTGGAAGAGGATTTACTGTTACCACTACCTGATCGGTATTGATACATCCATTTGCATTCGTTCCTGTAACAGTATACGTTGTTGTAACAATCGGAGCGAATGCAACACCATTCGTAACACCGTTATTCCAGGTGTATGTTGTTGCTCCCGACCCAGATAATGCCGTTGAAGCTCCAATACAGATCGCCTGATCAACTCCCGCATTCACGTTTGGAAGTGGATTTACAGTCACTGTTACCTGATCAGTATTCGTACAACCTGCTGCACTAGTTCCTGTTACAGTATATGTCGTAGTTACTGCAGGTGTAAAGGCTACACCATTTTGAATACCTCCAGACCATGAGTAAGTTGCTGCACCAGATCCTGTAAGTGTCACAGATTGTCCAACACAAACAGCTACATCCGGACCAGCATTCACCGTTGGAAGTGGATTCACAGTTACCAGTACCTGGTCTGTGTTAACACATCCGTTAGCATTCGTTCCTGTAACTGTATACGTTGTTGTTGAAGCAGGAGCAAAAGCTACTCCGTTCGTTACACCGTTGTTCCATGTATAGTTCACAGCACCAGCTCCTGAAAGAGTCACTGAAGCACCGACACAGATCGTTTGATCAGTACCTGCGTTAACGTTTGGAAGCGGATTAACTGTAACCAGCACCTGATCAGTATTTGTACAGCCATTAGCATTAGTTCCTGTAACAGTGTATGTTGTTGTCGCAGCAGGAGTAAAAGCAACTCCGTTGCTCACACCATTGTTCCATGTATATGTTATTGCTCCTGAGCCAGAAAGAGTGGCAGAAGCGCCAATACAAACCGACACATCCGGACCAGCATTCACTGAAGGAAGAGGATTCACAGTTACAATTACCTGGTCAGTATTGATACAACCTCCTCCATCAGTACCTGTTACAGTATAAGTAGTGGTTCCAACTGCTGGAGTGAATGCTACTGCATTGGTTACTCCATTATTCCACGTATAAGAAGAGGCTCCAGTACCTGATAACGTAATAGTACTTCCCTGGCAAACTGTGATATCAGCACCAGCACTAACGTTTGGTAATCCCGCAACGGTTACCACAACCTGGTCTGCATTAATACATCCGTTTGCGTCTGTTCCTGTTGCAGTATAAGTTGCTGTTGAAGCCGGTGAGAATGCTACTCCATTGGTAACTCCATTATTCCACGAATAGTTCACCGCACCAGAAGCTGTTAAAGTAACACTTCCTCCGACGCAAGTTGTTAGATCAATTCCAGCATTCACATTCGGAAGCGGGTTCACCGTTACTACAACCTGATCGGTATTTGTACAACCATTGGCATTAGTTCCTGTAACTGTGTAGGTTGTAGTAGCTGCAGGTGTAAATGCAACTCCGTTGCTTACTCCATTGTTCCATGTATATGTGGAAGCTCCAGACCCTGAAAGAGTTGCTGATGCTCCGATACAAAGTGCTTGGTCAACACCCGCATTTACTGTCGGTAAAGGGTTAACTGTTACCACAACTTGATCTGTGTTAATACACCCGTTCACATCAGTTCCTGTCACAGTATATGTTGTTGATCCAACTGGCTGAGTGAAAGGTGTTCCCTGAGTGATGCCATTGTTCCAGACATACGTTGAAGCACCTGTTGCAGTTAACGTAACTGATGTTGGTGTACACACAGTCTGATCTAATCCAGCGTTCACACCTGGAAGTGGATTCACAACCAAGGTTACGTTGGCAATACTATCACACCCTGACACAGAAGTAAAGCTCTGTGAGTATGTACCCGCAACAGATTGAGATACTCCATGAATTACAACCGACTGACCCTGACAAATTGTTTCTGTAAAGTTAGCCGTAATCACACTGTTCTCTGTAACAGTAAATGTTGAAGATGTAGCCTGGCATCCAAATGCATTAGTAACCGTTACCGAAATTGGGTTATTTGCAGTGGTTACGTTCACTGTAGCACTTGTCGCCCCAGTAGACCAGGTGAATCCAGCATATGCAACTGATGTTGACAACGTTGCTGTATTTCCAGAACAATATTCCGTAGGTCCTTGAATAACTGGAACTGGATTAGGGTTCACAGTAACTATCACCTGATCTGTAGCTGTACATCCAGCCGCAGTGGTTCCAGTTACGTTATAAGTGATAGATCCTACAAAAGGTGTAAATGGAACTCCATTTGTTACACCGTTATCCCATGTATAAGTTGTCGCACCAGTTGCCGTCAAAGTCACTGATGTACCATTACATACGGTTTGATCCGCTCCTGCATTTACCACTGGAAGTGGATTCACAGTAATAGTTACCTGATCCGTCATCGTACAACCCGATGTTGTACCAGTCACAGTATAGGTAGTAGAAGAGGCAGGCGTAAATGCCACCCCTTGATTCACCCCATTATTCCATGAATAAGTCGTTGCTCCCGTTGCCGTTAGTGTTACTGATGTCCCGGCACATATCGTTTGATCTGCTCCTGCATTTGTTATAGGCATTGGGTTCACTGTTACGGTTACCTGGTCCGTACCAGTACATCCTGCAGCAGTTGTTCCTGTAACCGTATAAACTACAGATCCTACTGAAGGAGTGAAAGCAACTCCTTGAGTTACGCCATTATCCCAAGTATACGTGGATGCCCCAGTTCCTGTCAAAGTAACTGACGTTCCAAAACAAACTGTCTGATCCGCTCCAGCGTTGACCGTTGGAAGTGGATTTACCGTAACTGTAATTGCGTCTGTTCCTGTGCATCCGTTTCCATCTGTACCTGTAACCGTGTAAGTAGTTGTTCCGGTTGGGGATACTGTAAAGTTATTCCCTGTTCCTAAACCATTGTTCCAGTTGTATGTAACCCCACCGGTCGCGGTTAAAGTCGTCGATTGTCCATTACAGATTGAAACATCTGGCCCAGCGTTGATCGGTGCGTTTGTTAATACAGACACAGTAATTTGATCCGTGTTGATACAGCCATTAGCGTCTGTACCCGTTACTGTATATGTGGTTGTTGAAGCAGGAACAAAAGGCACGCCGTTATTCACGCCATTATTCCAAGAATATGCAACTCCACCTGTTCCGGTCAATGTTACAGATCCCCCTGTACATACTGATACATCAGGGCCTGCACTTATTGCTGGTAACGGATTAACCGTCACAACAACTTGATCTGTGTTGGTACAACCCGCAGCACTTGTTCCAGTTACTGTAAAAGTAGTTGTCGCTGCAGGAGTAAAGGCAACACCTTGTGTAACTCCATTATTCCATGAATACGTCGATGCCCCAGATGCGGCTAACGTTGCTGATGCTCCTATACAAATTGCTTGGTCAGCTCCTGCATTTACCGTTGGAAGTGGATTCACAGTTACTACAACTTGATCTGTATTAGTACATCCATTACCATCCGTTCCGGTAACTGTATAAGTAGTCGTTGCTGCCGGAGTAAAAGCTACACCTTGTGTAACCCCATTGTTCCATGTGTAAGTTGATGCTCCCGTTGCTGTTAATGTAACTGCGGTTCCAGAACAAACTGTCTGGTCTAAGCCTGCATTCACCATAGGAAGTGGATTTACTGTAACAAGCACCTGATCTGTGTTGGTACATCCTGCCGCACTTGTTCCTGTAACAGTATATGTCGTTGTTGCAGCAGGAGCAAATGCTACTCCCTGATTGACACCATTGTTCCAAGAATACGTCGATGCTCCCGATGCTGTCAACGTTACTGAAGCTCCAATACATATCGTTTGATCTACTCCGGCATTTACCGTCGGAAGTGGATTTATCGTTACAACCACTTGATCTGTAGATGTACAACCTGCGGCAGTGGTTCCTGTAACAGTATATGTTGTTGTAGCTGCTGGAGTAAAGGCTACACCCTGTGTAACTCCATTATTCCAAGAATACGTAGATGCTCCAGATGCTGTCAATGTTACTGAAGTACCTGTACAAACAATTTGGTCCACACCTGCATTCACGATTGGCAGAGGATTCACTGTTACTACAACCTGGTCTGATCCAATACAACCGTTTCCATCTGTTCCAGTCAACGTATATGTTGTGGTAGTAGCTGGGGTAACTGTTATTGCCGCTGTCGTCTGACCTCCTGGCGCCCATGAATAGGTGTTTCCTCCCGTTCCTGTCAATGTCGTTGAAGCACCGGCACAAATAGACACATCCGGACCAGCATTGATTGGTGCGTTACCTGAAACTGTCACTGTAACAGCATCTGATGCAGTACATCCAAGACTTGTTCCAGTCACAGTATAGGTAGTATTCGATGCTGGAGATACCGTAATTGAAGCAGTAGTTTGACCACCCGGAGACCAAGAATAAGTTGTAGCTCCCGAAGCCGTTAATGTGGTTGATCCTCCCGAACAAATTGAAACATCCGGTCCTGCACTAACAACTGGAATCGGATTAACAGTAACTAATACCTGGTCGGTATTCGTACAACCAGCAGCACTCGTTCCAGTAGCAGTATAGGTTGTTGTTGTACTCGGTGTAAATGCAACTCCCTGTGTTACACCATTATTCCACGTATATGTTGACCCACCACTTGCCGTAAGTGTTACATTTGTTCCTTGACAAACCGTCTGGTCAACACCCGCGTTTATGATCGGTAGTGGATTAACTGTCACAGTAACTGTTGCCGAATTGGTACAACCTGCGGTTGTTCCTGTTACAGTATAGGTTGTAGTAGATGTCGGTGAAGCCGTAACCGTGGCACCAGTTGTTGGTGATAGCCCTGTTGTTGGTGACCAGGAATAAGTCGTCGCACCCGAAGCTGTCAGGTTTGTTGAAGCACCACTACAAATAGCGGCATTCGGACTGACTGTGACGGTTGGAGGTGGAACAACTGTTACCGTTACCTGATCGGTAGTTACACATCCTGAAGCACTCGTACCTGTTACGGTATAAGTAGTTGTTGATGCTGGCGACACAATTTTAGGGTTTCCAGCACCAAGACCATTACTCCATGAGTATGTCGAAGCACCAGAAGCTGTCAATGTAGTTGATTGACCAACACAAATAGTTACATCTGGACCAGCGTTCACAGGAGTATTCGGATTCACAGTGATACATTGCACCTGAGAATAAGTACAACCAAAATTGTCAGTTACCGAGTATGTATAACACTGAGATCCTGTTGATGTTGGTGTAACAGTTGCAGTTGTTGCACCTGTAGAAGTTAATCCTGGAGTAGCGGTCCATCCTTGACTAGCAATGGTTGGTGTAAAGCTACCTGTTGCAGGTGGTACGTTAAAGTTAATGTCCCAGTTAAAGATATACCCGTTATCAGATGCCAGGTTATCTGTTACCTGAATCGCCCATGCCCCATTCAAAGGGCAGCCAATAAGGTTAGTAAAAGGTTGGGTTGGCATGTAATTTCCTGGAACTATTGAGTTTCCAGCTGTTGGCCCTGGAGCTGCTTGAGTAGCTCCTGCGGTTAATAATGTACCTGCTGAAGGCGTAAAACAATAGGTCGAACCTACACCTGGTCCCCATGTGGCATCATTAACTCCATCATACGGCCCACCAAGGAATGTTCCATTCCCCCCATTTGCATAGGATTTCAGGATCATTGACTGTCCATTAGGACAAATGATCGTAATCTGTAAATCCCCCAAATAGGAGTGCTCCATGTTTAAACAAATATTTTGAATATTAGCTACAGAGGTCACTGTTTGTGTGGCATTATAACAATTTACATTGATCGCTGTCGAATAAGATACTCCTGATCCGTCGGGAAGGAATGTCGTACCCGAAACTGGTGGAGTACAGTTTGGTACAAAAGGAGTCATCGCAACAGTTGAGGACAAGTTGGCCGATTGTCCTAAACAGATAGAGGTTGGGGAAGCGGAGGGAGTTATTGTAGGCGTAGTAGAAACCTGAACTGTTGTTGTAGCTGAATTAGTGTTAGGACAACCCCCTTCAGTTCCATTCAAAGAAACTTGGTAACTCCCCGCATTCGGGAAAGTGGCTGTTGGGTTTTGCTGAGTAGAAGTGGCACCGTTACCAAAATTCCAGGCATAGGTATCAGCTCCACCAGGACCACCCGTAATTGATCCACTGAAATTAACAGTTCCTCCCTGACAAATTCTAATAATACCACCAGAAGCAGCAGGAGTAGTGCTTGTAATTGTAGCAATTGGAGCCACACATGGTGTTGAGCATGAAATAGTTGCAGCCCAACCCGCATTATTTATACTCCCATCCGAGTCAAATACAAAAGTAATACAACCCGAAGCGTTCGTTGGAGAAGCTGTAACCAGTCCTGGACTTGTAGTACCAGTGTATGTCCCTAAGGTAGGAGCCGCTGTTGAATTTCCATCATAAACCGTCAAGAAGTCAAATGCATTTTCAAGGTTGAATGAAGTAAAGTTCAAAACCATATCTGCACCTGGAGTCGATGGGCAAAATGTAACAGTATACAATTGATTTACAGCATATGTACCTCCATTACCTCCAGAATCATAAAACGTTCCTGAACAGGTGTTAATGGTCGTAGAAGTACTTGGAGTGTAATTCTGCGCCAAAGATGTTGAGGCACAAAACATTGTTGCTATTGCAACTTTGGAAATATTTTTAAAAATAGGTCTCATGGTAGTTCGGATCATTTTGAAAGAATTGCCTCTTGTGGTATGATATAAATGATCTTGTTCACACCTTTTAACTTGTATACCTGAGCTTCATTCGTTGAGAAGTAACGATATTTAAGCGGGTTGAAATTTGGAGATTCAACTTCTTGGATAAATTGCTCTACCGTAATGTAGCTTTCAGTCTTGCTTGTCAACGGAATGAATTCAATTGGCTCCTGCTCCTGCTCATACTTCCCTTCACTGACCGAACGAACAAAAAATCCATGATCAACATATTTATCCATAAGGATTAACAAGTCGGGATTATCTGATCTCCTCTGATCATACCATTCCTGTCCATAAACCTCGATTATTTTTCCGGCATTTTCCAACTCCTGAGAGTAACTGAAGCCAGCCAATCCAAATGCTAAGAGTAGCGTTAGTATAGTAGTTTTCATTTTCAGTATTGATGATTTTTTAGCGCATCACGAAATTATGACGTAGCAATCACTCATCCGTTGCCTCAAATTTACCTAAAAATCGGGTTATTTCAAATAATTTCAATGCCATCAAAAGATAATGTGTTTGAAAAAAAAATCCCTATTCAATTTTGAACAGGGATCAAATTATCATTACAAAAAGATCAAACTTTCATACCTCTAACGATTCTATCTTTTCGTTTCGTTTTCTGAAGCTTCTTTAATACAACCATCAAATATGTATTTCCTGAAGCTGATGAAACTGTATACTCGTCGTTCCCATAGTCGATCTTACCATTTTTCTGACTTGACCAATCTGCAACAAGATAAAACTTACTTCCTTGTTGATTTGGGCGGGCTGCAAAAGTCAATGTCTTATTCACTCCCGTTTCAAATCGTATGATCAGCTCTGCATTCTCTCCTAAACCATCATAGATACACTTCGTATTTATCGGAATAATGATCCTGTTCTCTTCTTTACTCGAATTGGTAACCAACGCTCCCGATTCAGAAGTCCCCTGATTACCCGATGCTTTACTCTTTTCCATGATTACGGTCGCAGAGGTATAGAACTGAACTTTCTTTAATTTCGACGGATCATCCAAACCAAACTCTTCTTGAATATCTACGGTGTATGGAACTTTGATACCGCATGAAAACAACATGGTTGTCAAAACTACTAGTGGAAATAACCTTTTCATGACTAATTTTTTTTTTGCAAAGATATGATTTGACGCAAAACAAAAATGATACCACACCATAAGTTCACTGATATATCTAACTTTGTATCATGATCAATGTTAGTATCCATACTTTTAATGCTTTCCAACAAAACACAAGTGTTGTGTCAGATGAATCAGGTAATTGTGTGATCATCGATCCGGGTTGCTATTCCAGTCATGAAGAGAATGAACTGACTCAATTCATTGAATCTTCTGGATTCAAACCCAGAGCAGTATTAAATACGCACGCTCATATTGATCATGTGCTGGGGAATCAATTCGTTTCATCAAAATATGATATCCCGCTTTATCTTCATAGGGATGATCTTTCAACCTTACGATCAGTAGAGAATTATGCTCATTTATATGGATTTGAAGGCTACAAAAAATCTCCTGAACCTACGTTCTTTCTCGAAGATGGACAAGTATTAACATTTGGAAATATTTGCTTTAAAGTAATGCATACGCCAGGTCACGCGCCGGGACACGTCGTTTTTATTGATACTGCAAACAATTTTGTGATCAATGGCGACGTTCTGTTCAGAGGAAGTTTTGGAAGAACTGATTTGCCAGGAGGTGATTTTGAAACCTTAAAATCCATCATTCTGAACAAAATGTTCTCTCTTCCTGAGGATATGACTATATACTGTGGACATGGGCCTTCAACTACCATTGGTACAGAAAAGGTAAGCAATTACATCTTGAATTTTTAATGAAAAGTAGACCAAGAATAGCGATCAATACCCGATTTCTCCTCAACGGAAAAATGGAAGGATTTGGTTGGTATACTTACGAAGTCACAAAACGCATAGTTGAATCACATCCAGAGATCGACTTTTATTTCTTCTTTGACAGGCAATTCGATCATCGTTTCATTTTCTCAGATAACGTTACTCCAGTCATTATCAATCCGCCGGCAAGACATCCTGTTTTGTTCTATTTATGGTTCGAAATCGGAGTAAAGCGGGCCTTGAAAAAACACAACATCGACCTGTTCTTCTCACCTGATGGATATCTTTCACTTTCTTCGAAAGTAAAACAGATCTGCACCATTCACGATATTAATTTTGAGTATTATCCAGAAGATATTCCGTTTGCCGCACGAAAGTATCTGAGACATTTTTTTCCAAGATTCGCAAGAAAGGCTAATCATATCCTTACAGTTTCAAACTATTCCAAAACAGATATTTCTGCCAAATATCGAATAGACGAAAACAAGATTTCTGTGGTTTGGAATGGTGCTTCTGAAATTTTTAGACCATTGTCAGATGATCTAATACCTGAAATAAGGGCTACCTATTCTGAAGGTTCTCCATATTTCATTTATGTAGGATCTATTCACCCCCGCAAAAATATCCGTCGATTAGTAGATGCATTTATTCGATTCAAAACCGAAACAAATTCTAACTGGAAATTATTGATCGTTGGTGAGGCAATGTGGGATGAAAATGAACTCGGGACAATCAAAGGAAATCAAGACATCGTTTTAACAGGACGGATGGAACTTTCAGAGCTCGCAAAATTGGTGGCTGCCGCCGGTGCCTTAAGTTATGTTCCATATTTTGAGGGATTTGGTATCCCTTTGGTTGAGGCGATGAAATGCGGAATTCCTATCTTGAGTGGTGACAAGACATCATTGCCGGAAATTGCGGGTGATGCTGCCATCTATTGTGATCCTTTTAATATTCAATTGATTTCTGATGGCATGAAGAGATTGTCATCCAACGAGTCATTAAGGAAACAACTTTCAGAAAGTGGGATCGAACGATCGAAGAACTTCAGTTGGGATATCGCCGCTACTAAAACCTGGGAAATAATTTCTGATCATTTATCCAACTAAAAAAGCCACCCTTTCGGATGGCTTCTATCTTGTTTGTTTTGATCTTATTTTGTCTGTAGTTCGATGAACTGATATGGACGATACTTATCCTGGT